>Ga0187866_1004100_pt1 | contig 10455 bp, 3 predicted proteins | sample June2016WEW_11_1_3_FD_133013 | JGI IMG/M metagenome (GOLD analysis project Ga0187866, IMG submission 133013) | Peatland microbial communities from SPRUCE experiment site at the Marcell Experimental Forest, Minnesota, USA - June2016WEW_11_150 | ecosystem: Environmental > Terrestrial > Soil >... | reverse complement strand
GTTGATGGCTTTGAACGCCTCCAGGAACTGCTGCCGAGAGACCTGATCGATTTCCCGGATAGCCTGCGTAGTGTCCTCGATGGAAGCGAGCAGATCCTGGCGTTGAGTGTCGAGGAAGGTCAGTCGCTCTTCGGCATCCTGCAGTTCTTCCAATGCCATCATGTTGACGGGCCCCAGATTCTCGATGCGCGTCTTTAGCTGCCGCATTTCTTCTTCCGCAATTTGCAGCGCCTCGCCTGCCAGAACGGATTCGGTCGTCAATTCCGCGAGGAGTGTGGCGGGATCGGCGTTCAACTCATCGCGACACTGCTGCGAATGATGCGCGTAGTCGGATTCCGCGCGCGCTAGCGCCACCTCGGCTTCGGAGCGCTTTTCGCGCCGGGCGTCGAGCTCCGCACGCGCCGCGTCCACCTGGGGGCCGAGCGTATCGCGCTGAACTTTGAGCGCCCGGGATTCCTCCTCGAGGCTGTGCAGCTCGATTCGCGCCGCCTCCAGCTCGACCTGGAGTTGTTCCCAGCGGAGTCGGTGGGTCTCGCTCTCCTGCGCCAGGCGCTCGCGTTCTTGCCGCCAGATTTCCGTCTGCTGGGCCAAGCGTGCGATGCGGTTGCGCAAATCATCCGCGGCGGCCTGGAGCCGCGCGGCTTCCGATTCCGCCGCGCGCGTTCTCTCCTCCAAGGCTCGAGTCGCGGACTGCGCGTCGGCGATTTCCTGCGCCAGCCGGTCCAATTCCGTGCGCAGCTCACGCGCTCGCTTAGTGGCCAGCGTGATCGCCTCTTCGCGCTGAGTTTTCGCCTGCCCGGCAGTTTCCAGTTCCGCGCGCAAGTTCGCCTGCCGTTCCTCCACACTGGCACGTTCACGCTGCAGCACTGCGGCTTCGGAGCGGAGCGTCTCGACCTGCTGGCGGGCGCGGTCGCAGGCCTCGCGCGTTTGGCGAAGCTTCTCATCGGCGACGACGGCTTTCTTCTCCGCCTCAAGCCTGCTGCTTGCCAGGCTCTTCAGTTGCGCGTCCAGGCGCTTTGCCCTCTCTTCGGCTTCCGCCAGAGCGGCCTCGCTGGCTTTGATCTGCGCTGCCAGTTCGGACGTTCGCCGCTCCAGCTCGCGGAAGTCCCGCCGCAAGGCCAGCGGCCCGGCGCTCGACCCCTTACCCCCGGAAACCAGCCGATGGTGATAGTGCGCGCCGGTCGCGGTCAGGAAGTGGCAGCCAGGATAGGCGCTCGCCAGGCGTTCGGCGGCGGCATCATCTTCCACCAAGTAGGCATTCGCCAGGGCCGGCAACGCGACATCGCCGTTCAAGCCCAACTTGGCCTCGAAGTGCACCAGCTCTCGGACGGCAGCCACGATGCCCCGCTCGTTCGGCAACGGCGAGTCGCCGCTGCCGCTCGCGTGCCCACCCGAGGGCAAATGCGTCACGAAGAAGGTCGAGCGCCCCGTGCCTTCGCTCTGGAGCAAAGCGATTCCGGAGCGCGCCTGCGCGTGTTGCTCGACGACCACGCACTCGAGTTCCTGCTTGAGGAACTCCTCCACCACTTCTTCGTAACCCGGCGAAACTTCCACAAAATCCGCCAGCAGTCCCAGAGGCCGGAACTGATGCCCGTTCGTCGGGATCTCGCCGGAGAGCAGGCGGCGCACGCTCTCCGTGCTGTACGCGTGACGCGCCAGGGATTCCTCCAGCGCTTCCTTGCGCGCCTTGCTGCCGGAATACTCCTGCCGCAGGGCTTCGACTTGCGAGCGCCGGGAGATTTCCTCGCTTCGCGCCTGCTCGAGGTCCTGGGTGGTTTGCGAAACGGATTGCGCGAGCTCAACGAGCGCGGTGGCATCGCGCTGATGCTCGGAGATGTAAGCGTCGAGTTCCGCGGCGAGCCGAAGATGCTCGGCCTCGACGCGGGACTTCTCCGTCTCGGTGCGAGCCGCCTGGCGCTCGATCGACAGTCCCGCCTCTTCCGCTTGCACGAGCTGATTGCGAAGCTCTGCCGCATGGCTGACGGCTACGAGCACTGACTGGCGGCAGGATTCGACGTCCTGCTCGGCGACGCTGAGCTGGAAGTTCAGATCCTCCTGACGCAGCAAGATCTGTGCCAGGGTGTCTTTCGCTGCGGCCCACTCCTGCTGCAGTTGCTCCACCTGCTGAGTGCGCTCCGTGGCTTGCTGCTCGACAGACGCGAGCTGAGCCTGAAGGGCTGAACTCTCGTTCCCCGCTTCCTCCGTGCGCGCTTCCAGGTTCGCGGCCTGCTGTTTTACTTGCTCGAGGCGCGAGAGCAATCGTTCGCGTTCCAGGTCGCCCTGCGACAACCGCTCGCGGCACTGGGTGAGCTGGTTCTCGAGTTCCTCATACCGCTCGGTGGCGGTTTTCTGCTCATGTTCCAGCGCCTCGAGTTCGTGAGCCGCAGCCTGGCAGGCTTCCTGCACCTGGGCGAGTTCTGCGCGTAGCCGCTGGAACCCAGCCTCCAGCGCCTTCAGGCGGGAAGTCAGGACGATCTTCAACCGGCCGCGCAGTTCCTCATGAAGTTCCCGGTAGCGCCGCGCCTTCGAAGCCTGGCGCTTCAGCGAGTTCACCTGCTTGGTGACTTCTTCCAGGATGTCGGCGATGCGCGCAAGGTTCTGTCGGGACGACTCGAGCTTCGCCTCGGCCAACCGCTTGCGCGTTTTGAATTTCGACACACCCGCGGCTTCCTCCAGGATCAGACGGCGGTCGGAGGGTTTCGAGCTGAGGATTTGCCCGATACGTCCTTGTTCGATGATGGCGTAGGACTCGGGACCCAGTCCGGTCCCCATGAACAAATCTTGAATATCGCGCAAGCGGCAGAGATCGCCGTTGATCAGGTATTCGCTCTCCCCCGACCGGAAAAGCCGCCGCGTGACGGTGATTTCACCGGCGCGGTGGCGAAACTTCCGCGCCGGCGCTCCCGTGCCGTTGCCGTTCCCATTTCCATCGCCCGAGGCGTCAGGCTCGATGCCGGCGGGTTCCGCGGGGGAGGTTTCACTCTCGTCGGCAGGCTCCTCTTCTTCCGTCAACCCTGTCTCGCTATATTCCGGATCGACGAGCGTCATGCTCACTTCCGCCATGCCGGTGGGAGGGCGCGTGCCGGTGCCATTAAAGATCACATCGGCCATGCGCTCGCCGCGCAGCAGGCGCGCGCTCTGTTCGCCGAGCACCCAGGTGATGGCGTCCGAGAGATTGGACTTCCCGCACCCGTTCGGTCCGACAATCGTCGCGATGCCGTCGGCGAATGCCAGGCGCGTTCGGTCCGCGAAGGACTTGAAGCCGAGCAGTTCGAGTTTCTTCAGCTTATACAAATTGCACCCTTCTTGCCCAAGCCGCCCAAGGCCCAATCATCCGCTCTGGCGCATGCAATAAGTTTGATGCGAGGACCCCCCACAAGTTCGATGAATAATTAGCATACCGCGTCGGCCTTGTAAAGGGAAAACCACAAGATCGCGGGGTATAAGAGGTTTTTAACCCCTACATCTGGTGGGGGCGAACTCGATGGAGGGTAAGCTATTGGTTCCACGAGGGCGACTCGAAGAGGTTTGACCGTTCCGCCCTGCGGGCTGAGGGTGCCGCATTCCTCGGCCGTGGGCTCTGCCCGCATGCCCCCATGGTGTCATTCCCGCGAAAGCGGGAATCCAGCGCCCACCCGCTTTTCGGGGCGTATCTGACTGGCCACGCGCCGCGCCAAGTAGTTCGGCCCTCGTGGTACAATGCGCGTAACCTGCCAGAGCGGCCCCTGCTTTCGGGAGGTGCAAATGAGATTCCCGCCGCTTGTGATTCTCTTGTTGATCGCGGTAGTTCTTGCCCTGCCCGCGCGGGCGCAGCAGAAGCCTTTGACCCAGGATCAAGTGCAAGGCTTGGTGCGGGAGGGACTCGGCGATGAGACCGGAGCCAAGGCCATCGAGCAGCGCGGGATTGATTTCGCCCCGGCGGAAGATTTTCTCCAAAGCCTCAAGGCCGCAGGTGCGAGCGAGGCATTTCTTAAGGCTCTGCGCGCGGCCAAGCACCCCCAGCCGACAGGCGCAGCACCGAAGAAGCCGCTGAACCAAGTACAGGTCTTCGCCTTGCTGGTGGGCGAAGTGCCGAGCCACCGAGTCACCATGCTGGTCCAGGAACGCGGCATCGATTTTGAGCCCACGGATGACTACCTCCAGGAAGTCCGCTTGGCTGGTGGCGAAGACGAACTAATTACCGCGCTCCAGAGCGCCAAGGTGACGAAGCCCGTGACCGTTGATGCGGCGGCGCAGGCGCGGCAAGCCAAGGTGCGGCAACACGTGGCGCGAGGGGCGGAACTCGCGAAGAAAGGGCAGTATGCAGAGGCTGAACAGGAATATCGGGCGGCGTTGCTATTTGACTCTCAAAATGCCGACCTATATGTGAGCCTGGCCGATATCCTGTTTTGGCAGAACAAGTGGGATGAAGCCGAGTCCGCAGGACGCGAGGCGCTACGCTTGAATCCGAATGACGACACGGCGCACATCGAACTCGGCCTCGCGCTCGGACACAAGGGCGACTGGGACGGCGAGATAGCGGAAGAACGCGAGGCGCTCCGCCTCAACCCGAATAGTGACAGGGCACACAACATCCTCGGTCTCGCGCTCCAAGACAAGGGCGATCTTGACGGGGCGATCGCGGAATACCGCGAGGCGCTACGCTTGAACCCCAATGATTACTCGGCGCACGCCAACCTCGGCTTCGCGCTCGGACACAAGGGCGATCTTGACGGGGCGATTGCAGAGTTCCGTGAGGTGCTGCGCCTGTATCCGACCGTTGTTCAGTCGTATGTCAACCTCGGCGTGGCGCTCCAAGACAAGGGCGATCTTGACGGGGCGATCGCGGAATACCGCGAGGCGCTGCGCCTAAATCCCAATTATGCCGAGGCGCACGCCAACCTCGGCTTCGCGCTCGGAAGCAAGGGCGATGCAGACGGCGAGATCGCGGAGTACCGTCAGGCACTGCGACTGAACCCCAATAATGACGTGGCGCACTACAACCTCGGCAGGGCGCTTGCGAACAAGGGCGACTTGGATGGGGCGATCGCGGAAGAACGCGAAGCGCTGCGCTTGAACCCCAATAATGACCTGGCGCACTACGTCCTCGGCAGGGCGCTCGAAAAGAAGGGTGACTGGGATGGCGCAATCCCGGAATATCGCGAAGCGCTGCGCTTGAACCCCAATAATGACCTGGCGCACTACAACCTCGGCTGCGCGCTCGGAAGCAAGGGGGACTGGGATGGAGAGATCGCGGAAGAACGCGAAGCGCTGCGCCTGAACCCGAAGAGCGAGGGTGCGCACCTCAACCTTGGCCTCGCGCTCGGACAGAAGGGTGACTGGGATGGAATGATCACTGAAGAGCGCGAAGCGCTGCGCTTGAACCCCAATAATGACCTGGCGCACGCCGGCCTCGGGGTCGCACTGGAGGTGAAAGGCGACCGGCGGGGCGCTCTGGAGGAATTCCGTGCGGCCTACATGCTCAACCCCAAGAACGCGAAATATAAGTATAATTACGACCGCCTGTTGCGGCAGGTGAATCCATGACGAGCGGGGAGTGCATCAGACCTGGTTTCTTAGGTCCGCGGCTTTTCGTTGTGGGGATTGTTCCTGGTAAGAGCCGCGGACCTCTCCACGCGGTCCGCGCTCGCTCAAACTCTCCCCTTGTTCTTGGTAGTGGGTGAAAAGAGCGTTGCTAAGGTTTTACGATCAATCGCCACAGGGAGACTACCCAGTGCGGTATATCACGTAGAAAGCTTCCAATGAAGGCACCAAGGACACCACCGAAGAAACCGAGCCTCGCAATTCTCCATTCATGTCGTTCTCGCCTTCTTTGTTCCTGGAGTTCAAAATGTTGGGCGGGCGTATATCCACCCTCATGCTGCAAGAATTCTGGGCATCCTTCCCTTGGGCGGTCAATCACTTCGAAAACTCCGTCCAGCGAGTTGCTGGGGTAAGTCAGCTCATACTCTGTCCAACGACTCCTGGCGCAACGAGTTAGTTCAGGGTTGGCGGGCATAACTGCTGAGACCCCTCGCGTCCCAAGCATGATGCGTTCTGCCTCCGAGAGTTCGCGCCCTTCAATCGTAAGGAAACCACAATCCAAGCAAGTTAGCTTACGGCGGCGCAGGAATGCAAACCTATGTTTGGGTGGTTTGAGCGGCATGGGACACTACCCATAAATAGAAAATCCAGCCTGCCTAGGCTGGGCTCTCCGAACTTTGGGTTCGGCGTGGTGGCCGATGTCAATGTTAGGGGTGAGAACCGCGCATGTCAATACATCTCCAAGTAGAAGTCAAAAAACCTAATCTGGAGCCACGGTGTCGTCGCGGCGACCCCTCGTGACCATGGGCATTTCCTTCGATGACGAACCCAGAGTCAATTCCAAAGGCGAAGTGACCGTGGCTAGCTCTGGGTTACAGGACCTCACGCGCCGTTCGAACTGTAATCTCTGCGCTTGGACCTTCCCATCTTGCGCAACTCGATCACCAAGTAGGGGTAGGGCTCCCGACTTCGCCGGGACAGGTTGCCCTACCCTTCTTGGTTCGGCGGCAATGTACACGAAGGGGACGGCAAGCCGTCCCCCTACTGCGGAAGGCCTTTCGGACATCGGGGTCCAAGAGAACGGAATTTGTACCCGCGTGGTAGCGCAGCCCGGCCTTCGGCCGCAACCAAACATGACGGGGGTCCTGTAGGGCCGCTGCTACGTTTGCTTGCGGGCGGCACGCGGTTCGGACAGTTAGACGCCCTCCCTAAAAGATTTTTCCTACCGGTAGCCATAAGCATATTAACCCTGTTGACAAACCCCGGCGCATGGCCCTAGTCTAGAACAGTGGGCAATGGGGCCGAACGCGGTTCGCGACTTGTCCCGATCTCATCGGGAACCGCCCCTCTTCGTCCAACGTGGTCATTCCCGCGAATCCAGACAGCGGCGGCAGTGGACCCCCGCCTGCGCGGGGTGGCCGAAGGGGGTTCGCGCATCCCGATCAACGCCGCCGGGGCACGTAGATTCCCGCTTTCGCGGGAAAGACTTGGCGAACCTTCGCGGGCGCGCGGGCGGCAAGCATGTGGTGGTTGCTAATTTATTGATGAAAATCAAACAGGCCACCCGCACCCAAAGAGATGTCAAAAATGAAGGTTGCTCCCAATATCTTATTGAAAATAAAGGGAGAGAATATACAAACTGTCATAATGCCAATATCTTAATCAAGATAAAGAGCTTATCTTTTAGGCCAATATGTTGATGAAAATGCAAGAGATAGGATGAGTTCAGAGCCCCGGAACCGCTAAAAGGCCCACCGTCTCTACGCCATGCCAATATCTTACAGAAAATAAATAACTTGCAGAATGTCAGGCCCAATGAGGCCATTATGTTGATGAAAAAGCGGAGGATAGACGGGTTCCTACTCGACCGGGCCTTTCTCTTCGAACGGGCAGCGGTGCGACCCGCATTAGAAAGTCAAGCATCACGCCTTGATGCCTGCCAGCGTGGGCGTAGGATTCACCGCTGCGGCTTCCAGCGGAGCACCGGCTTGCGGGCGGCGGCGACTTCATCGAGGCGGGTGACGCGTGTCGTGTAGGGCGCCTTGAGAACGAATTGCGGATCTTCCTCGACCTCCTGCGCAATCGACTGAAGCGCGTCGATAAAGGCGTCCAACTCTTCCTTGCTGGCGCTCTCGGTGGGCTCGATCATCAGTGCGCCCGGCACGATCAGAGGAAACGCCGTCGTGTAGGGATGGAATCCGTAATCGATCAGGCGCTTGGCGAGATCGCCGGTGCGCACGCCTTTCGCGGCCTGGCGCCGATCCGAGAAAACACACTCGTGCATGCAGGGCTGGTCATACGGGAGGTCGTAGGAGTCCCGTAAACGGCTGCGCACATAGTTCGCGTTCAGAACGGCGTCTTGGGTGGTCTGCCGCAGTCCTTCCGGTCCCTTGGCCAGGATGTAGGCGAGGGCTCGAACCGCCATCCCGAAATTCCCATAAAAGGCACGGACGCGCCCGATGCTCCGGGGGCGGTCGTAGTTTAGGCGGAATTTCCCTTCCGGCGATTCCTCCACGACGGGGGAGGGAAGGTACAGCTCCAGAATTCTCTTCACGGCCACCGGACCCGAGCCCGGACCGCCACCACCGTGCGGCGTCGAGAAGGTCTTGTGCAGGTTCAGGTGCATCACGTCGACGCCGAAATCCCCCAGCCGCGCCACACCCACGAGCGCATTCAGGTTGGCGCCGTCCATGTAGACGAGGCCGCCCTGGGCATGAACGATCTCCGCAATCCTGTGGATATCCGATTCGAAAATCCCCAGAGTGTTGGGATTGGTCAGCATCAATCCTGCCACGTCGGCATCCATCGCGCGGTCGAGGTCGGCAAGGTCAACGCAACCGCGCTCATTCGACTTGAGGTTGCGGACCTCGTAGCCAGTAGTGGCCACGCTGGCCGGGTTCGTGCCATGCGCGGAGTCGGGAATCAGGATGTACTTGCGGGGATTGCCGCGCTCGGTGAGGCAGGCGCGGATCATCAGGATGCCGGTCAGCTCTCCCTGGGCGCCGGCGGCGGGTTGCAGCGAGACGGCATCCATCCCGGTGATTTCCAGGAGACAGCGAGCGGTCTCGTGCAGAACCCGCAAACAGCCTTGGGCCAATTCTTCCGGGGTGTAGGGATGGTCGGTCGCCAGGCCTTCCAGCCGCGCCACCACTTCATTGATGCGCGGGTTATATTTCATCGTGCAGGAACCCAGCGGGTAAAGCCCTGTGTCCACGCCATAGTTCCACGTGGAAAGCCGCGTGAAGTGGCGGATGACCTCGAGTTCGGAAACCTCCGGGAAGCCGTCGATTTCGGCGCGCACGAAATCCGCGCCCAGCAGGTCGGCGGGAGACACGGCGGGGACGTCAAGGGGCGCGAACTCGACGCCGACCTTGCCGGGAGAGCTCCGTTCGAAGATCAGCGCTTCATTGCGGGTGACGTGGGGTCGAGCTTCGCGAATTCGATTCTCCATGGTGATCTGGTCTTGCGGCCGGCCCAGCGATGGCGCTCAGTTGAGGCTCTTGTGTTTTCGCACCGACTTGCGGCGTGCCGGCGTGGCGTCTGGCTTCGATGTCTGAGCGGCGAGCCGGGGGTTGGTGGCAAATTGACGACACGCTTCCACCACGCGGTCAATTGCAGCCTTGCTCACCGTTTCGGTAAAGCACATCAAGAGATGGTTCTTCAGTCCCGGATAGAGCTTTTCCAGATGCAGGCCGCCGATGATCTTTTCCCGCCGCATCTCCTCCAGCAGGTGGTCGGTATCGCCCGGAACCCGGATGACGAACTCATTGAAGCGCGCGCCGCTAAAGGGCACTTCAACTCCCGGGACTCCCCGGAGCTGCTCGGCGGCGTAATGAGCCTTCGCGAGGTTCTGCTCGGCGAGCAGTTTCAATCCCGCCTTGCCCAGCAGGCTGAGGTAGATGGTTGCCGCGAGCGCGCAGAGCGATTGATTCGTGCAGATATTCGATGTGGCCTTTTCTCGCCGAATGTGTTGCTCGCGTGTGGCGAGGGTCAGCACGAAGCCGCGCCGGCCTTCGGTGTCAACTGTCTGGCCGACCAGACGCCCCGGAATCTGACGAAGGAGTTTTTCCTGGGTGGTCAGGAAGCCCACGTAGGGCCCGCCAAAAGACACGGGAACGCCGAAGGACTGAGCCTCGCCGCACACAATATCGGCGTCGCTGGGCGGCTTCACGATGGCCAGAGAGAGCGGTTCTGTGACGACGACGATCAGCAGTGCATGGTGGCGGTGGGCAAGTTGGGCGATCTCGTAGCCTCGTTCCAGAGTCCCGAAGAAATTCGGGGACTGGATCACCACCGCGGCCGTCTCGGAGTCCACAACGGATTCGAGTTGGGTCAAGTCAATTCGGCCGGAGGCAGCGTAGGGGACCTCCGTGAGCTTTACGTCCTGGTGCCGCACGAACGTGTGAAGAACTTGGCGATATTCCGGGTGAAGCGTTCGGGCCAGCACCACGCGATGACGGCGAGTGACGCGTAAGGCCATCAGGACGGCTTCCGTGGTTGCGGTTGAGCCGTCGTAGAGTGAAGCGTTGCTGACTTCCTGGCCCGTAAGCTGCGCCATCAGCGTCTGGAACTCGAACATCGCCTGCAAGGTCCCCTGAGCGATTTCAGCCTGGTAAGGTGTGTATGCTGTGAAGAACTCGCTGCGGGAGAGCAGGGCATCGACGACCACCGGGCGATAGTGCGAATAGGCTCCTGCGCCCAGCAGGGAAACGTGCTCGCGGCTGCTCTCGCTTGCCGCCTGCCGGAAGAACTCCAGGATTTCGGCCTCGGAGAGGGGCCCGGGAAGATTCAGCTTTCCGCGGAACCTCAGCTCAGCGGGGATCTGCGCGAAAAGTTCATCGATAGAGGTATTTCCTGTGGCCCGGAGCATGGCTTGCCGGTCGGCAGGAGAGTTCGGCAAGTAGCGCATCAAAGGGCCTTTTTCTGCTGGAT
>Ga0187866_1004093_pt1 | contig 10467 bp, 7 predicted proteins | sample June2016WEW_11_1_3_FD_133013 | JGI IMG/M metagenome (GOLD analysis project Ga0187866, IMG submission 133013) | Peatland microbial communities from SPRUCE experiment site at the Marcell Experimental Forest, Minnesota, USA - June2016WEW_11_150 | ecosystem: Environmental > Terrestrial > Soil >... | reverse complement strand
TGAACAGGTTCAGGAGCGGACCCTGAAAAAGAAGAAGCTGTTGTTGAAAGATCAGATGTACTCGATTGTGCAGAAAATCCGCAAACAGATGGAAGCGGACTCCCGGCAAGCTTCAGGGGGCAAGTGATTTCGTATCTGCGGAGGGTGGCCGGCGCTATACCGGCCCCTCCCGCGGGGATGCCCAGGTTAAAAACTGTCAATTTGGCATGATCGAAGGGAAAGCCAATGGCGCACGATGCCTATAGGTTCGTAATTCCGGTTGCCGTGGCGGGTGTAGTGTTTATTCTGTTGCACCTGTCTTACATATCCATTCCGTTTTTCATTGTTGCCGGATTCGTCTGCTTTTTTTTCCGTAATCCCGAGCGCCAGATACCTGAGGGAAACAACCTGGTGGTTTCGCCTGCAGACGGAAGAATCATCAACATTACCAAGAACGGCGACGGTGAGCAGACAATCAGCATTTTTTTGAGCATCTTCAATGTACACGTAAATCGCTCTCCAATTTCCGGCAAACTCGAGAAGCTGGAATACAAGCGCGGCAAATTCAAGGTCGCTTATGACGAGGAGGCATCTCGCGTAAACGAACAGAACATCCTCACCATTAAGGGGCAGGATATCCAGGTAGTCGTGCGGCAGGTTGCCGGACTGATCGCCAGGCGCGTAATATGCTGGAAAAAAACCGGCCACACATTTCAACGTGGGGAACTGTTCGGACTGATTCGTTTCGGATCCAGGGTTGATATTGTAGTTCCCGAACGGGTGAGACTTTTGGTAAAAGTGGGCGATCACGTTCGGGGCGGCAGTTCTGTCCTCGGAGAAAATGCATGAGCGAGCCTCAAGATGCGAATAAATTTATCGATCCGGTTCAACCACGGCGCAGGCGCTTGGGCCGTAGCGTCTTTGTGCTCCCCAGCCTTTTTACAGTTGGGAACATCTTCTGCGGGTACTATGCCATTCTGGCGACCATGCGCGGCAACTACGAACAGGCGGCCTATGCCATAGGAATCGCGATTGTTCTGGACTCCCTGGACGGACTTATCGCCCGGCTTACGAATTCCACCAGTGGATTTGGACTGCAACTCGATTCGCTTGCTGATGTAATTTCGTTCGGCATCGCGCCGTCGGTACTTGCACTGTGTTGGGGCCTTTCGAACATCGATCAGCGGCTCGCGTGGACTGCGGCATTTGCCTTCACAATCTGCGGGGCGATGCGCCTGGCCCGGTTCAATATTCAAGCGGGAAATCTTAAACATTTTGTGGGTTTGCCCATACCGGCGGGGGGAGGAACAATTGCCGCTCTTGTCCACTTTGTCGGCGAACCCATCACAAGTCCGTTGGGCTCAGCGTTCACTGTGGCCGGTGTATTTCTCCTTGCATTCTTGATGATCAGCACAATCCGCTACTTCAGCCTTAAACACCTGCCTCTGGGCAAGAAGTCTCATTTGACCATATTTCTTATCGCGATGCTTGTTGCCTTGGGATTTTTCTATTCAAAGCAGACGTTGCTGGCTATCGCGGTAGTCTATGTTCTCTCAGGCCTGGTCGCCCGGCTTTATGGGATCGTGCACCGCAGGAAAGCGGGAGAGGGAATGACGCTGGCTGATTCACCTCATCATCAATAAAAACAGAATTCAAGATGTGGAAGTCAGAATCTTGCAGGGCGGAGTTGGGCTCCGATACATGTCTGCCAATCCGCGCTCTTTTTTCTTCTGTATTCTGACTTCTGAATTCTGTAATTTTGCTACCATGCCTGTACACGAAGCTGAAGCCATAGTTCTCCGCCAGTATTCGTTATCCGATTCCGACCGCATCGTTGTGTTTATTACGCGAGAGTATGGCAAAGTTCGCGCTGTAGCCAAAGGGGTCAAAAAGCCCAAAAGCAGGATCGCCGGCTGCCTTGAGCCTCTTAATCATATACGGTTAGCGTTTTTTGTAAGGGAAGGAAGGGAATTGCATCAAGTCCGCAATGCTGAATTAATCCATGCTTTTTTGGGAAAGAACACATCTGTAGACAGGCTCTATGCGTTCAGTTACTTCGCGGAAATCGCCAGCGAATTAGTTCAGGAAAACCAACCGAACCCTGCATTATTTAGACTCTTACTGGCATCAGTTGAAACGGGAGAAAAGATCCCGGCTCTGCGCTCGCTGGTGCGTTATTATGAAGTCTGGAGCCTGAAATTAAGCGGCCTGCTTCCCAATTATGCCTATTGCTCGAATTGCGGCAAGTGTGTTAAAGATGAGGGGTTTTTTGCCTGGCCTGAATCAGGTCAGGTGCGATGCTATGCGTGTGGTCAGGGAAGAGGAATCCGGGTTGGAGCAGAAGCGGCTTCGGCTTTGGACGCAATGATAAAGCAAAGTCCCCGGCAGTTTGTGGATCAACCGCTCGCGCACAATGCTACGATAGAAATTGAGCGCTTGTCTCAGAGGCTTCTCGGGCTGCACTTGGAAAGGGAACTCAAATCCTTTCGGATTTTAAAAGAAGCTCTTTAATTGCCAGAAGATCTCGATGCGACCGAAAAACATACAGCAAATCATAATGGCTCTTGAGCAGTTTTGGGACCGTCAGGGCTGTGTATTGCAGCAGCCCTACGATATTGAAGTCGGAGCGGGCACTATGGCGCCCGAAACCTTTTTGCGTGTCTTGGGTCCCGAACCCTACCGTGTAGCGTACGTCATGCCTTCTCGCCGTCCTACGGACGGGAGGTATGGAGACAATCCAAATCGGGTTCAAAAACATCACCAGTACCAGGTGATTCTTAAGCCCTCTCCCAAAAACGTGCAAGACCTTTACCTTAAAAGCCTGACATCTCTTGGAATCGATTTGAAGGAACACGATCTCCGGTTTGAGGAAGATAACTGGGAGTCCCCCACACTGGGAGCCTGGGGAATCGGATGGCAAGTGCTGCTGGACGGACTCGAAATAACGCAGTTTACATATTTTCAGCAGGCCGGGGGGCTGGATCTGGATCCTATAAGCGCCGAGATCACGTATGGATTGGAACGAATCGGAACTTTTATTGCCCAGGTAGACAGCATATACGATCTGCAATGGGCCTCCGGGGTAACATACCGGGACATTCGGCACCGCGAAGAGGTGGAGTTTTCCAAATACAATTTCGAGGCAGCGAACGTAGACATGTTGTTCAAACTTTTCTCTTTATACGAGGAAGAGAGCAAAAGCCTTTTGGAAATGGGGTTAGTCCTTCCCGCCTATGACTATTGTTTAAAGTGTTCGCATACATTCAATCTTCTTGATTCTCGAGGTGCAATCAGCGTCACGGAACGGGTCGGAATTATCGCGCGGGTGCGGCAGCTGGCCTGCGAAGTCGCTCGGCGCTATATCGAGAGCCGTGAAAAGCAGGGATTCCCTCTGCTGGAATCGCGCGCTGCATCACAGCCGGAGCATGCTTAATTGAACATGGAAAAGTCGGAGCTCGTCGTCGAGTTGGGCGTGGAGGAAATCCCGTCCTCAATGCTTGAGGATGCTTCCCGCCAGTTTGCGGATATTCTTTTGGAGTCGCTCAAGGGGCAGAGGCTTGCAACGGGTTTTGTCACCCGATGGTATACCCCTCGGCGCATCATTGTCGGGATTCGGGACATTCCCCTGCGACAGGATGATTTGAGTGAGACCATTATCGGTCCGCCCAGAAGCGTCGCATACGACAGTTCTGGCGTTCCTACCAAAGCGGCGCTGGCTTTTGCCCAAAAGAATGCCGTTCCCATCTCGCGGATAAAGATCACTCAGACGCCCAAGGGGGAGTATCTGTCGATCGTGCGAAAAGTGCGGGGAGAGAAAACGCACAAGCTCCTCGAACGCCTCATACCTGCATCGATCGCGAAAATCCAATTTCCGAAAACCATGCACTGGAGTTCGGATCATTTTAGATTCGCACGTCCATTGCGCTGGATTGTGGCTCTTTTCGCGGGCAAGACCGTTCGATTCAGCATCGCAGACGTTACTTCATCCAACAGCACGGTGGGACATCGATTCCTTGGAAAATCCGGAATTCGGGTTGATTCTCTGGATTCGCTGCGCGACAGGTTGCGCGAAAATTCAGTGCTTGTGGATCCCGAGGAACGGCTGACTCAAATCACATCGGGACTGCAGCACGAGGCTGAGCTCTGCGGCGGACGTCTGCTGGAGGATCCGAACCTCTTGAGAACGGTAGTAAACCTGAATGAGTCTCCTTCTGTCGTTCACGGGGCGTTTGAAAACCGGTTTCTGTCATTGCCCAAAGAAATCCTCATCACCGTGATGAGAGAGCATCAGAAGTATTTCTCGGTGCTCAATGAAGCGGGCCAACTGCTGCCCGTCTTCCTTGCCGTTGTAAATCTTCAATCCGATCGCGATCACATCATTCAGGCCGGCCATGAAAGAGTTTTGCGTGCCAGACTCGCCGATGCGGCGTTCTTTTGGGATACGGATAGAAAAGCGATGCTTGGCGAGCGGGAACAAGCCCTCCAGCACGTCCTTTTCCAGGAGAAACTGGGATCGTACTACGACAAGACGCAACGCGTACTGGCTTTGCTTCCTCTGGTCGCGAATGCGTTGGGACGGAGTGATCTGATTTCCGCTCTCGAAACAGCAGCTCATCTCTGCAAATGCGACTTGATCACTGAAATGGTAAAGGAGTTTACGGACTTGCAGGGGATTGTCGGAGGACTCTATGCCAGAGCCGAAAACTATCCGGATTCTGTCTGGCGAGCCATCTATGAGCAATACGATCCCAAATCCACCGCTTCTGCCTCGCCGAGCTCGGAAACGGGTGCCATTCTGGCATTGGTGGACCGTCTCGATACCGTGTGCGGCTGTTTTAGTGTCGGGCTGATTCCTTCCGGTTCAGGGGACCCATTTGCGGTGCGCCGACAGGGAAACGGTATTCTCAAAATAATTTTCGATCATCGGCTGAGTCTTTCTCTCGAAGATATGATTCAATGGAGCCTCACAGCCTACGGCAGAAAGGGAGATCTGATCTCCGCAGAATTGCGGGAGTTTTTTAACGGGCGGGTGCGATTCCTTTTTGACGAAATGGGATATGCCTATGATTGCATCAACGCCACCCTGGCCGCCGGGTGCGACAATCCGCTCGACGCTCTCGAGCGGTTGCGCGCTCTACAGGGATTGCGTCAGGAGCCTGATTATCTTTCGCTGGCTTCCAATTTTAAGCGGGTGGCGAATATCGTGTCCCAGGCGGGAGACGTGAGCAGCGAGTTGAATGAGTCAATGCTCAAGGATCCGGCCGAGTGGGCATTGTGGCAGAGTTATCTTCAAGTCCGGCCTGAAGTTGAGGCGGCGAGGAAAAATCATGACTATGGGGCGGCGCTACGTTCTCTTGCCTCCATGCGCCGCGTAGTCGATGAGTTTTTCAAAGAAGTCATGGTCATGGCTGACGACCTTGCGATTCGTAGAAACCGGATATCTCTGCTTTGTACTGTTTCAGAGCTTTTCAAGAGCATTGCGGATATTTCGAGGATTGTGCTTGAAAAAGGCGCTTGACGAATTCCGCGAAATCAACAACACCCTTTGAAATTGTTCGAGCTCTTTGCTTCATTCCAACAGCAAGGGCTCCAATAATTCCAAAGCACTTTGGTTTTGGGGAAAATCAGATTCTGCCTCTTATTGGCATTTTCCCCCGGGATAGCTTCACAATAACCGGATGGGGCAGCAGAGTCATTAGCTGGCTGCGTCGTCTCTCTTGAGGAATTGAAAGATGATCTCCAAAGGAATGGAAATTGCGCCTGCGACGGGGAAATTGGGCATCGTTATTCCCGGAATGGGCGCCATAAGCTCAACGTTCATTGCAGGAGTGGAAGCAATAAAAAAAGGCTTCGCCAAGCCCATCGGGTCTCTCACGCAAATGGGGACAATCCGTTTGGGGAAGCGCACCGAAAATCGAATTCCTGCAATCAAGGATTTTGTGCCGCTGGCGTCTCTCGACGACCTCGTATTCGGAGGGTGGGATATATTTTCCGATGATATATACCAGGCCGGAGTGAAGGCCGGCGTGCTGGAACGAAGCTTGCTGGATAGCGTCAAACCTGCTCTGGAAGCGATACGCCCCTGGACGGCAGTTTTTGACAAATCATATGTGAGACGGCTCGACGGCACGAATGTGAAAAAAGCCGCCAATAAGATGGAGTTGGCAGAGCAACTGCAGGAAGATATCAAAATTTTTCAGAGGCGCCACAATTTAAGCCGCACCGTGATGATCTGGTGCGCAAGCACTGAAATTTTTTTAAAACCTGAAGCAGTCCATCAGACCGTCGAAAGCTTTGAGCGGGGATTGAAAAATAATGATCCTGCAATCGCTCCAAGCATGATTTACGCCTATGCGGCTATAAAATCGGGAATTCCTTACGCAAACGGCGCTCCAAACCTTTCCGCCGACATTCCTGCTCTGATGCGACTCGCTAAGGATCGCAATGTTCCGATTTGCGGAAAAGATTTCAAGACGGGTCAAACATTGATGAAGACAATTCTGGCTCCCGGGCTGAAATCGAGGCTGATCGGGTTGAGCGGCTGGTTTTCGACGAACATTCTTGGAAACCGCGACGGGGAAGTGCTGGATGACCCGGATGCATTCAAAACGAAAGAGGAAAGCAAGCTTTCCGTGCTGGAACACATTCTTCAGCCAAAGCTCTATCCGGATCTTTATTCCAATTACACCCACAAGGTCCGGATCAACTATTACCCCCCGCGAGGTGACAACAAAGAGGGTTGGGATAATATCGATATCTTCGGCTGGCTGGGATACCCCATGCAGATTAAAATCGACTTCCTCTGCCGGGATTCGATTCTGGCTGCGCCTTTGGTTCTGGACCTGGTACTTTTCCTGGATTTGGCTCAGCGATGCGGCATGAGCGGCATCCAGGAATGGCTCTCGTTCTATTTCAAAAGCCCGATGTGCGCGCCGGAACTCTACCCGGAGCATGATCTGTTTATCCAGCTGATGAAGCTTAAAAACACTTTGCGCTATTTAAGAGGTGAAGAGTTAATCACCCATCTCGGATTGGAATACTACGATTAGTTTGTTTGGTTTTTGGAAGGCTCATAAAGACGCCACGGATTCCACGGATTTCACTGATTAACCGAACAAAAATCAGTGAAATCCGTGGAATCCGTGGCGTTGTTTTTTATGCAGTGTGACTGATCGTTTGTTGGGATCCCAATGCAGCCTGTGCCGCAGCAAGGCGGGCAATGGGCACGCGGTATGGCGAACAGGACACATAATTTAGCCCGACACGGCTGCAGAATTGAACCGATGAGGGCTCACCTCCATGCTCTCCGCAAATCCCGACCTTAAGGTCCGGCCTCGTCTTTCGTCCCTTTTCCGTCCCCATTTGCACTAGCTGGCCCACTCCTTCCTGATCGAGAACCTGAAACGGATCGTCTTTAAAAATGCGGTTTTCGATATAGAAGGGAAGGAACTTTCCGGAATCGTCGCGCGAAATGCCGAACGTAGTCTGGGTCAGATCATTAGTTCCAAAAGAGAAGAATTCTGCAACCTCTGCAATTCGGTCCGCCGTCAATGCTGCGCGCGGCAGTTCAATCATCGTTCCGACCATGTATTCGATTTTGCTCTTAGACATTTCGCATACTTCGGAAGCAACCCGCCGGACCACTTCCGCCTGCAGTTTCAGCTCATTGACATCTGCGACGAGCGGAATCATGACTTCCGGCAGTACGGTGATCCCTTTCTTCCGCACGTTCACGGCGGCTTCGAAGATGGCGCGCGCCTGCATTTCCGTTATCTCGGGAAATACCACGCCCAGACGGCACCCGCGGTGGCCAAGCATTGGATTGGCTTCGTGGAGCGACTGCACCTTATCCCACAAACCCTTTGCATTGACCTTCAGCTTGCGAGCCAGCTTGCGCGTCTCTTCCTCGCCGTGCGGAAGGAACTCGTGCAGCGGCGGGTCGAGGGTCCGGATCGTGACGGGCAAACCGTTCATCGCGCGGAAGATCCCCTCGAAATCCTTGCGCTGCAGCTTGAGAAGCTGGCTGAGGCCGCCTTTATAAAGCTTCTTCGGCTCTTCCATTTCCTTCTTCAGCTTCTTGCGGGTCTCCTGAAGTTCTTTGCGCTTGCCGGAAGAAATCCCTCGGCTCAACTCCGAGTCCAATGCGCGAAGTTCGCGTTCGAGCCGTTTGAAATCGAGAGAACCGAGAATCATCTGTCGCACATGGTCAATCCGGTCCCCGGCAAAAAACATATGTTCAGTCCTGCACAGGCCGATCCCCTGGGCGCCGAAATTGCGCGCGATGGATGCGTCGGCCGGAGTGTCCGCATTCGCGCGCACTTTCATGCTGCGGGCGTTATCGGCCCACTTCATCAGCTGTTTGAAATCATCGCCCAACTCAGGGTCGATCAGAGGAGCCTGTCCGAAAATGACCTGTCCGCTGGTTCCGTCGACGGTAATCCAATCTCCACGACGCACCCGCGTTCCGTTGACTGTGAATTCATTCTTCGCGTAATTGATCGCGACGTCTCCGGCGCCCACGATGCAGGGCTTGCCCCAACCGCGGGCAACGACAGCCGCATGACTGGTTGGGCCGCCCGTCGAAGTCAAAATAGCTTGAGCGGCGTCCATTCCCCGGACGTCCTCCGGGGAAGTCTCACGCCTCACAAGAATGACTTTCTCTCCCTTTTCCTTCGCCAATTCGGCTTCCTTCGGCGTAAAGACAACCTTTCCTGAAGCCGCTCCCGGACTGGCATTGATTCCTTTAGTCACCACGTTCAGTTTGGCCTTTGGGTCGACCATTTTATGCAGGAGTTGATCCAGATCACCGGCCGGGATTCGCATGAGCGCGGTGCGTTCGTCAATCAGTCCCTCTTTTACCATCTCGACAGCGATTCGAACACCCGCGGGACCGGTTCGCTTTCCGTTCCTGGTCTGCAGCATCCAGAGCTTGCCACGCTCCACCGTGAACTCAAGGTCCTGCATATCGCGATAATGCTTTTCTAGCTTTTGGGCCACCTCAACAAACTGGTTGTAAATCGCCGGCATGTCTTCTTTCAGCTCATCGATGTGCTTCGGAGTTCGAATGCCAGCCACGACATCCTCCCCCTGTGCATTGGCAAGATAGTCGCCGAAAAGCAGGTTTTCCCCGGTTGCGGGATTCCGGGTAAATGCAACACCCGTTCCCGAATCGTCTCCCATGTTGCCAAAAACCATCGTTACCACGTTGACGGCAGTTCCGAGATCATCAGGTATTTTTTCCCGGCGGCGGTATGCCTTTGCCCTATCTCCATTCCAGGACCCGAATACGGCTTTTATTGCTTCCTCAAGCTGCTGATAAGGATCGGAGGGAAAATCGGAGCCGGTTTCGCTTCGGATGATTTTCTTGAATTCCTCACAGACTTGCGCGAGATCGGCCGCCCTAAGGTCAGTGTCCATCTTGGTGCCAACGGAACGCTTTACCTTCTCCAATGCGTGTTCAAAAAGTTCGCCGTCCACTCCTAAAACAATCTTGCCGAACATCTGGATGAACCTGCGGTAGGCGTCCAAGGCAAACCTCTCATTTGATGTCAAGCTCGCCAAACCTTGCAGCGTTTCCTCGTTGAGTCCCAGGTTGAGGACCGTGTCCATCATACCCGGCATCGAGAACTTCGCGCCTGAGCGCACAGAAACCAATAACGGGTTCGAAAGATTTCCGAATTCCTTTCCTGTCGCAGCCTCGACCTTTTTTAGAGCCGACAAAACCTGGTTCCACATTCCTTCGGGAAACTGCTCTCCACTCGAATAGTAGGCGTTGCACGCCTGCGTAGTAATCGTAAAACCAGGAGGCACCGGCAATCCCGCATTTGTCATCTCGGCCAGGCCGGCGCCTTTTCCACCGAGAAGATCCTTCATTTCACCATTTCCGTCTGATTCTCCGTTCGCGAATAAATAAACGTATTTGATGGACATGTATTGGTCTCCCGCATTGAATTTCTGATTATTCCCACAGAAAGAATCTTTAATGGTACCTCAAAACAGTGTGGCGAGCAAAGAAAGGTTCCGAACAGAAAGGTTCCGGACCGAAGCGTTCTCCGTTTCCGGTTTGAGGGCGAGCGGTATCTTCAAGGGGCTGGAGTACAGAACCGGCCAATCACAGCAGCGGGACTTATTGTTCCTGTCGACCCGATGCTAACCAAACAACGGAATTATCGGATGCCCCAGTGACAGTTGCCAAAAACTGAAGCGTTCTGCCGGCATCGAGTGTAGCGGAAGCAGGTAGAACGGTTACGGTCACATTTTGCGTGTTTCCGCCGCAAGCCATAATGAAAGCTAGGCAAAAGAATAGTGACACTCTGAAAACAGATCTCATTATGCCGGGCTCCACTTGTTTGGCTGGTATGGTATAGCACTCGATTTACTAAAATCGAAGCAAATGTGAACCGCCCAGATGGGGGAAATTGAAGGGCATCTCAACCTGCGGCCGACGCCCCGGCAAGCCGGAGCAAATCGGCCTCAAGCTGAGCTTAG
>Ga0187866_1004087_pt1 | contig 10475 bp, 9 predicted proteins | sample June2016WEW_11_1_3_FD_133013 | JGI IMG/M metagenome (GOLD analysis project Ga0187866, IMG submission 133013) | Peatland microbial communities from SPRUCE experiment site at the Marcell Experimental Forest, Minnesota, USA - June2016WEW_11_150 | ecosystem: Environmental > Terrestrial > Soil >... | reverse complement strand
TGAAACAAAAATGCGCCAACTTGGCCAAAATAGAAACAATTTTCCAAGCCAAGTAGACACCATGCATGTTTGTCTACCATGCAGTGATCAACAAAACTTTGCAGACGTAGTCGTTGGCTACGTTGAAGAGTTTAAGCCCAAACTCGTAATTATTAACAGCACTGTTCCTCCAGGAACCACAATGAAAGTAGCTCAAAGATGCAAGTGTCTCGTTGCACATTCGCCAGCGCGTGGCGTGCACAAAAGTGCTGAGCACATGAAGTGGGAAATGAGGCGTTGGACTAAATATGTTGGCGGCGCAAGTCCAGCTGCGGCACAGGCCGCTCGTGACCATTTTGAGAAATTGAACCTAAAAGTAAAGGTTTTGAAAAGTTGTACAGAAACGGAGTTGGCTAAGCTTTTTGAGACGACTTATCGTGCGTGGATGATTGCTTGTTTCCAAGAAATGCATCGAATTTCTAGAGCTTTTGGTGCTGATTTTGATGAAACGGTTGATTTCCTTGAGGATACTCATCGTTTGAGGTTTGATAGGCCTGTTATGTTTCCAGGTGTAATTGGTGGTCACTGTTTATCACCGAACACTGAGTTGCTTTTGGCGGCTTATGACTCGGAGTTTTTGCGTCTTATTTTGGAATCGAACGAAAAGCGAAAGAGAGAAATCAAGGATCAAAACATTTCTGAAGAAGTTGAGAAAGTCAGAAAACGCGCTGAAGTGCTTCAAGAAGAGTTGATGAAAAAACTGAAAAACCAGTAATGAAACGCTACGATTGCCCTGATTTTGTTGTGAATTTTGAAGCTTCTAAAAGACCTTTCATGTAGTAAAACCTGATCAGCGGATGAATATACGTGATTGTGGGTTCCTTAGTTTTGACAGCTACAAATAATCCCGTGAAAGGAGAAGTGAAGAAACGGTACATAATACCGAACTTTGTTACTGGTGGGCGTTGACTTGTTTCAGTTTCTATTCTTCGCCATATCGCATACAGTTGTGTTGCATACCAGTATTGGTGACGCAGTTCTTGCTTCAACCCCTTCCGCATGTGAATTGATTGCACATTATAATCAACGACCCAATGACGACCTGCTTGGTTAAGCTTGTAAGCTAGAATTGTGTCAACGCCAGCGTTTACGGGCATTTTCGGAAAGCCTCCCAGTGCCTTGATTATGTTTGTTTTGTAGATCGTGTTGTCCAAAGTTTTGCCCAGAGTAAAAGCAGCCATTTGTCTACTTCTGAGCCAAGAAGCCAGACTGGATTCGCCGCGATACTTCTTTGCCACGTACTGCTGCAGCTTTCTGACTCCCCTAGGGTTGTCCGCAAAACGCATGCCGGACGCAGCAGCAATTTGAGGATTTTCAAGTAAGGGGGGAATTTTTTCCCACCAACCGCGAGCTAACAGCAAGTCCTGCTCAAAACTGATAAAATACTCAGACGTAACATGCTTGAGAGCAGTGTTTGCCCCATCACTTATACCCGAGCCCTCATTAAGAATGACGTCCCAACCAAAGTCTTGGGCGATTTCGCGCGTGTTGTCGGGGCTGCGGTCATCTACCACGACGCGTTTATTGACGGCTCCTCGGGGTATGACTTCATCGATTCGTTTAAGGACCAAAGGTAACGTTTCGGAACCGTTCTTAGTCCACATTACTAAATCGACTTTGATTGAAGCCACCTAACTGTAATGTATCTTTTGCATGGATAAAAATGCTACCTTGAAAATAAAGAAAAACGATGCGCGGGCAAATTAAATCCGGGTTGCTTCTCTATTCCCGGTTCTTGAAATATGTGATAGTTTTGTCAATTCCCTCACTTAGGTTGAGCAGAGGTGACCAATTCAGTTCATTTTTGATTTTTTCCGCGTTGAGGACAATGTAGGGCTGGTCTGAAATTGAAGGACGAAATGGATACCCGGGGGGATATGACCCGAATCGGATTTTCTTGAGATCGTATCCAATTTTGCCTCCTATTAATTCGGCTAGTTCTTTGTTGGTTACGCCGATCCCTGTTCCAACATTGAAAACTTGGCCGTCTGCCTTAGCATTTTCCACTGCAAGCATGTAAGCCCGCACATGGTCGTCGACGTACATGTAATCCCTGACTGAATCAGGCGCCCCGACATACACCTTTTCCCCCTTCAACATTTGAGTGACTAAGTATTCGATGATGAAACTATTGTCATACTTCCTGCCATAAGAGTTTGCAGGCCTCAATATAGATCCATGTAAATCGTATGTGTGAAACATCATCTGTAAATAAAGATCAGCGGCAGCTTTGCTAACCGCGTATGGACTGGTCGGTCGCAAGTAGAAATTTTCTTTAAGGGGTTTCTTTTCCTGCAAGCCATATACTTCTGCTGTTGAAGCGGCAACCAATTTTCTAGTTTGTGCATCAGGCAGTTCAAGCAGGGCATGAGCCACGTTCATTGTGCCTATCAAGTTTGCTTGTTGATATTCAAAAGGTCGCTCAAAGGAGTCACGAACAGGACTCAAGGCAGCCAAGTGGATAACAAAGTCGGGTGTTACGGTTCTTATCGCATTTCGAATTGAGACATAGTCTGTTATGTCTCCAGAGACAAGGGTGACGTCTTTTATAATGTTTCCAATTACTTCCATGTTTCTATTCGCTACACGACGGGCCACCCCGTAGACTTCATATCCGCTCTCAACCATTTTTTCTGCCAAATGACTCCCGATAAACCCAAATATGCCTGTTATCAGAACTTTCATTGCCCTATGGTCTCCTTAACGAATCGAATTCCATTTCGGCTACAGATAAATCTTTAATGCTATTAATAGTAATCCATCGTTCGTTTTGGCTCAGTCTATATGCCTTGAGTAGCCTTCTTTGTGCGAGAGATGGAAATGTTGTTTTTTCGATGGATCCTAGTTCTGGCAGGTATTCGGTGATTGTGTGATTAAAAACATATATGCCCGCGCTAACAAGTTTGTCCTCAAGAACAGGTTTTTCCTTAAATCCGATGATATTGTCTCCTTGGATCTCTAAAACCGCAAAAGGGGATTGCATTGGTGATACCGCCACTGTACCAACGGCTTTGCTGAGGAGATGAAAATCCACAAATTTCTCAATATCAAGGTTGGTTAGTTCGTCTCCGTTCATAGCCAAGAAATTTTCGTCATCAACGTGCCTCTTGATGGCAAGCCTAAAACCTTCACCAGTTTCGCCCTCTTGAGAATGTTCGCTGAAGTCCACTTTTATTCCCAGTGGATTTTTCTTAATGTAGTCTATCACTATTTCCTTTCGATAAGAAACTCCCAGAACAGCGTGCGCGAGGCCATGTTGTTTCAGCCAAGTTAATATCCAGAAAATGAGGGGTTTCCCATGTAATGGTATCATGCACTTGGGAAGATCTTCGGTGAGGGGGCGCATTCGCAGACCAGCTCCCCCGACTAATACGACGGCTGTTTTGATCTTAATTGTCATTGTGGATTCTCGGTGATTGAATATTTGAAGAAATAGAAATATTTAAACTTTGAAATTTTCATCATAGGAAGCTAAGAGTGACCAATTGCATATGCGAATAGCGATGATTCATACCCCCTTTGAAACGCGTTCTGGAGGAGAGAGACAGATTCTGAGGCTGGCAATTGAGCTGCAAAATATGGGGCATGAAGTTGAAATTTTTACCAGCAGTGTTAACCTAGAAACTTATCCGGAATTTTTTGATAAATTAAGATTAAACGTGATTCCTTATCCGCTGGCGGGAAAATTGCCCCCCGAATGGATCCCCTATATAATTTCGCCCAAGATTACGCAGATATCACACAAAGAAGTTGAAGAAGCTTCCCTTTTTGAAAAATGGAGGCGAAGAGTGCGGAAGCTCTGGCTTGGTCTATACTACGTAAATCATCTTCCGTACATGGTTGAGTTGGGTAGGAAAATACCGAAGAGATTTGACATAATCAATAACCACAATTTTCTGACTGAATGGGCTGGTTTTGTCGCCAAGAATAGGCTGAGAGTGCCACTCATATGGATGTGTAATGAACCACCCAACTGGTTTATTGTCCCTGATAGAACACGCTTCAGAAACATCAATTGGCCAATTTTTGAGTTGCTTGACAAGGCAACTGTGAACTATATTGATGAGATTATGGTGTTGTCCCACGTTTCTGAGGAGTATGTTAGAAAGGCATACGGCAGATCCTCTAGGATTGTGAGAACAGGGGTAGATGTCGAGTTGTTTCGCAACGCCAAAGGAGAAAGTCTGAGAAGAAAATACAATCTTGAGAATTCTTTTGTCCTTTTGTTTGTGGGGGGCAGCACGTATGCGCGAAGATCCAATATCGTCAGGGCACTTGCAATCCTGTCTAAGAAATATGACAACGTCAGACTGATACTCGATACGTACAGGGAGCGAGATTTTTTAACGAAACTTAGTGAAGAACTGGGGTTGAAAGACAAAGTTCTTCTGCTGAACAGCCGCAGCGACGTTGAACTTGCAGAAGTTTACGCTGCCTGCGATGTTTTTGTCTATCCTTCTTCAACAAGCCCATGGGGATTAGTTGTAACTGAAGCTATGGCCGCTGCCAAACCCGTAATAGTCTCTAAGCAAGTCGGAACATCAGAGATTATACAAGATTACGTAAACGGGATAACCATCGACAAAGTTACACCTGAGAAGATTGCAGAACAAATCGAAATACTAATGGGGAATCCAAAACTTTGCAAAAAACTGGGAGAAAACGCTTACGAATATGTCAAAAAAAACTTGTCATGGGAAAATTACGCCAAAAATGTGGAAAGCGTCTTTTTAGAAGTAATCGCGCGCCAAAAAGGCAAACAATGATCGAGGATAAGCAATTTGTGCTGAAAATGGAAGATTTGGACAACCGCTACTTAGCTTCGCCCTAAGAACGGTCCCAAGCGATTATTCGGAACTCAGGTATTGCAACAATCATTTTTCCGCCGTTTTTGAGAAAATCCTTTTCCTGAACCTTGATTTCTTCGATAAAATGATAAGGCAAAACAAACAGATAGTCTGGCTTTTCTTTTCGATATTCTTCAACAGACATTATTGGAATACCTGTGCCGACTATGTATTTTCCCCATTTGGCAGGATTTTTGTCAACAGCTGCCTTAACTAGCTTTTTATCTATTCCAGCGTATTGTAGGACAACCAAGCCACGAGTAGAAGCTCCATAAATGAATACTTTCTTTCCTTTCTTTACTTCTTGATTTAGAAATGCCAATAAGTCACGTTTGATTTTTTCTACTCGCTCTCCAAATTTACCATAAACCTTGCAATCGTCAAACCCCATCTTTTCTTCGTATTTCATCTGTTTTTCCAATCTTTTTTCATTCCTTGGAAAACCTTTTATGCATCCCATCTTGTGCTTTACGTAGACTCTGAAACTTCCGCCGTTCACGTCATTAAGTTCAACATCAAATATGTCCATATCGTGTCTCTTCAGCAGATTTGAAAGCGATAAAAGGGAATAATATTCAAGATGTTCATGGCTGATGTTATCAAAAGTGTTGTTCTCCAACATTAAGCCCAAGTAGTTCATTTGTATTATCCATAAACCGTCCTTGTCCAAGCACTGTCTTATGTCCTCGACAAAGGCGTTTGGATCTTCCAAATCGTAGAACATAGCTATGCTTGTTATCACTTTTGCTTTCTTGCTTCCAAATTCCCTTCGAAATGATGAATGATTAAAATAGTCATTGATTATCTTGCAACATCCTTCGTTTCCTAATCTCCACAAGTTTGAAGGCTCAAAACCGACCGTTATCAACCCCGGAGTCTTGTATTGTCTCAGCAACGTCCCATCATTTGCGCCGATGTCGACAACCACGTCACCGGAAGATAATTTACTCAGTCTCTCGGCGGTAGAGACAATGTCGGCTAGAGCTTTGATCATCGTTGTACTTATTCCAGATTGGTACCAATACTTCTTGTACAGGACGTCCCGTTCTACAGTGTGCTTTAATTGTAGTAACCCGCAGCCGCCACCTTTTACATTGCAAAGAACAAGGTCTAGAGGTCCTTTTGCAAAGTCGCCGTTCGGCTCTTCAACAAAATTAGTAACAAACTGGTCTCCCAGAGAAAATATTGGAATTAGTTTGCTTGATCCGCAAACCCGACAGGTTTCTCGTGCGTCAATGTTCATAGGGGGTTTCCCGATCCTAGTTCAAGTCCAGTAAACAAGTATAAAATCATTTTCACTTGTGAGTTGTTTTTTGAAAAGCTTCGTCAGAGTCAAGAACTCTCTCTTGTCGAAAAACTGTCTGAGCTAGGAGTTCTCCGAGCGGGCTTACTAACTGGTTATTTTGTCAACATTGAGTAGCGCATTTAGTCCATAAACCCAATAAAGAAAAGCATGAAAGAATAGTACGGTAAATTATTATGCAAATGCACAAAAAAGAAGTTGATTGGTTTGTCGTCAACAAACTAAGAAAAAAGGAAAAAAGTTAAGATACTTTTTCAAGGTTGAAAGTGCAAAATCCACCTAAGCCGTTAGCTTGGGCATGAGTCAAAGTTATGCTTGTCAAATCAGATACGGAGTAAACGTCTAAAACTTTCATGCTTCTATCCTTGGGTTCTTTTTGCCGTTAAAGAAGTGCAATCATGCAAAACCCCCAAACCTTTCAAGTAACCAAGCAACCAGCAAAGCCGAACACTTGGATAAGCAAGTAGCAAACGAGCATCACGCATTTTTTTAGCCATCTTTAAGCTGGAAACAGGCGACTTCAAAAACCAGACCAAAAAATGCTGCCAATCATTACTTTCATAAGCATTACAAAACTTACTTATTCGCTCATCAGGTTCCGGAAGGCTCAAGCCATAAAAATAGTAATGCCTCAGTTCATTGAGCAAGCCAGAATGCAAATGCAAGCTTTGAACGTTATAATCAACCAACCACTTGTAGCCTTTAGCATCAATCAAATGAAAAAGATAATTGTCAATCCCCGCTTGCTTTAGCTTCGGAAACCCACCTAAACCACGTAAAACATGAGCATCCCAAATTGTATTATCCAAAGTCTTGCCGTAGCCACCCATAAAATGTGTGCTTTGTCTAGTTAACTGGTAACATTCAATATTAAAAAACAAATTGCTTCTAGGAAGAAACCTCAAGCCAGAAGCCACAACCACATCCTTACCCTGAACCAACCGAGAAACACTGTTCCACCAAAACTCAGCCAACAAAACATCCTGCTCAAAACTACAAAAGTAATCCGCTTGCACATAACTTAGAGCTGTGTTAGCGCCATCGCTGATTCCGAAGCCACGATTCAAATAAACATCCCAACCCTTCGCAGTTGCTATATCCTTTGTAGCGTCTGTGCTTCGATCATCAACAATAAACCGCTCATTCACAACCTCTTTAGGAATAACTCGGTTAATCCTATCCAAAACTACTCCAAGTGTCTTCTCGCCGTTCTTAGTCCACATAACAAGATCAACTTTAATCATCGGGAATAATCACTCCCAACATCGTTCTTCCCCTAAATATAAGAAGTAATCAGGCAAAACATGCTGATAAGTTTTCTGAGTAGATTTACCGAATCCTTCAATTGCTCGTTTATAACAGCCATACATCTTTACATCTTAGGAAATACTTAATTGTGTAAAAGTGGCATATGGACGCTAAGAAAGAAACTTTCAATGCTTCAGTTGATGATCAATTGACTGGAAACAAAACAGAAACACCCCAAAAAAACGATCTGCTTTCATTCTGCATACCAACATACAATCATGCGGAACCACTAAGAAAAAACTTGGAATCCCTGATTCCTCAAGCCCGACAATACAACATTCCAATATACGTTTCCGACAATGCATCAACCGATCACACAATAAAGGTTTTGGAATCCTTCCAAAAAGATTATCCTCTTTTATATTTTAAGTCAAACAAGGAGAATCTTGGCGTCGACCAAAATATGGTTAATGCTGTACGGATGGCTTCTACAAAATACGTCTGGACCTTCGGGGCCAGGCGCATTCTCTTGCCAGGAATGCTAAATAGAATCTATAAGATGCTAAATGAGTCTGATTGGGATCTAATAGTCTTAAATGACTTAGATACATCTTTCATGGTTCCAGAAAGCAAGGAATATAATTCTGCCGGGGAAGTTTTCAGGGAATTAAATCGTAATCTAACAGGATTGGGGTTTCAAATTTTACCTTCAGAGGCATGGACAACAGAATCTATACTTAAATACGCTGGTACTGAATGGACAATCTTTGGGGTAGCCCTTGAGTTTTTAGCCAACAAAAAGAATGTAAAGGTCTTTTTCATGCCGGAGCCCTGCGCAACAAGTACAGGCCCGAGTCATTGGACTCCCAGATGTTTTCAAATATGGGCAAGTTGGAAAAAAGTAATATATTCTCTTCCTAAAATTTATTCAGATGACGACAAAGAGTTTGTGTTAAAAAAGAGCATTAATTATTTTTTGGGACCCAAATACAACTTAACATTCAACTTAATAAATCTCAGAATCAACCACATTTACAACGTTGATGTCTTTAATGCATATAGACAAGACTTTACGCATTACGGAGATATTTCGCCAGCTGTTGCTTCTATCATTGCTAGGTGTCCAGTTTTGCTCCTAAAGCTGTACTTTAAGTTATACAATGTTTTGAGAGAAACTGCGCGGATATTTGTTCATGTGAAGGTTCCTCTCAACCCAACTAAGAGACGCGGGCGCATCCCTTATGTCTAAAAAGGAAACCTTGGCAGACAAAAATTAGAAATACCCTTCCATTACAATTCTGAATTATTAACAGAGTTTTTATAATCGGATCTGACATTTCACTTAACAACAACAAATTGAAAGACTATGATAAAACTCAGATTAGACGTTGACTATGCTTATCCTTCGAGAACAAAGAGTTTTCTTTACACTGCGTTAAATTTGAAGAAAAGCAAAGACTATTTGAAGAACTCTGAAATAATTGCAAAAATGATAAACGAGTCTCCGAAAGAAGTCAAAGCCTACTGGTTTTTACACCATACACAATTCCAGACGAAAAACTGCTTGATTTGCTGAATCCGGACAGGCATGAGGTAGCTCTGCACGTTGCAAACAACCCCTATCGCGAATGGAAAATCTTGGAGAATGAAACCAAACGGCAAGTAAATTACTATACCATTCATGGAACCTCACGATTGTTTGCCCAGTTATTGTGGAGGCGAAAACGTGGGGAGGGGCAAGCTAAGGTTCCCAGCGATTTCCCGTTAAAATCCTTTCACGATTTTCCTAAAGTAGGATTAGATGTTTTATGTTATGCTAACTCCACGGCGCAAGTTATAAAAATTGCAGAAACCAGCATCGCAAGAGGAGAAGTCTTGCACATTCATCCTGAATGGCTTTTTCAACGAGGAAAGATAAACCATAGAGGACCTTTCTATGATGTGCTGAAGAGTATTTTAGAAGTGAACAGGGAGCTTGAAACTTTAAGTGTACGCAAGATTTTTTTTTCAAAATCGCTCATGACATCAAAGAGTACGAAAAAAGTATTGTTCCAACGGATGAGTTTATTGAGAAACTATGCGAAAGAGACATAGATATTTTCACTTTCCTTGACAGAAAATGGTGTTGCCCTATCCCTAATCCGCCAAGCACTTGGATAAAAGTAGACGATAATGTTGGTTTGCTTGAAATCAAAGACTATGAAAGTTGGTGGAATAACGTTGGGAAGAAAACTCGCAACATGGTTCGGCGAGCAGAGAAAAGCGGCATAAAAGTAACTGTCGTCCAGCCAACCGAGAAATTCGCTGAAGGTATTTGGAAAATTTACAATGAAACCCCGATTAGGCAAGAGAGGGCTTTCCCTCATTATGGTGAGCCGCTTGCAGCAGTCACTGGAAACGTGTTTGCAGCCCAAAACTCCACGTTCATCGGCGTCTTTTTGCAGGAAGAGCTTGTGGGATTCATTCAAATAATCTATGCGATAATATAGCTATTATTTCCCAGATACTTTCGATGCAGAAGCACTGGGATAAAGCCGTAAACAATGCGCTCCTTGCCAAAGCGGTTGAAGTCTGTGCATCCAAAGGCGTGCGGTGGCTTATGTATGGGAGAATAGGAAATCACCCGTCACTTGATAGGTTTAAAGAAAGCAATGGGTTTGTCAAGTTCCCGATAACACGTTACTACGTACCGGTAACAGGGATACGCTTGGGTTTGCATAGGGAGTTTAAAGATGCTTTGCCGGAATCTGTTAAGTATCCGCTTATTCCAGTTTTGAATTGGGTGAGTAGAAATAAGATGCGATTGAAGCTTCGCTTAGCCAAACAAGTAAAAAGCTGAGCTGTGTTGGTGCTTAAAGCAGGAGGTTGGCAAGGTACTTATCAGATACCCTGTGTTGATGCTGTTTTCAATAAACAATTAACAACAGAAAGTTGAATAATTAGTAGGAAATAATCTGAGTAGAAAATTGGAGAGAAAATGGCAAAGTTAAAATTAATTTAGGGGTGTGCAGAATTTAAGGTTCTTCTGGCTATTGTTT
>Ga0187866_1004081_pt1 | contig 10486 bp, 7 predicted proteins | sample June2016WEW_11_1_3_FD_133013 | JGI IMG/M metagenome (GOLD analysis project Ga0187866, IMG submission 133013) | Peatland microbial communities from SPRUCE experiment site at the Marcell Experimental Forest, Minnesota, USA - June2016WEW_11_150 | ecosystem: Environmental > Terrestrial > Soil >... | reverse complement strand
TCAGGACGCGGACAGCATCGTAACCGGCCCAGCCATCGGCGCGCGGCGTCTTGCGCGTCTGCACGGAATCCACAAACGCACGCAGTTCAGCCAGCAACGGTTCCTCCGGCGGCGTTTCGATTTGCGTCACAACGCCTTCGACCGCCTTGAAGGCGTTGCCGTCGCGGACGTGTCTGTTCTCGTAGGTCTTGATTTTATATTGCGCGACGTTGTAATCGCAGACCGCGCTCAACTGGTCGCCGCAGACGATAACTTCGCGGAATTTTCCGGGAATGAAATAATCGTTCTCTACCGTTGCCCAGGTTTTGCCGCCCGGCGTTTCATATTCCATCGAAACCAGCGAAACGTCGTCCAGGCCGCGCCCCATGAAATCGTGGTGAACCGCCAGCACGCTCTTCGGCAGCGCGCCCAGGATGAAATTGAACAGGTCAACGAAATGGATGCCGTCGGCGAACATCACGCCGCTGTCGTTGCGCGGGCGCTTGAACCCGCCGAAATGGCCACGCAGCATGTTCACCTTTCCGAAGTCGCCGTTTTGAACCGCGTCCCGGAGCCACAAGGTCGCCGGATCGAATCGCAGAATGTGCCCGACCTGGAGAATGCGGCCCTTGTGGGCGGCCAACTCAGCCAGAGCCTTGGATTCCTCATTTGCAAGCGTCAACGGTTTCTCCACGAACACATCCTTACCCGCTTCGAGGAATTCTTTGCACAGTGAAAAGTGCGTTTGCGCGGGCGTCACGATGACGACGCAATCCACCTTGCCTGCGAAGTTCTTGTAATTTGTGGTGAGGCGCGCGGCAGGAAGGCTGAGTTTGCGCGCCGGCTCGAGTTGTTTCTCACCGATTTCGGCCACATAAAGCTCGACCGGCATCGAATTGAGGTTGCGCAAATGATTGACGCCCCAGCGGCCCAATCCCAAAAGAAGAACTTTCGTCATCCCGGAAATTTTTGAGCAAGACTACCACTCCGGCAAGAAAAACCTTCAGATAAACGTGCGGGGTTGGCGTTCGGCCTTCGAGCTGACGAGTAGTAACGAGGCACGCCAAAGCGCGAACTCCAACCTACTTCAACAACCGATACCAGTTGTCGCGCTGGTGCGGTTCGTAGCCGAGGTCGTGGATGAGCCGCTGTACCTCAGCCACGCCGGAATGCACAAGTTTGTTCCGCGGCCTCCGATGATTTTGGCGTTTTCGCCGTGGGATTTGCAGGATAGAATTGGACAGATGCATTTCACGAAGGACAGGCTGGTTCGGCTCCGGCGCAGCTTGGAACTGGCCCTCAACCAGGAATGGCCCCAACTGTCTTTGACACAGAAAAAGCTTACAGCGCACCATCCGAAGCCCATAGGAACTTCAGCCGGCTTGCGTTCCCTGCCTGTGATTGCAACTGTGGCGACTGATGGCGGAGAAAACAGGTTGAATCTGGAGCCGATTCGGTTGCAGGTCGTGCGCGTAGCCGATAGTTTGGGTGAAATTTATTTCGAGGAGTTTGTCGCGCAGTCGTTGAAACCGGAGGAGATTGTCCGGTTCTTCTTTCAATCGAATGAGCGGTTGCAACGGTTTGTCTCCTATCTCCAGTTGGATTGGCAACAATTGTTGCCGCAGTCGGACTTTCAGCGAAGTCATCTGTTATCCATGCTGCGCGAACTGATGGAATGGGCCGCGCTATTGAAGCTGGCCAGCCAACCACCCGCCAAGCTTTTGATTCGTGACGGACTTTTGCGCAGTGTGATTCTGACAGACTTGGTTTTTCAGCGGATTGGAGAAAAATTTGAATCGTTGACCTCCAAGAACGGGCATTTGCTGGTTGGCGTGGCCAAACGATCACGGGTAATCAATTACCTGTCGGTTGCACTCGGATTGAATGAGTGTTTTGCTGACGTCAGGCCGGCATACATTTTTGTCCCACCTGATTTGGAACGCGAGGCCGCGCCAACGCAATACCGCTGGATTGGCAGCCGGGCGATGGGTTGGTTGCATATTGCCCGGCTGGATCGCGGCGAGAATGTGCCATTGCTGCCGGTGGACGTCGCAATCTGGCAACGCGACCGCGTGGACGAAGCCATGTCCTTGCTGCACGAATCCGGGCGCGGGAGTTTCCCGATTCGCGGCTACCCTCAAGCCCTTGTCCAGGCGCATGAACACGCGCACTTGGGCGGCTTGGAAATCGGGATGCTGGAAAGCATGTTATTGGAGCAAATCAGCAATCGAGACCCTGCCGTGGCGCGAACAGCCAGACACTTGATGCTTTTGGGCAAACAGTTGACCGAGGACATCCATTATGAACAACAAGACGCAACCTGAACTCTACGCAAACACACCAGCCGTCGGTCTGCTGAAAGGCTTTTCGCCGCTACCACACCAATTGGAAGTAGATGTCGTGGTGCCGCACCAAGAAGGCGGTCTGCCGGGTTTTGGCGAATTTTTACTGGTGGAATTGAGCGCAACCGAGGCGCTGGTGGGTCGCGTAAGCCGTTATCACGCGGCGGGTCAACTGGCGACGGATCGCGGTGACGCTTATTTGGGTGATTTGGCCAAAACAGAGGAAGCCGTTCCAGCGCCGCTCATGCGCCAGATGCTGCGCTACAATTTAAAAATGCAATTGCTCGGCCACCTGCAAGCCCAGCCGCGTGCGGGCAAATTCAAGTTCTCGGTTGGCGAGCGCGCTTTCGCTACGCTCGGCAGTAAAGTGCGAATTCCGTCGGAAACAGCACTGGCGTTTCTCTGCAATGTGGGTCTGGAGGATGATCCGACGGCTACGCCTCTCGGACACTTGGTTTACGGTCAGCGTGAACTGAAGGATGTTCCGGTCCGCTTTAGTGTGGGACGGCTAAAGGGCAAGCGGAGTTTTGTTTTTGCCCGCGCGGGTTATGGGAAAAGCAATCTGATCAAGTATCTGGTATCACAACTTTATTCTTCGCCGCCGGATGTGGGCTTGCTGATTTTTGATCCGGAGGGTGAATACGCCTTGCCGGATGCGCACGGACGGCCTGGATTGGTCAACGTACCCGCGTTGCGCAACCGGATTTCGCTCTATACCAACCGCAAGGTTGACACAACTCATGCGGGCGTCGTGAAGGGGAACGCTTTCGTGGACTTTGGTGATTTTCCACCGCAAGATATCGTCGCCGCCTTCGTCCCACTGGAAAAGCAGGACACGGTATTTGCCAACTTGCTTCGCGGCTTGGAATGGAAATTATGGAAGCAACTGGTCGATCTGCTCACCGCTGATGGATTTAATGCCGACGACAAGAAAATCGGTGCGTTGCTTGGTTACAAACCCCGCGGCGAAGGCGACGTCAGCATCGCCGCAATCAAGAACAACCTTGTTCCGCCAATTCGCCGGCTGCATCGGCCTAGCGCAACTTTGGGGAAAAATATCTTGGAGGAATTACGGCTTAACCGCGTAGTGATTGTTGATATTTCCCTGCTGGGAAGCGAGGACAGTCTGGCGACCACGGGAATGCTGATGCGACGCATTTTTCAAAACAACGTCCGGCATCTGACCGATGTCGCCGGTCCGACAGTGCGCTGCCTTGCGGTTTTGGAAGAAGCGCAAACCATGCTGGGCGACCGCGTGCTCGACGACCGAAACGTGCTTGTGCGCTGGGTGAAGGAGGGGCGCAAATATGGGCTGGGCTGCATCCTCGTCACGCAGCAACCCAGTTCCATCTCCAGTCAGATCATCAGTCAAGGCGACAACTTTTTTGCCATGCACCTGCTCAACGAAAACGATTTACAAACACTCAAAAAGCACAACGCGTATTTCAGCGACGAGATTCTGGGCTTTCTTCGCGGCGAACCGATCCCGGGTAATTGTTACTTCTGGAGCGCGCCCAGCCAGCCTTTCGTTCTGCCAGCACGCGTTTGCAATTTCGAAAGTGTTTGCCTGCTTTCCTCTGAACCGGCCGCGCGGACGGCTGCCACGCCGCCCGATGCGAAACAACTCGCTGAACTCGCCGCCTATGCCGTAAAAGAAACACTGACTGCTCACGAGCGATTGTGGCTCTACCGCGTCGGCAGCCTGCACGGGAAAAAGGAAAGCGGATGGTTAGCCTTTAGCGCGGACTATTTGCAAAACATCGTGGCGCAGAAATTCGCCGATAATCCGGAGTTCAAGCTGATGTCGGATGGTTTGCGCTGGCTACAGACCCGACTGCCTGTCGAAATCGAGGGCGTGTTGAAACGGCTCAAGGCGCGATTTGGGTACGCTGTACTCCAAGGAGTGACTCGGACGGTTTGGGTGTTGCCTCAAACCGAAATCAAGCTGGCCAAAGGCAAAACACTCCGGCCCTTGCCGGTGGAAGTGACCGAGAAGATTTGATCCCCTTCGAGAGCGTGTGTTGCGATTCAGCTCAATTCAACAACCGATACCAGTTGTCGCGCTGGTGCGGTTCGTAGCCGAGGTCTTTGATGAGCCGTTGCATGTCGGCGACGGTCATGCGGAACGTCGTGCCGGCCTGGCTCACGACGTTTTCCTCGATCATGATGCTGCCGAGGTCGTTCGCGCCGAACTTGAGCGCCACCTGGCCGATTTCCTGGCCTTGCGTCACCCATGAACTTTGCACGTTCGTAAAGTTGTCGAGGTAAATCCGGCCCAGCGCTTGCGTCCGTAGATACTCATGCGCGCCAACCGTCGGCGCTTTGAGCTTTGTATGCTCAGCCTGAAACGTCCAGCAGATGAACGCAGTGAAGCAGCCGGTTTCCGCTTTTCCGGGAGCGCCGCCATCCTGGCGGCATGTTTCAGCCGCGCCGGAATGGGAACCCGCCGGCAAGATGCCGGCGCTCCTGCTTTCCGCTTTCCGCCTTAATGACTTGTCCTGTTGTTGCCGTAATCGTTCCAAATGTTCAATGCGGTCCTCAATCGTCTCCACATGCCCAAACATCATGGTGGCCGAGGAATAAAGTCCCAACTGGTGTGCCACATCCATGACTTCGAGCCAGTCGTCGCTCATCGCCTTGAGCGGCGAAATGCGCTGGCGCACGCGGTCCACCAGAATTTCCCCGCCGCCGCCGGGAATCGAACCCAAACCCGCGGCCTTGAAATCGGAAATGATTTTCTCCAGTGGTTCGTTAAACACCTCGCGAAAATGGACTAACTCGCTGGGACTGAAACCGTGGATGTTGACCTGCGGGAATTTGCCTTTGATGTGCGAGAGCAAATCGAGATACCACTGCTTGGTCAGTTTCGGATGATGCCCGCCCTGCATCAAAATCTGCGTGCCGCCGAGGGCGATGGTTTCCTCGATCTTCCGGTCCATTTCCTCAAACGTTATGACATAGGCGTCGGCGTCCTTTTCCACGCGGTAGAACGCACAGAACTTGCAATAGACATTGCAGACGTTGGTGTAATTTACGTTGCGGTCAACGATGTAGGTGACGATGTCGTTGCCGCGGCCGTCGAAGTCCTTGGCCTTTGCGAGTTGGCGGCGGCGGTCGGCGAGCGCGCCGAGTTCTTCGAGTGGCAGATGATAAAGCCGCAAGGCCTCGTCCTGATTGATACGTTTGCCCTCCCAAACCTTTTGCAGCAACTCGTCCAATGACGCGTCGTAAATCACGGTGGAACGTTAGCTGACTTTTATGATTAAACAAGTCATGGCGATCAAGTGTTTAGATTCGCGTCACTCTCAAACCCGATTTCTCACAAGCATTGGCGATTGATTCAAACGTTGTCCGGATTTTTTTTTTGGAAGCTTTGTCAACGACAAGACGCGGTTTCCACCGGAAAGCCTTGTTTTGAGTTCTTACTTCGAGGCAAAGCCTTCCTTTTGCGGCAAAAGGAATGAGGATACCACCAACCGTGATTGCGAAAGGCCATCCTGAAACACGATGTTCACCCGGTTCTTGCGTTACAAGCGGCACGAGCATAAGGATTGTAGTTGCCAATCCAACTAACACCATGAGCGCTGCGATAAGCCAAAGCCCATGCGGCGGCAGGCGGCGTATACAGACTTCAGAAATTTCATCGTTCCGAATTCGCTTGAAATAAGTCGGATCGCCTTTTAGCACGATCGCCTTTATCGCCGGCCAATACAGCGCTCGATTACTAACCGCAAAATTGAAAACTTCATTTTTAGAAGCTTTGAATGCAATTTGAAGCGTAAGGTTTTCGTTAGGTTCCAGTTCTGGTTTGAATGCCATAAAATTACCTTTCTGTTTTCGCCACACCTGACGACGCGTCGCAGGTCACACGCTTAAACTAATAAAGCCTTGTTGCCTTCACAAGCGGGAGTGTTTTGAGCAGGTTTGACCGGCCTTAATCGCCAGATGCCCGCGAGGATGCTGCCAATCACCGAATGAAATGTCGCCGAAATCGCGCAGGGCAGGGCGGTCAACGGCATTGCGGCGAAATGCGCCCTGGCCAGCGCCGCTCCCAGGCCGGAATTTTGCATGCCCACTTCCACCGAGATTGTCCGGCTTGTGAGTTCATCGCATCGCAGCAACCGGCTGGCAAAGTAGCCCAGAAAGAACCCGCCGCTGTGCAGCAAAAACACCGCCAGAATCAATTCGCCGCCCGACCGTTTGAAATCATCCGCGCTGTCGCCGATGATGCTGGCGCAAATGAGCGTGATCGCCAGCACCGACACCAGCGGCGACACCGGCAGGACGAATTTTACGAAGCGTGGTGTGAAGCGGTTCAATGCCACGCCGATGATCACCGGTGCCAGCACGATTTTCAGCGTGCTCAGGAACAGGCCCAACGCGTCTACCGGCACGTACTTGCCCGCCAGCCACTTCGTCAGCAGCGGCGTCATCACAATGGCGCCGAGCGTAGAGCACATGGTCATCAGCACCGACAACGCGACATTCGACCGCGCGATGTAGTTGACGACGTTCGACGCCGTGCCGCACGGACAGCACGACACGAGAATCAGCCCGACGGCAAATGGGGTTTCGAGCCGGAGCAGGTGTGCGATGCTCCAGCCAAGGAACGGCATGATGGCGTAATGCGCGGTAAACCCGATGGCGACCGCGCGCGGCATCTTCAACACCCTTTTGAAATCGTCAACGCTCAACGTGATGCCCATGCCGAGCATGATGACCGCGAGTCCCCACGTGATGAAATCCCCGCTGAACCATGTGAACCAGGCTGGATGTGCCAGCGCCAGCGCGCCGCCGATCAGAACCCAAATCGGGAACAGATTAGTGGCGAGAGCCAACGCGCGGTTCATATTTCGGAGGGATTAAACGAAAATCCGGGCGAAGCGCAAACCTTTGACGCGACCGGCGGAAAAGCCGCGCACCGGGTTCAGCGGGCGCGCCGGAAGTTTTCCGGTCTGATGGCCGCCAGCGCGGCGCAGACTTCCTTGACGATTTCCACCCGGCCGAGTGCCCTGGCGGCGCTGGCCTTGTGCAGGTGGGCTTCGACAAAATTCGGGTCGAGGACGAGGGCGCGTTCGGCGAATTCAAGCGCCTTGTCATGCCGGCCCAACCGGCCAACCATGCTGGTCAGATTCGCCCAGCCGACTTTGTTTTGCGGATCAATTTTCAGCGCCCGCTGCATGCACTGGATGGCTTCCCCCGGTTTCTTCCGCGATTCAAATAAAACGCCCCCGAGGTTGTTCCAAGCGTTGAAATCCGTAGCGTCCAACTGCAGCGCCCGGCGGTAGGCGGTTTCCGCCTCGACAAACCGGCCCGACGCCGCAAGCGCGACGCCCTGATAAAACAGCGCCTTTGCCTCTGCCGGATTTTCCGCGTGCCATTTTTGGGCTAAGGCCAGCGCTTCGGGCCACAACCCTTTTTCACACAGTTCGCGGGCCTGCCCGGCCTTTTTGTCCGTGTCCAATTCCATTCCTAATAGTCCGGCTAACATATCAGCCGGCGTCCCGTTCGACGATAAAAAAATAAAAACTCGGGCCTTGTCCGGTACAAAGTTACTCGAAACGCGGAAACGTGGAGACGCAACGTAAAATGGGGTGGCACCTGCGTCCCGCGGGTTGTTTCGTGCTTCGCGCTCGAAACTCCAAAGCAGCGGCCAGCGCTCACCAGAACTTCCATTCGAACGTGAACAGGACGGAATGCGTCCTCACACCTTTGAAGCCCACGGAAAAATTATCCGGCGGATAAGTGAAGGTCGGACCCTCGGTGGCAAAATATTTGTAGCCGATTTCCAGCGACATCTCCGGGTTCAACTGGAAACGCAGCCCGGCAAACGCCTGCCACGCGAACACCACGTCGTTTTCATTGCCAAAAACAAAGTCAGCTCCGTCGTTAAAATTGTCCGTGTCGAAGACCACATCCGCGCCGCCAACGCCCGCACCGATGTAGGGCGTAACGATGGAGCGGGGGATGGGATAGGACAGTCTGACGTTGGCCAGAAACGGCACGTTGTAAACGTACGAGTTCACCGAAGTGTACCCCGGCACGTTGTCAATTTTCGCGCCGACATATCCGAGCTCAAAATCGGCGGCCACATATTTATTGAAGGCATAGCCGAAGGCCCCGTCCGCGGCCAATCCCGTCCGGTATTTGACCGGGCTGGAAACCGGTGTGCCAAATTCGGTGAGCTGGCCGTTTTCAAAAAAGGATGGGCCGACTCCCAGGCGAAAATACGGGCCGGTACCTTCGGGCAGTTGATAATATTGCGCCTGCGCCACGGCGGCGACGAAACACACCGAAAACGTGACGATGCCTGCCAAGTACTGTTTTTTCATAACTTTCCGTTCAGGCAAAATCTCACACCGGAGCCGCGCCGAGTCAAGGCACACGCAAAGCGGGCAATCTCTTAATCCTGACCGTTTTCCTGATCCTGTCCACTTCTCTGTACACGCGCAATCACTTCGGCATTTCCAGTTTCATCTTCCCCGCCACTTGCGCCACGTCCTTGTCGCCGCGGCCGGAGAGGTTGATGATAATCAGCTCAGTCTTGCGCATCTTTGGCGCGCGTTTCATGACTTCGGCAATGGCATGCGCACTTTCCAGCGCGGGGATGATGCCCTCCAACCGCGCCAGTTTCATGAATGCCTCAAGCGCCGCGTCGTCCTTCGCGTAGGTGTATTCCACACGTTTCCGGTCGCGCAACCAGGCGTGTTCCGGCCCCACGGCAGCGTAATCCAAACCGGCGCTGACGCTGTGGGTGAGCTGGACCTGGCCGAATGCGTCCTGCAATAGATACGAGCGCGTGCCTTGCAACACACCGAGCGAGCCGCCTTGGAACCGCGCCGCGTGTTTGCCGGCTTCAATGCCCAAACCGCCCGCCTCCACGCCCACCATCTTCACGGATTGGTCGTTGAGGAACGGATAAAACAGCCCCATCGAATTCGAGCCGCCGCCGACGCAAGCGATGAGCAGGTCCGGCAGGCGTTCCTCCTTTTCCAGGATTTGCCGGCGCGCTTCGTCGCCGATGACGCGCTGGAAGTTCCGCACCATTTCCGGATACGGATGCGCGCCATAGACCGTGCCGAGGATGTAATGCGTGGTGCGCACGTTGGTGACCCAATCGCGCATGGCCTCGTTGATGGCTTCCTTGAGCGTCTGCTGCCCGGCCTTCACGGACACGACCTCCGCGCCGAGCATTTTCATGCGATAAACGTTGAGCGCCTGCCGTTCGCAATCCACCGCGCCCATGTAAACGACGCATTTCAGGCCGAACATCGCCGCGACGGTGGCGGTGGCGACGCCGTGCTGGCCGGCGCCGGTCTCGGCAATGATGCGCGTCTTGCTCATGCGCCGCGCAAGCAGGATCTGACCGATGCAATTGTTGATTTTATGCGCGCCGGTGTGGAGCAGGTCTTCGCGCTTGAGATAAATCTTCGCGCCGCCGAGTTCGCGCGTGAGGCGTTCGGCAAAGTAAAGCGGCGTGGGCCGGCCACAGAACTCTTTCAGGTAATACTCGAACTCGCGCTTGAATGCCGGGTCCTTCTGGGCGCGCCGGTATTCGTCCTCCAATTCCTGCAACGGATGCATCAATGTTTCCGGCACGAAACGCCCGCCATAGGAACCAAAATGGCCCCGGGCATCCGGAATTTTGGCGCTGAAATTTTTGCTCATAAAACGGCAGTTAATCTCGCGCAAAGACGCAAAGACGCAAAGGAATTTATTTTGCCACGAATTGTAGGACAGGCATCCTGCCTGTCTCCATATTGAAAAAAACAGAGACAGGCTGGAAGCCTGTCCTACTTTATTTCAACTCGCCTTCACGGCGGCGACGAGCGCAGTTAGCGAAGCCTTGGCGTCGCCGAAGAGCATCCGGGTATTGTCCTTGTAGAAAAGCAGGTTTTCGATGCCGGCAAAGCCCGTCGCCATCGAACGTTTCATGACGATGACGGTCTTGGCGCGGTCGGCTTCGATGATGGGCATGCCGTAAATCGGGCTGCTCTTTTCCTCGCGCGCGGCGGGATTGACCACGTCGTTGGCGCCAATGACGAGGCATACGTCCACGCGGTCCATCGTGGGATTGATGGCTTCCATTTCGCAAAGCTGGTCGTAAGGCACGTTCGCCTCGGCGAGCAAAACGTTCATGTGGCCGGGCATACGGCCGGCCACGG
>Ga0187866_1004079_pt1 | contig 10490 bp, 6 predicted proteins | sample June2016WEW_11_1_3_FD_133013 | JGI IMG/M metagenome (GOLD analysis project Ga0187866, IMG submission 133013) | Peatland microbial communities from SPRUCE experiment site at the Marcell Experimental Forest, Minnesota, USA - June2016WEW_11_150 | ecosystem: Environmental > Terrestrial > Soil >... | reverse complement strand
TCTCGAAGGAAACAAAGAAGAACGTCTTGTTCTTGATGATCGGCCCGCCAAAAGTTCCGCCCGGACGGTTCTGGCGCTCCTTGCCCTTGGGTCGGCCGCTCTGGTCTGCAAACCAGTCGTTGGCATCGTAAGCGTCGCTGCGCCAGTAGTAGAACAACGAGCCGTGGAAACTGTTGGTGCCTCCCCGGCTGGTCATGGCGATCTGCGCCCCCGGCGTGCGTCCGAACTCTGGCGCGAAGGAGGAGGTTTGAACCTTCATCTCCTGCATGGCGTCAATTGTGATCATCTCGGTCGCGGAACCCCCAACTGCTCCAGGTAGAGCTCCGCCGCCCCCGAAACCGCCGCGCCCGCCCCCCGGGCCGCCACCACCGCCGATGCTTTGGTTCAGGCTGACTCCATCCAGCGTGAAGTAATTCGTGTTGGAGCGCAGCCCGTTGGCATTGAACCCGCCATCGGCCTTGCCTCCGGCCGCGGAGGTTATGCCGGGCGTCATCAGAATCAAGGACTCGGCATTCCTCCCATTGGCCGGCAGATTCTGAATGTACTGCTGATCCAGCGAAATCCCTTGGCCGGCATCACTGGACATCGCCTCCGCTCTGTCGTTAACCTCGACACTCGTGCCCGCCGTGGGGCTGACCTTCAGTTCCACGCGCAACGTCTGACGGTCGCGCACGTTCAGGATCAACCGGTCTATGTGGTACTCGTTGAAGCCGGACTTGAGGACTACCAGAGAATACTCGCTGGGCTGGAGGGAGCCGAACGTGGCGTGGCCGTCTTCCGGGGTCGTCGCTTCTTTCACCGTGCCGTGGAGGGTGTCACGGAGAGTCAGCGCGGCTCCTGGTACCATCGCGGCGCTCTGATCGACTACCGTGACGGTCAGAGTCGCCGAGTCCTGCGCCCGCAGAACTGGCCGGAAGGCCAGCAGAAGCGCCATGCACGTGCATAGTCGATACCCCATCCGAACCACTATCATACCTTTTTGCGAGACCCCGAATTCCTGCGAGACGAGTGTGACGCGGCAACGGTTTGGTGCGTTTCGGAGCGCGGCTGAAATTAAGGATTATTAATATCATCTGAGCGGGATTCCCATCTTGCGTTCCCGGCAATTCGGCAGTATAAAACCTTAAGCTCTTCTTAACCGAGATTCCCGGCGCGTCGCGCTGGACATGGACTCGACGAAAATTCCGGTTTACGGGCGGCCGGAGGACAGCGCCTGCCACCGCCACGGCAACCAGGGGCCAAAATGGGAATCCTGGTTGAGACACGCTTGCCTCGTCAGGGGGGAAAGGCGCATACTTTATCCCAATAAGGATTTCGCCGGAAGAGAAATCCGGTTGTGCGAAGTCGCGCGCGTCGCTCCGGCAGCCGGGAATCCACGAAACGGAGTACCGAAATGAAGAACCTTCTTGGCTCGTGCATCACATTGGCTGTTTTGCTTTGCCTTGCGCGGGAGACTCTGACCAGCGAGGCGGTGCTGAAGTTGGTGAAGGCCGGCGTGTCCGAGGAGGCGATCGCCAACGAAGCCCTTACCAGTCCTTCTCTTGGCGCTGATGCAAGTCCCGTCACGGAAATCTGGACAGCAGGTCCTGGTGGCGCTGCGGCCAACACTCCCGTTCAAGCTCCGGCTCGCGTTGGGACCCAAATCGGTGGCATCACAGTTGACAGAGTCAGTTCGACGACTACGGGTCGCGCCGATCCCGCATCTTCCATGCAGATTCAGTTGAACGCCCGGGCTTCCTTAATGGGGAACGACACGCGCGTGTTTCAAGGGGCGGTGTGCTACGGCACCACTGCCGGAACCGGCTTTACCGTGTTGCCGAACAACTACGGGACGCCAAGCTGCAACGCGGACCAGAACCCGACCCTGCACTTCATTGCGGGCAGTCAGAATAATGCGCTGCAACATTGGCCGCTGCCGAAGACCTGGTCGGGAACCGTCGATGCCCAGATCAAGTGGCGAACCTCGGGGACGAGCGGCAATGTCACCTGGGGGATTCAAACTATCGCGGTGCCCGATGGGGAAGTTCTCGCCCAGACTCTGGGCACTGCGAGCACGGTGACCACGGCAGCGCCAGCCGTGGCTCTTGCCCCAAAGACCGAAACTCTCACCGGGATTACGATTGCCAATGCTTCGTTGGGATTGGATTCCGCCATTCCGGGCATTTGCTCCCCGACACCGCCGGCGCCGGTGTACCTTGCGACGAATACTCTGCACTGGTACTGGTGCAGCGCTACCAACACCTGGAGCCCGACCACTGGAGTGGAGTTGGTCTTTCAGCTTTACCGGCTCGGAACAGGCTCAGACACGCTGAACGCGGACGCGGAACTGGAATGGCTTGCCATGCGATTCAATATCAGGGGAGCTTTGCAGTACTAGGCCGGTGACCGCCGGCCATAGTTCCCATGGCCCGAATTTCCCAAGTGTTTGAAAACATGGAGCGGGAGACGGGACTCGAACCCGCGACGTCCAGCTTGGGAAGCTGGCATTCTACCACTGAATTACTCCCGCCCATCGGCCGTTGGCGGCACCTCTAAACATAACACAAGCGCGCGCCGCGGGGAAGACGGGAGCGAACAATGGTTTAGACCTGTTGCCGCGGAGACTTGTTGCCGCGGAGACTCCCCGTACGACAGCACGCCACGACGGATAGGGGAGAATCCCTCCAGTCCGGAATTGCGCGTGCTAACATCGTTACTCGGATGGAGAAGGAAATGAAGGGGCCGGCTGCGCCCGCGCCGGGAGCCGCGGCTCCACGCAAGATTCATCGCCTAGCGACGACCATGGCGATCGCCGCGTGCGTGGCGGTTTTCTACTGGGTGCCGATGGCGTCAACATCCACGAGCATCCAGTGGGACGCCGCCGACGTGCACTACCCGATGCAGAAGTACTTCTCCGATCGATTTTCGCCCCGCGAACTTCCCCTCTGGACCCCCTATGTATTGTCCGGATACCCAATTCTGTCCAACCCGGGAGTGGCCGCATGGTATCCGCCACACTGGCCCTTCTTTCTGGCTGGCATCACTCCGCGCTCCATTCAATTGGAGTTAGCCTTTAACGCATTCCTGGCCTGCCTGGGCGCCTATCTCTTCCTCGCGCGGCATGTGAAGAGCCGCATGGCCGCGATACTGGGGGCATTCGCCTATGGGCTTTCCGGGTTTTTCGCGGGCCACGCCTCGCACGTGAGCCTGTTTGCGGGTGCGGCGCTGTTCCCGTGGCTGCTGTTGAACTACCGGCGGGCGGTCGATGTCGCGCCCGTCCGCTACACAGCTTTGGGCGGCCTGGTGGGCGCCGCCCTGATTCTAGCCGGGTCCGGAGAAGCTGCGGTGTGCAGCTTTGTGGGACTGGGTCTGTACGCCTTCGCCGACCATTGGCGCGAACGGCGTGGCTGGCTGCGCACAGTGGCGATCGTCGGCTTCATGCTGGTGGGAGCGCTGGCCGCCGCGGCCATTCAGGTGTTGCCGGCCCGGGAACTCGCCCGCTACTCCGGTGGCGGGGCCGACTCTTCCCCGAGCCTCCAGGGAGTCCTCCATCCGGAGCCGCTCATGACGCTGGTCGCCCCGGACTGGCTGGGCACCATCTCGGGCGGTTACAAAGGACCATCGGACATCACGCAGTATTACTTCTACGCCGGCCTGTTCGTTCTGCCGCTGGCCGCGATCGGCGCGGTCAAGTCCAGAATGCGCCTGCCGGGGTTGCTTCTCATCGTGCCACCCGCGTGGTATATGCTCGGACCCGCCGGCGGTCTCTACTACCTGGGAGCGCTGGTGCCCGGCCTGCACAAACTCCGTGCCCCGGTGGAGGGCTGGTTTCTGGTTGCGCTAGGGTTTGCTCTGCTGGCGGCGGCGGGTGGCGAGTGGATGTTTGCGCGCTGGCACAATCCTTTTCTGCCAATCCTTGTGGTCGGCCTTCTCTTCGTGGATGTCTGGTATTGGAACTCGCTCCGAAACCCGCTGGCTTACGCCCGCGCCAGCTTCGATGAAGTCTACGGCTCGGGCGAAGAGGCCGGCCGCATCCGCGTGGCGATGAACCAGCCTCCGCTCACCCGCTTCTACGCCCCAGGCAACCACGCCTCCATGGGCCCAGCGCTTCATCCGCTGGACTTGAAACTCGAGGCCACTTACGGCTCGTCCCTTCTGGAGCCCGGCCCGTATAAGGACTACCTCGACGCCATCGAGCGCAACCCCAAGCTGCGCCACGGCCTGAATGTCAGCCGCTTTCTGAACGTTGTCACCGGCCGTATCGACGAGAATACCTCGGTGCTGCCGCGCGCCTACTTTCCGAAAGCCGTGACCGACGTGACGAGCCTGGCAGAGTCCCGTCAGGCATTGGAAACGCTCGATCCCGCGGCTGGGTGCGTGGTGCTCTCGCCACACTCTCCCATCCGGCAGGACCCGGACGCCGCGGCCCTGGTGGTTTCCTCCGACGAGCAGTGGTACCGCTTCCACTATCATGCCGTCTCGCCGAGTCTGCTGAAACTCAGCGTGGCCTGGTATCCGGGGTGGCGCGCCGAGGTGGCTGGCAAGGAACTGCCGATCCTACACGTGGATCACGCGCTGATGGGTGTGGTAGTGCCTCCTGGAGACAATGAAGTCGCTTTCACCTTCCATTCGAACTACTTCGGCACCGGCCTCGCGATCTCGCTGATTGCGGGGCTCGTGTTGCTCGCATCCGTGCGGGGAGGGCGCCCCCGCTCTCACCGGAAGCGCAAGAAGCGCAGCCGGAGCAAACGCCCGGCGTACTAGGTAAGCGGATGCCCCGGAGCGGCCTGCCACGCGCTCGCGAAGCTGCTGAATCACCCGTGCTACGATCGGTACACCGGTGAAAAAACGGAGGAAGAGCAGAGAGGCCCCAGTACCGGCGGCCGCACCCTCTCGCAGGTTTCCAGTTTGGGCGGCCCCGGCGCTGATCGCCCTGTGCGTGATGCTTTTCTATGGGGCGCCGATGACCTCGCCCTCGGCCAGCATCCAGTGGGATGCCGCCGATATGCACTATCCTCTCCAGAAGTATTTCTCCGATCGCCTCCTGTCGGGCCAATTGCCGTTTTGGACGCCCTATCTGTTTTCCGGCTACCCGATTCTGGCCAATCCGGAAGTGGGCGCGTGGTATCCGCCGCACTGGCCTTTCTTTCTGACCGGCATCACTCCCCGCTCCATCCAATTCGAGCTGGCCTTGAATGCGTTCCTGGCCTGCCTGGGCGCTTATTTCCTGATCTCGAGGCACGTGGCAAGCCGCGCCGGCGCGGTATTGGGCGCATTGGCCTACGGGCTTTCGGGCTTCTTCGCGGGCCATAGCTCGCATGTGGGCCTGTTTTCGACTGCCGCGGGGTTCCCCTGGCTGCTACTGGCCTACCGGCGCGCGGCGGAATCCGCGGCCCTTCGCTACACCGCGCTGGGTGGCATGGCGGGCGGCGCCATGATTCTGGCAGGCTATGCCCAGACCGCCGTGTACGGCTTCCTGGGACTGGGCCTGTACGCCCTCGCCGACATTTGGGGAAACTGGCGGCGCTGGCTTCGCACCGCGGCCATCGCCGGCGGCATCGTGGCAGGCGCGCTGGCCTGTGCGGCCATTCAGATTCTGCCGGGCCTGGAACTGGTCGGCCATTCCATCCGCGCAGCCTTCAACTATTCCACAAGCACCGAAGGAGTCCTACACGCGCAGGCGCTGATGACGCTGGTGGCGCCCGACTGGCTGGGCGCGATCTCGGGCGACTACCAAGGGCCATCCGACGTCACCCAGTATTACTTCTACTCCGGCCTGCTCCTTCTGCCCTTGGCCGCGCTCGGCGCCGTCAAGACCAGGGTGCGCCTGCCGGGCCTGCTGCTCATCGTTCCGTCCGCATGGTACATGCTCGGACCCACCGGCGGTCTTTACCGGCTGGGAGCGCTGGTGCCCGGCCTGCACAAATTCCGGGCGCCCGTTCAGGGCTGGTTCCTGGTCGCATTCGGACTGGCTCTGCTGGCAGCGGCGGGCGGCAACTGGCTGTTTGCGCGCTGGCGCATTCCGTACCTGGGAATCATGGTGGCCGGCATTCTCTTTGCCGATATCTGGTACTGGAACTCGCTGCACAATCCGTTGGCCTATGCCCGCGCCAGCTTTGAAGAGCTTTACGGCGCGCATGAAGAGATCGGCCGTGCGCATGTGGCCGCCAGCCAGCCTCCTCTCACGCGGTTCGAGGGGCCGCACCTGCTGGCCGCGCTCGGTCCGCAGGATCATCCACTCGACTTGAAACTCGAAGCCACCTACGGGTACTTCGCTCTGGAGCCAGCGGTCTACCAGGAATACACCGATGCCATCGAGCGGAATCTCAAGTTGCGGGACGGTCTGAATGTCAGCCGCTTTCTGAACGTGACCACCGGCAGCCTGGATACCAACTCGTCGGTGCTGCCGCGCGCTTACTTTCCCAAGGCGGTGGTGGACGTGAACAGCCTTGACGAATCCCGCCAGGCATTGGAAACGCTCGATCCCACGGCCCAGTCCGTGGCGCTCTTGCCGCACAGCCCCATCCGGCAGGACCCGGCCGCCACGGCTTCCGTCGTCTCGCATGATGAGCAGTCGTACCGCATCCGCTATCACGCCGCTTCGCCCAGTCTCCTGAAACTCAGCGTCGACTGGTATCCGGGCTGGCGAGCCACCCTGAACGGCGGCGAACTGCCGGTGGTCCGCGTGGATCACGCCCTGATGGGCGCGGTAGTCCCCGCCGGGGATCGGGAAGTGGAGTTTCGCTTCCACTCGAACTACTTCCTTCCCGGACTGGCGATCACGCTGGTTGCGGCGCTCGGCCTGGGCCTGCTGGCGCTCCTCCGTACTCCCTGAGTATCCCCTCCAAAATGTCGGGGATCTCAAACACCGCGCGGTTGTGAAGCCGCTCGGTGGCGGCGCGGAACCGCGCGTAGGCGGAAGGCTCGAGCAGCTCGTCCACCGCCCGGCGAATCCGCCGGAAGTTCGGCAGCATGATACCGACGCCGTGTTCGCGAATCCACTCGGCGTTGTAACGCTCCTGCGGGAGCGTCCAGGCATTGCGCTCCACGATCACCGGCAGTCGCATGGCCACGGCCTCGCTGATGCTGCCCGGCCCCGGCTTGCCGATGAAGTAATCCGCGAGCTGCATGTAGCGCGGCACCTCCTGGGTGAAGCCTTCGACGAACACCGCCGCCTGGCGCGGCAGCGCCCTCAGCCGCGACGCCAGCTTCCGGTTGTGACCGCAAATCAACACAAGCTGCCGGTCCGGCAAGCTCCGGGCTATCTCCAGCATGACCGCCGCGCCCTGGCCGCCGAACAGAACCAGCCCCACCGGCAGCTCCGGACCGAATCCCAGGTTGGCGCGCGCCTCCGCACGCTCCGCCGGACGGAGCGGCGCCATCTCGTAGAACCGCGGGTTCAGAATCATGCCCGAGACGCGATGCACATTGGCCTCCGCGTGTCCCATGGCGAGCGCCTGTTCCACCGCGTGGTCCGACCCGCAGATGAAATGCTGATCCTGCCGCTCGATCCAGAAATGCGGAGGGTAATCCGCAAGATCGGTGAGGATGGTAACCAGAGGCGCGCCGGGCGCCGCGCGCCGCAGGCTTTCGCCCAGCGCACGGTTGAAATTGGGCACCAGCGACACCACCATGTCTGGCGGGCTTTCGCCCCAGAACCGCTCGAGCAGGCGCACCTGCGGCTTGTGAAACATGCGGATCAGCAGGTGCATGCCCGCCGTGAGCCGCCCGGACCCCAGCGTCCATCCCCTTTTCAACAGCAAATTGTAAACGTCCTGGAGCCGCAAGCCGGTCGCCTTGCGGAAGACATCGAGCGAATCGAGCAGCTCCTGCAAATTCACCATGCGGATCTCGAACGGGCGCTTCTGCCGCTCCATCACCTGGCGCAAGGCGTTGGCAGCCGCGCGATGCCCGCCGCCGGCGTCGAAAAAGATGAAGTCCAGCTTCTTCATCAGTCCGATTGTGCCACGCGGCACAAGTCTCGTGGCAAAAAACAGATCGATTAACGCACGTTTTTCGCAGATGTCACCGAACTGTAGCCGTCTCCAAGCTACAAGTTGAGGTATGCGGACCGGCGGCACGACACTTTCCAGCGCCACCGTGACTTTCATTTCTCACCGCGACCATACCCTCATGCGGTGCGTCAACCGGTGGCACGCACCGCGCTGGATTCGCGTCTGGATGCTGTGCGCCACGCGCGGCGGGGACGGGTGGCTGTGGTACGCCATGGGCCTGGTGATCGCGCTGTTCGGCGGCGGCCAGCGATTCCCCGCCGTTGGCGCCGCGGGCCTGGCGGCGAGCCTGGGAATCGCGGCCTTCGTTCACCTCAAAAAGGTGACCGGTCGCAGGCGCCCCTGCGCCCTGGAACCCCACTGCTGGGCCACGCTGCTGCCACCCGATCAATTTTCGTTTCCATCGGGCCACACCATCACGGCCTTCGCGGTGGCCGTTTCGCTGGGAAGTTTCTATCCGGATCTGGCAATCGGCCTCCTGTTTTGCGCCCTCAGCGTGGCGGCGTCGCGCATTCTGCTGGGGATGCACTTCCTGAGCGACGTGCTTGCCGGCGCGGCCATCGGGACGGCGCTGGCGTACGGAGCGGTGTGGCTGGTAAGTTTGTAGCGCCGGCGGTCTTTGCCGCCGGTGTGGTTGAGGCCCGTCCGAAAAACACCGGCGGCAAAAATCGACCGCCGGCGCTACCTGTTAAACTGGCAATTTGTCCCCATATTTGTCCCGCGCCGGAGAGTGGTTTCTACGCTCCGGCATTCAGGAACCGAACGGCGGCGTAGCCCGCTACTACCGGACGGACCTGGAGCGCAACCATCGGGTCTCGGCCGAAATCACCGGCTACGCGGCCAGCACTTTCGCCTATCTGCACTCGGTCACGGGGGACGAACGGCACCTCGACCGGGCTGTTTCCGCGGCCCGTTTCCTGGCCCGCACGGCATGGGACGCCGCGTCCCATACCATGCCGTTCGAGATGGATCCACCCGCCCTCACATATTTCTTCGATTGCGGCATCGTGGTTCGGGGCCTGCTCTCGGTTTGGCGCGCCACCGGCGAGCAGGAGTTCCTGGACGTGGCGGCCGCGCTGGGCCAATCCATGGCCCACGATTTCGCCTCGCCAGACGGCGATTTTCATCCGGTCCTGTCGCTTCCGGACAAGCGCCCGCTGCAACGCGACGCCGGGCGCTGGTCGCGGTGTCCGGGATGCTATCAGCTCAAGTCCGCCATGGCCTGGTGGGACCTGCGGGGAGCCACCGGCGATGCGCAGTTCCACGAACCCTATGAACGCGTTCTGGAGCATTCCCTGCGCACCTGCGGCGGCTTCCTGCCCGGCCATCCGGACCGTGCCAGGGTCGTGGACCGCCTGCACGCCTTTCTCTACTTCCTGGAAGGCCTGCTGCCGCGCGCCGGCGCGGCGGGCGTGCCCGGACCTTGCGCCGCGGTCATCCGTGAGGGCATCGGCCGCATCGCGCATCACCTTCGCGAAATCGCGCCGGAATTCGAGCGCTCCGACGTCTACGCCCAGTTGCTGCGCATGCGCCTCTACGCCGATTGGGCCGGCGTCCTGCCGCTGGATCACCGCGCCGCGCAGCTCGAGGCGGAGACGCTGGCGGGATTCCAGGCCACTGGTCCCGATCCCCGAATTGACGGCGGTTTCTGCTTCGGACGCAAAGCCGGGGCTTGGCTGCCGTACTTGAACCCGGTGTCCGCGGCGTTCGCGCTCCAGACGCTGGAACTTTGGGACGAGTGTCGCGCCGGAGAAGCGCGGCCGAGCCGGCATCTGCTCATCTGACTTGAAAACCAGAATCCAGCTCGCATTGTGGTACGCGGCCGCCCGGATCGCCGGCGCCTTGCGTCCCAAGTGGCGCCGGCCTCCAACCTGCGAGCCGCGCGCCGCGGAAAGCGGCATTTCCGTAATCATTCCGTCCCGCAACGGAAAGGCCCTGCTGGAAGCGCAACTGCCCGGCATCGCGCGGGAACTGGAATCCTTCGCGGCGGAAATCATCGTGGCCGACAACGGTTCCGGCGATGGCACGGCCCAGTGGCTCCGCGCTGCCTGGCCGCAGGTGCAGATCGAGCTGTCGAATGCGCCGCTCTCTTTTGCGCGCGCCGTGAACCGGGCCATCGCCCGTGCGCGGTACTCGCACCTCTGTCTGCTGAACAACGACATGCTGCTGGAGCCTGGCTTCTTCGCGGCGCTGGTCCGCGCCTTCGCGCAGGTGCCCGATCTCTTCTGCGCCACGGCGCAGATCCGCTTTCCCGAGGGCGTCCGCCGCGAGGAGACCGGCAAGACCGTGATGGCGCAGTCCCATCCGGAAGATTTCCCCATCCGGTGCGACGAACCGCTTCCGGGCGAGGACCTGAGCTACGTGCTTTACGGCAGCGGTGGCTGTTCGCTCTATGACGCCGCCAAGCTTCGCGAGTTGGGCGGGGTGGATGAGGCCTACGAACCGGCCTACGTGGAAGACCTGGATCTCGGCTACCGCGCCTGGCAGCGCGGATGGCCC
>Ga0187866_1004063_pt1 | contig 10511 bp, 10 predicted proteins | sample June2016WEW_11_1_3_FD_133013 | JGI IMG/M metagenome (GOLD analysis project Ga0187866, IMG submission 133013) | Peatland microbial communities from SPRUCE experiment site at the Marcell Experimental Forest, Minnesota, USA - June2016WEW_11_150 | ecosystem: Environmental > Terrestrial > Soil >... | reverse complement strand
GTCTCTGGCGGTTGTAGCTCGTAATGCTGGGCCGCAAGTATGCGACGTCATGGTGCCCTTTCTGACGCACTTGCGCCATCTGTTTCTGAATCGTTGCTGGCGACTGCTCGTCGTTTCGTTTGTCCACCGCAAAGATCAATGGAATCTCCAGGATGTTCCCCTTATAGAAGTCGTAGGCTTGCCTTAGGAAAAGGGGCAATGCTGCGGCTTCCTTCCATGGTTTCATGCGCGGTTGAATACCAAGTATTTCGTGACAGTATGCTTCAAAGTTGTTTACAAGAGTGCCCACGATAGTGCCCTTAATAACATTGATATTGCATAATAACATATATAATGTTATTATGCAAGCAGATTGTTACCATTTCTTAAGTGTCTTGACGACCGCTTCTAGGGCTTACATTTGACTTTGGTCTCCAGATTTACATAATTAAATTATAGCCTACTTAGAGAGGAAAGGCCCAGCCTGAGCGGAAAGTCAAGAAATCACAAATCATCAACAACCACGGAGACTGAATGGCAAAGGACCACCTAGTCTTTAGAAAGTCGAATCCCTCAACACCCCCCACCCTCCCCGATCCACCCTCCACCAACCACCTGAAACTGATTACCAAGAATCATCAACTCGAACTTTTCGACCTGCCAAGCCGTCCGGCAATCGAAAGCGCGTCCAGGAAGATATGGGCCTTCACTGCAAATCTCGATCAGCTGGCACTTCTGCACTCCCGGGAAGATGCGGTCCTTGGCTTCTATGGCGTCGTACAGAGCCTCTTCAGAGCGTTGTCCAACTCGGACAGCGAGATCCTCCGGGAAAGTCATTTCATGATTTGGGCCGACGGATCACCTACGTACATAACACCGCGCAACGGCGGCAAGAGCCGCCCCTTCTGGACCTTTCACCTTTTCGGCACACCGATCTCGGATGAGCTGGGTGATTTCGTGAGCACTTTCCTCAGTGAGAGAATCGGTTGGAGAGCTGTGGGTTGGGTCGACCGCTTCAGTCCGGACACGTTCCCGATGTTCGAGTACCGCCACCGAGAACCGATCGTCTTCTTCACGAAACTCATCCATCCCAACGGAGAAGAGAGCCTCGGCTACCCTGAGATCTTTTACCGCGGCGAGGAGGTCTTTCTTGGGTTTGGTAGCATACCGGAGGTTATGAAGTATGCTTTCCTTGCCGAAGATTTTGAAAGGCCCTTAAAGTTCACGGTCAAGCTGATGGATGAGGTTGGTCCAGAGTACGTGATCAATGTTTCAAGCAACCTCACTGTTCATCCCTGCGGTCTCACGGAGCATCAATTGATCGACCGTTGTCACGATTGGGACGTTTACACGCAAACGGACAAGGAGCTCGTACGAAAGTACGGACCGCCGACTTGAACGCCATCCCCCACTCCGACTGAAGAATCATCTCATTCCTTTGGCCGGCCCGCACCGCTAGATTACCTATGGCAGGTTACCACATCCTCTCCCGCTCCTGACAGTTGGCCTTGCCCCATGGCTTGATTTTCCTGGACCGTTTCCCAATACGCCCACACGTCTTCTTTTGTGCTAAAATGGAAGGTCTGAAATCCGATTGCTCTCTGTCGATACCTGAGATACCTCTGGTTTGAAGATCTCTACTTTGTTTAGCAGCGCCGCCAGACTCTCAGAAGCGTAGCCTCCCTCGATCAAGCTTCTGACGAATTCGGCATACAGATTGGCCTCTTGGTTGAGTTTATAGAATTCTTCCTCCAATTTCTCATGCGCTTCTGCTTCTTTGATTTGGTCTTCCCATTTGCCGACAAACCAACCTTCCAGCGTCATTTGCACGGCGATATCATATAGGGAGGCACGATCGCGGCCTTTAGTATTATCCAACAAGTCGGAAACTTGTCTGTAATGATTAATGTCTCCATTCAACGGTACTTCCTCATACGTGCAGGAGAGTGGCAAACCAAATCCCTCATCGCTGAAGGAATGGACGTACCTCCATCGCTCGGCCTCCATTTCCGTGTCCCTGGACGTCCATTGGGTTGGCAAAGGAACCTCCTGTATCCAGCAATGAAGCCTTAAGAAGTTTGTCAGGTAGTCTCTGAGCGATCTTGCCTCATCCTCTGTGAACAGCCTTGAGAGCCAGATTCTGGCCCTGCTTTGATCGTTCGAATCTAACTCATCGTAGTTCTTAATTACCTTTGACGGCGGAACTGGCGGCTCAGGTCTACAGATGATCAACCACCAGCGTTCGAAAGCCTCCCCGTCACTTGCTTCGTGTAGCGATCTCACATAGAAGAGCTTTTCCATTGTGTATCCTCCCTAAGAGTTGGTTGCTTTATGTAATTCCGTTCGAATCGTCCTTCGGATACTAAGACGAGCCATTGGTTACCCGACTAAACACTTCCGGAGACTCCGCTGCTAAAACGGTTTTTCATCGTCGACGTCCTTGTCGCTCTGACAAAATCTCAGAGGGGTTGCCTTGCTCTTTCGTTTCCTGTATTCTTCGGCATCCAAACTGACAACTTCAAGACAGCCGGCACAATAGAACTGAACGCCTCCTTGCTTTCCTCCTTGCCTCATCATCGGTACGCCGCAGAAAGCACAGATTGGCCGCTCCAATCCATCCAGGCTTTCAAGGCCGGTAAGGGCCCCCGAGAACATTAGAGACCCGTGGTCTAGAAAGTGATCGAGAAGTTTGAGTGATTGCTCTTTATCGAACTTGAGCTCCTTATCAGCAAGACCTTCGTCCTCCTCAGGCCGATACCACACCTCCGCCTCGGGGTAGTGATGGCTGAGGAAAAGAAGTATTACTGTGATGTGGAGACCAGCGCCGAACTCCAGGCCTATGTGGTAGTAACCGCCTCTCACGAGAATTTCCACCCAAGTCTCGCCAGGACGGGAATCCACAATCCTCACGAACGGGACTTTCCTTCCGCGATCTGCCAACATCTTGAAAACATCCCGACCGAAACGGTGCATGAGATTGTACTGCAGTTCCCGCAGTTCTTGATCTGAGGGACGATTCTTGAACTTTAGCTTGAGATCTATTCCGTTCATCTCATTCTCCTTGGTAGTATGTGAGTCGATTGTTTGGATCTTGATGTCGGTTACTATTTGAGCTTTGCGAAACGATCCCTCTCGCCACATCTGGTTATCGGTCAAGTCGTGCTTGAAAGCATGGAGTCATCTCCAACTTCCGTCTTCTTCCACCTCTCCAGCTTCTGTCCCTCTCGCACCCAGGTGAAATAACCTTTGCCTTCAAGAATCAATTCCTCGTTACATCCAGCACAACAAAATTGTGCAGACCTTGTTCCATTGCCAGTTCGAAGCATCGGGATCCCGCAAAAGGGACATTCAGGGCTTTGAACCCCTTCGGTCTCGTTGTGAAGGTCGCTGAACGCTCTCAAATAAGGCAATCTTCCGACGTCCAGATAATGGCATAGAAGTTCGAGCGCTTTAGGTTCATCGTATCTTCTGCGACCATTGTCGTCTGGCTCACACAAATCGGGGCCATACCACACCTCCGCCATCGGATACTTCCTAATGAGAAACAAGAGCACCGCAGCAATGTCCGAACCGCTCCCTCGCTCGTATCCTTCCCCGTAGAAAGAACCTCTCATGCCGATTGACACCCAGGTCTCTCGACCACCTCGGTCAACTATTTTTGCGAAATGTTGTTTGTCCCCGCCCTCTCCTTCGAGATAGAAACGATCCGGGCCAAATCTGTGCATCAAATTGTATTGCAGCTCCCTCAGGTCCCTATCTGAAGGACACTCCTCGAATTTCATCTCGATATTGATCACGTAACCCATGGTTGTTCCCTTTCAGTTATTGTTGAATGAACAATGGATGCTTGATCCATTTGTCAGTAGTGTAAATCTATTTTCCGACTGCACTTGCAGAATCTCCCTCCGTGACTGCTAACGATTTGCTAACGGCGGTCCAATCTGCGGGGCAACCAGCTGCAACGGTTTCGGCGTTCGATAGATCGACGCCAGCAGGGTGTCCAGTCTCACCACAGACTCCTGGAGGTGCTCTGGAACGCTATGGACGTAAATCTGCGTCGTTGTTATCGAATAATGCCCCAGGATGCGCTGGACGTAGGCCAGGGGTACTCCTGCCTGAACCAACCATGATGCTCCGGTATGGCGCAGGGAGTGCATATGAATCCCCTTCGGGAATCCCGCTTTCTCTTTTGCCCGCCGGAAACGCTCGGAGACCCACCGCGCCGAGAGTTTGCCACCTTTGCGGTTGCAGAACAGAAATTCGCTCCTTCGATCCATCGTCTCGAGCAGGCTCAGGCACGTATCGTTGACCGGGATTGGACGCTGCCTCTTACCCTTGAGAGTGAAATCCGGCCGGTTCTTCAGCTGAATGACACGATTGACCAAGTCGATGTCCGGCCAACGGACGTTTACCAGCTCGCCAACCCGCATCGAAGTGCAAACGGCGAACAGCATGATCGCTCGCAGTTGCTGATCCGCGGTTGATTCCATCAGGCGGCCGAACTCGTCAGGGCTGAGGAACAATGGTTCTTTCTCTGGTATTTTCACGTTTTTGACCTCCTTGAACGGGTTCTTTGGAATGATGCCGAACTGAACCGCCCGGCTGAACGCCGCCTTGAGTTGCCGGTATTCTATGGCGACCCTTGTTGCACTGACTTGCTTAAGCCTCTGGCTCTTGAAGCGCTCAACGTCGTACGGGCCGACAGAGCGGAGGAGCTTGTCCCCGACCAATTCGGCGAGTTTCCTGAGCGCTTGATCGAACAAGGCAATCGTTGAATCCTGCAGTTGGCCCTTGAGGATATCTGTCAACTGTACCCGGAACTTTCCAACCGTGACGTTCTTCCAAGTGACATACTCCTTCTCCATCGACTGAACGATGCTCTTGGCTTCTTCGCTGGACCGCGTGCCCGTGGTTCTCCATACCCGCTTCCCCCGGTAGGAGAACACCCCGTACCACACGCCGTTTTTCCTTTGAATTATCGAAGCCATATTAGTATTTGCGTTTCAGCTACTTGATTCAAGCAACGGTTCCTTGTTGTGCAAGCGTTCAGTCTGTCCCGGAGAAGCTCTCCGTAGGACTGAATCATGCCTTAAGCCGTCCTGGCGCAACTGCGCTCAAACACTTGATTCCATTGCCCTTAGAGTGACCCCTCGGACTTCTTGGGTGTGATTCCAGCGTCTCCGCCAGGTTTTTTCTGAAAGTCAATCAAAGTCAACATCCCGTCGACAGAGAGAAGAGAACTTAGCTCCTCCCAAGAGTTTTTCGATTCCACGAAAGCGCTGAAGAGCACCAGGATCTGGTCTAGCGTCTTGCCTTCGGCTCTAATGACTCTCCTTATTTGATCGAAGTATCGGCACACGCGATCGTTGTTAGGCCGGGGTTTATTCGCCTCAGTTTCAGATTTGTCCTTCAGGACTTGGATCATCACCTGATAGTCCGCCATGTGTTGTTGTAGCTCAAGCATCCAGCCATTGAGCTGCGGACCGAATTCATCCATTCGCTTTATGATCTCCTCCCCCTGACGCCGCTGAACTTCCTCAAGCACTTTCTTGCGATTCTCCCGCCTCGTAATGCCCAACTTCTTCGCCCGATTCAGCACAGCGGTCTTGCTAACTCCAAGTTCCTTTGCGATCTCGTTGACCGATTTCTCGCCGTAGAGCTCCATCACTTGTTCATCCGTCATCTTTGCGCTCATATCTCGCTCCTTCCGGGTATTGCCAATTCCACTTTAGTGCTGGTCACACATCAGTCACTTTGGAGCCTCACCAAGTCATACACGCAGAAATGGTGCAGTTCTCGCTTTTCATCTGATCGTACGGTCATCCCTTCCGGCTACCGCCCTGTGATCCCACTCCCTGCCGGGATTTCTTCTCCGCCACAATCTCTTCAAAAGGTAAGTCCTGCCCGTCGCTCCACTTAAACACGATTGTCCCGTCTGGTAATTTATAACGATCCATTTGTTGGAGTACATCGACGTACGGTCCGGCCTTACTTTGCTGGTCGAGATACCAGGCATAGGGATACACTCTTACTCCATACTGGAACCAGTCGGCTATGGTCCAAGCCGGGAATGGTTTGTTTTTCAAGAACCATTTGAATGTGCGAAGGAACTGTTCCTCCGACCATCGTTCCTCTCGACATAGATCGAAGAACAATGCCATCTTTTCCTCTCCAATCGGTCCGCCGAAGTTCGCCTCCAGCATTGCTTTGGCTCTTGTGAATGTCGTCGCCGAGACCGGGACGGATTCAATGAGACTCAGTGCATTCACCCCGTTCTCGATCACGCTCGGCGAGGGTCGCTTCAAAATTGCGCAGGCGCTGGATATCTGCCGGACTGTGCGTAAAACTTGCTCTTGCGGCTTGCGAAGTCCTGGTTTGATTTTCGAGATGTGCATTGGTTGGCCCATTTTTGTATTTCCTCTCCATAATTTTGAGGTAGTTGTCCGTTTTGAGAAAAATCCAGTCAAAATCAACTCGCCATCCCCGTCCGTTTTGACCAAGCAAGAACGGTTGCTCCTCGATGGCTTGAATCAGCTCCGTCATTTTGAACTCCTTGTCTTCCATTCGAGCAAGCAGGCCAACATTTCGACGTTTGGTCAGCTTGGACATTTTGGACAATTCGTGCTTGTCGGCGAATTCGTTCCAAGCTGTGACGATTTCTTGGATGGGTTCGTTCACCTCGAAGGATCCCGACGGAATGGCTGGAGTGCTTTCTTTCACTTCTTTGTTTAGTTCTTTCTTTACTTGCTCAGTGGATTCGTTGACTCTCTCCCCATCGACAGCGCTGACTCTTCCTTCCGCGTATTGGCTGAGACTGAATGACCTGCAGGACACCCACTGATGATGATTCTTGTTCACAGCGATTACCCTACCCTTGCTAAATGATGCCGGAGCGATCTCCAACAGCACTCGCTTGAGGATTAGGCTCCTTAGATCTGTTGCCACTTTCTTCTCGTGCCGACCCGTGACCTTGGCCAGATAGGCGATGCTTAATTGATGCTCATTACGGTGAAAGCCATAGGTGAGCCGTATTGTTGCGAGCACTATGTCCTTTTGACCGCCGGAGCAAGGATATCGCACAATCGCTTCAAGCAGTTTGTTCGGGATCATTGTGAAACCGCTTTCAATTTGTGGCGAAGCCATTTCTTGTCCCTTTCCAAAATCAGAGAATCAGTTCTACAGAAACCTTTTTGAGAAGACTCACTGACCGTTATCGCTGGTTACGGTGTGAGGGTTTGCCTTTCACATCCGTTATGTTTGCAAAGACTTTGTTTCTCCAGGCTACACTGTTCTTTGGTTCAATCTTTGTCACAAAAAAACCCCGACTGCCTAGATTCAAGGTAAGCAGTCGGGGTGCCTTTTCGAGGAAACAATAATAGATTTTCTTATATCAGTGTCGCGTCATTTAGGTTTCCTTGTTCATAGAATTGTTCCGAGGAGAACTGATTATGGGAAAATTCGATCTATCTACGCCTTGCTGCTAAAATCCTTCGTCCCTTCTGGGGCCCGACGATCCTGTAGTCGACGCATTCTGAAGATCATTACCGCTCCCTTCGACACCGTCGCGACTAATCATGTCTCCAACTTCCATCCTTCTCGTGCCAGTCGCTTTGTCATTGACAATACCACTCAGGGCATTCGCAAAATGATCTCGTCCCCTGTGTCTGATCAAATCATCCATTCTAGCTTGATGCATCCTGTCAATCACAGTCTTTTCCTGCAAACCCTTATGCTTGGCACATGGGATTGCTCTTGTCAGTTCGCCTTGCGGACTCCACCGCCAATCGCATTGCTCACATTGGCGATGCTTCCTGACTGATTCATCTGCCAAGTATTTCAACAGGTTGCCTCCGAGCTCCCTGACCTGCTTCGCAATGCTCTTTTCTGCGTTCACATTCGCTCGATTCCTGAACGTTCGTCTTTTCACATCCCAGTTAGCCTCTCGTGATTTCTCAAGGTAGATACGATTTTCCCTGGCTGTCAGAGCGTCGACCAGCAATCTAATTTTGGACTTGTCAATCTTTTTTGCATCCATGTCGAGCATCAGCTTATTGACGAAGTCATTCGCCGGTCTTCCTCTGGACCCGCTCTTTGTTGCAGGAGCAGGCCTTTGCTCATAAAGTGTTCTGTCCAGGAGCCAAGTTGCAACAATTCGCCCGGACTCGCCATGCCGTTCTGTTGCTTCGATCACGATAAGATCTTTGATCAATTCCTGGGCGCAAAGGCGGCTATAGGTTGTCAGATCCATCTCGATCCATTGCTCATCATTTGTGCCATGGTTCAGTATCTCGATGCGGATTTCATTATAGATCTTAGGGTCCCCACTTTCGGTGAAGTATACTTTGTTCCGTGCATAGATTCGCGGCCGGTTTTCCTTTATTCTCGATTTCTTGAATATCTCTGCTATCAGGTCTGAAGACGAGAATTCCTTGAATGCGCATATGTCTTTAACTGTTTGCTCATATCTGCACCAGGATACGTTACCGTACGTGGGCGCGTGGAATGATTTCAATTGCAACAAAGATTCATACGCCCGAATCCACTTCAGTATCTCTGGCTTGAGAGATTTCGATTCCTTCTTGAGAATGGAAGCAGGCATCTTCGATTCCTGCTCCAATCGTTCGTATTCTATTGCTTTAGACACAATCTTGGAATTGATTTCTTCTCGCCACGCCTCCAAGACTGATTCACAATACTCTCTTGTGAATTTCTCGTCAACGATTTGTGTGCAAACGTGCAATAAGTCATTGACATATCCATGGAAATCTTGGTCCTTCGATATCATCTTTATGATTTCGATGGTCGCCACCGGCATAGTATCGTCGTGAAAAGGGAATGGTAAAGGTAATAAGATTGCTTCGAATCTCTTTTGTTGTACCTTTTCAAATTCCGTTTTGTTCCATTTCATGATCTATTTCCTTCCAATTTCCAGGTATTTGAACCAATCCTTTGATTCCATGTTCACTTGATAAACACATGGAAAACTATGAGGCCCTAATGACTTGCCGCCAGATGAGACTTCATTCTACCGCATTTGTGACACCCTTTCCTCTCATTAGTTCACGTCTTCTTCCGTCAATATCGCGACCTTAACTACGCGCATCCCCTCTTTGTACCTCTTATCAAATCCACCGTCAAACTAATTCGGGATCCACACTATTTGCGATGAATGGAACCTCTGGCCGGCCACAGAAAGAGGGAATTTAGACCTATCACGCTTATAATCCTTGTAGCTGATGACATTTCGTGACGCTTCATATCGTTTCATCTCAATCCAATCCTGGAGTTCCGACGTCATTCCGCGTGCCATCCGCCATTTTGATCTTGTCCAAGGTTTGCGAGATCTTATTCAACGATTGAATTAGGTTTTCGGCTTCAAGGTGCGAATAGACCTGAGTCATTTGTATCGAAGAGTGGCCAAGGATCTGTTGGACGGTGTAGATGGGCACGGCGTTCTGTACCAACCACGTCGCGCCCGTATGGCGGAGACTGTGGAAGTGGATGTCGGGTCTGATTGCGGCTTTCCTGACATACTTCTTGAACCTACTGGAAACATACCCAACCTGCAAGCGTTTTGAGTCAGGAAAAGTAAATACAAGTTCAGAGATCCTCTCCTTGCGTCGAAGGAGTTCGATCGTCCATTTGTCAAGGGGTAGTATGCGACGTTTTCGTGTCTTAGTCCGAAAATCGGCACTGTTTTCTACGTGAAGAAGACTGCGATCCAAGTCCACGGAGTCCCACTTCAAGTTCACGATTTCTCCCAGCCTCATCATCGTGGTTACCGCGAAGCGCACGATATCTCGGAACCACTCCTTGTCGATCACTGAAACCAGTGTTTGATATTCATCGAGTGTCAGGTAGACCGGCCGCCGCTCCGGAATACGAAGCTGCTTGCATTTCTTGAAGGGGTTATCAGGTATGAGGTTCCACCTCACCGCTAGGCTGAATGCGGCTCGCAACGTGCGGAAGTCGATGTTCACCTTGACATCTGAGACTTCCTCCAGCCGTTTTACCTTGAATTGCTCCACCATTTGGGGAGTATAGTCCTTGATCGGGTGATCGCCGATGAGCCTTAGAAGGTCGCGGAACGCATACCCATAAAGGACCACAGTGCTTGGTGCGACGTTGGTCTTCGCGTACGCGAGTACTTGTGCTTGGAATTGTGATAGCTTGAGCGTAGGTTCTTCTGTAGCGGGTCTTCCGGGAGTGGAACCTTGATTCGAGGTGAGGGATTTCAGAGCCGCAGGTTTGTTTCGGCAACCGGTTGAGCGCCAACTGCGGCGGCCGTTGACGGTGGTGACTACATAGTAAAAACCGTTGAGGCGACGAAAGAGGGACGCCATAGGACCTCCGTACATAAAAAAAGTGTTAGCAGACTGTTAGCAGCTACTAACACTTGGCCCAAAATATGGCGTTTTTCGTGGACAGGGACGGAATCGAACCGCCGACACATGGATTTTCAGTCCATTGCTCTACCATCTGAGCTACCTGTCCGAAATTTTCCAAACTTACGGACCGACAGCGAACGTAAG
>Ga0187866_1004055_pt1 | contig 10526 bp, 8 predicted proteins | sample June2016WEW_11_1_3_FD_133013 | JGI IMG/M metagenome (GOLD analysis project Ga0187866, IMG submission 133013) | Peatland microbial communities from SPRUCE experiment site at the Marcell Experimental Forest, Minnesota, USA - June2016WEW_11_150 | ecosystem: Environmental > Terrestrial > Soil >... | reverse complement strand
TCGCATTCGTGACTGTGGCAGCCGTATTCGGCTATGCAGTATTGAGTGCAGGCCTCTTCTCCGCAGAGAGGGGCAAGGAAACCATCTATGCAGGCCTGAACGAAGCCAAGAGCAACGTAGAGCTTTCCGGCTCGGTCATAGGCGTAGGCGATAATACCACACCAACACAGCTTGGCAAGATCAAGTTCACGTTGAAAAATGCTATAGCCGGGAACCCCATCGACATGACCCCCAACACCGGCGCCACGGCAGGCACCAACAAGTGCGTCATCAGCCTGACCGACAAGAACGACTATCTCAATAACGTGAAGTGGTCCTTTGCCGCTATCGGCGACGACAACGGCAATAATCTGTTGGAAACCGGCGAACAGTTTGAAATCACCGTTGATCTCAATGATCTGGGCACCGGTCTGGCCCTGAGCCAACCTCTACAGGCCAACGATACATTCAGCCTGCAGGTTAAGCCGTCCCTGGGCTCCACCATCACCGTCCAGAGGCAACTGCCTCCGGCCATCGAACCGGTGATGGACCTGCACTAAGCCTTATGAACTAGAAACTTGATTTACAGGTGGTAATGTGAAAAGTGGGCATCCGCCCGGGCGGATGCCCACCATAAAAAGGGGTAAATCGTATGAATGAAGAACAAAGAATAAAACTTCTGGAAGAAGAATTAAAAATATTGAAAAATGAGGTCAAGACGATCCTGCTGGATATCCGTGAGCAGTATCTCAATATACAGAACCCCTTTAATTTCAGCATGGTACCGAATACCGGCACACCACCTGCCGGGCCCGATCAAAAAGACAAGGAAGGGGAGGTACCACCGGATATATTTGATTTAGGTAAAGATGGCAACCAGCCGTCCGCAGACGCCGGCCTTGACGATCCAGATTTGTCCTTCGGTAAGCCGTTTGCCGACCTCGATGCCAGTAAGCCGGGCCCGGGCGGCCCGACCGATGGTATGCCCGAATTGGGTCCTTCTGCTGACTCGCAAGCTGGGCCTACGGAGGGGTCGCCGCCTGAGGATGAAAAAGAGGCGGAAGAGGAGCCGGCACCGAAGCCAAAGGGCCGCGGCAAAAAGAAAAATGTTGCCCCGGTTGAAATGGAAGCCGAGCCTGAGATAGATGAAGCTATTGATGAAGAAAAGGAAGAGCAGCTCAACGCTAAAACGGGCTCCCCGAAAAACGGCAAGAAAAAGGGCGCTACCGCTACCCTGGCGGGCAGCAGGGCCGACCTGGTAGTAATTGCGGGCATGACACAATGGATTGACCAGGCGTGCGGAAAACTTGGTAAAGACAGGACGGAGGCTCTGGTGGAGATGTCGAGCGCCATGGGCCGTATACCGACCAATATAAAGGATGTGCTGATCAGGATGGTGCATATTTCAAGATACGAATCCACTTCCAAGCAGTCTCCGACGGCGACCGATTACCTGGCCACGTTGGCACAGTTGGAAAGTTTGATGGGAGGATCCGAGGAACACGACAGCGCCCTGCTTTCCATGTTATCGGTGATGAAGGAGTCAAGGCGTGGATAAGGTGATGGTTACCCTCCTGCTGATAATAGGAGGAGTTGTCTGCAGTATGGTGGTTATCAATGCTATTTACCCCGCTATAACGCAGAGCACGGGTGCTATAGCCGATGCCACCGGAAAAATCGATGACAGGATCAGGTGTAAGATCGAGATAATCGAGATATCGAACAGCGGCAGCAGCGTTTATGTGTGGATAAAAAATGTCGGGGCATCAAGGATACTCGGAATACAAAATAGCGATGTATTTTTCGGACCTGAGGGGAATTTTGCCAGGATCCCTTTTGGCAGTGTGGGATCAGATCTTCCCTACTGGAGCTATTCAATTGAAAATGGGACTGAATGGGCGCCGACTGGCACAGCCAAAATAACAATATACTTAGCCTCCGCACCTTCCGGTTCATACTATTTTAAATTTGTGCTGCCCAATGGGATATCTGACCAGGATATTTACAGCGCAAGCCTAGGAGAGCCATGGAGAATTTCGCAATCACACTTGTTTGCATTGCCTTATTGATAGCGAGTGCGGTTTCCATGTCCATGACTGCGCTCAATGCTGTAAATACGATGTCGGATGCACTGAGACAGGAGGAGGCGCTCTCGAGGGACATGCTTAATACCAGCATTGCCTGCGAAAACGCTACGACAGCACCCGGCGGCAATAGCGTGACCCTCTATATAGCTAATACCGGCAACACGTCGCTGGCTAATTACGCAGCCTGGGATGTTATCGTGCGGTATCAGGATGAGAACACTTACTGGATACCCTATTCAGTGGCTACGCCGGGATGGACAACCGGTGCCTTTTTTTTTCCAGGGCAAGCCGGAAATATACCAGCCCAATATTTTGAACCCGGGTGAAACGATGCAGATAGTGATTAATCTGTGGCCCTTAGCCACTGAGAATATGACCAACCTGGCCACGGTGGTAACGCCGAACGGCGCCCGGAGCCAGATTGCATTCGGCTGGTAGCCGTAATAGAGAGGCATAGTTTTAAGAGGATAATATGACAAAAATATTGGCATCGGATGAAGATGTACGGTCGCAAGACGAAATAATTTGTACGGGGCACTCCGAGATCGATAAGCGTCTCGGCGGCGGGATACCCGTTGGTTCGTTGACGTTAATTGAAGGACAGTCCGATGCAGGCAAGTCGGTACTGTCGCAGCAGATGATGTGGGGTGCACTGAACACCCGCCACAGGGTCCTGCTTTTTACAACGGAAAATACCGTTAAAAGTATGCACAGTCAGATGGAGAGTTTGGGACTGAGCATCATCGATCCCCTGCTGCTGGGCTGGATAAAGATATTTACGGTAGAGCCATCCAAAATGAAGGCTATGGATACGTTTGCCACGATTACAGCAGGGATTATGGCCTATCCCACCTATAAGCTGATTGTCGTGGACTCTCTTACCCCGGTAATTGCCCATACGTCAGTAGAACAAATTATTGAGTATTTTGAAAAATGTAAAAAAATGTGCGATGGCGGCAGGACCATTATCAATATAACTCACACATATGCCTTTGATGAACAGGTGTTGATCCGGATCAGATCGGCTTGCGATGCACACTTAAGACTCCGCATTGAGGAGGTGGGCGACAAATTAGTCAAGGTTCTGGAGGTAGCCAAAGTACGTGGCGCTGACAAGAATACCGGCAATATCATGAGCTTTGACGTGGACCCCGGCACAGGCATGCGTGTCATGCCGCTGGGCAGAGCCAGGGCCTGATGGATTGTAAAGAGGTTTTACTATATGCCTGAAATACTACTACCTTTCCCGGTTCCGGATGCTGCAACCAGGAAAAAATCCGATGGTTGCAACATCTTAAGCCTGCTGTCTAAACCGACGCAGGCACTTGTTGCTAAGAATCCGCACCTATTGGAATATCTGCAGATGATTCCAATAGATAATTACGGCCTGCCCAAGTTTTATGACACTTTGGACCGCAGCCTGGCGTCTAACCCCAACCCCAACCTTATTTATCCGGTTAAGGACGGCATATTTACCCACATTTTGTATGACCATGGCGACGGCAGGAATACCTATATACCTATAGAGCCGATACTGCTGGACAATATCGATAGGCTAATGCTGGAAGTTGAGAAGCGGCTGCTTGAGATGTCAGAAAGGCTGGGGAATTTCTCCGTCATTACTATGGATGAAAAACGGGAAGCCTTCCTCAAATGTATTGATGATATCTGCGTGATAAAGGGGCAGGGCGCCGGCGCACCGGTTCGGAGGAGGAATATTGACATCCAAAAAGCTAAAGATACCGACCAGACGGCAGCATCTATGGCGACTCTCTCTATCTCGGATAGGTTGCGGAACGGCAGGTCCAAGGCTACCACCGGGCTCATGGATAAGATGTCCTTTAACAGCAGGGTCAAACCACTGGAAGTAACTGCTCGTGAGCTGGATGAGATCAAATACCTCATTTGCAGGGACAAAGTCGGCCTGGGAGTGCTGGACCCCATCGTCTACGATAAATACGTTGAAGACGTGAGCTGCAGCGGGCTGGGGGTCATCTTCATAGAGCATAAGATCTTTAAGAGCCTTAAAACGGTGGTGAATTTTGCAACAGCGGAAGACCTGGACCAGTTCGTTATGCGGTTGGCAGAACGCATTAAGAAGCCTGTAAGCGTGCACAGCCCCATCGTCGACGCCACCTTGCCGGACGGCTCACGCATAAATATTGTCTATGGCAGTGATGTATCCAAGCGCGGCTCTAATTTCTCCATCAGGAAATTCAACGATACGCCGCTCTCGGTACTGGAGCTTGTAGATATGGGTACTCTGGACTACAAGATGGCGTCATACCTTTCTATCACCATCGGTGAAGGCATGAACTGCTTTGTATGCGGTGAAACAGCCTCAGGGAAAACTACATCGCTTAACGCCGTAACTACATTCATTCATCCCAACTCTAAGATCGTCTCGATCGAGGACACGCCGGAGTTGCAGGTGCCGCACCAGAACTGGATCAGGGAGGTGGTATCCAGTGGTAAAGAGGACAGCGGGGCCGGTGTGACAATGTTCGACCTGCTTAAAGCAGCCTTGCGTCAGAGGCCCAACGAAATAATAATCGGAGAAATCCGTGGAGCTGAAGGGGCTATAGCTTTTCAGGCTATGCAGACAGGCCACTCCGTAATGGCGACCTTCCATGCGGCATCGGTGGAAAGGCTAATACAACGTATGACCGGCAGTCCCATTAATGTGCCCAAATCTTATATGGACAACTTGAATATAGTCATTATTCAGCAGGCCGTGAAGCTGCCCAGTGGCAAAATCGGCAGGCGTATGACCAGTATCAATGAAATAGTGGGCTATGACCCCGTACAACAGTCATTTACCTTTGTGGAAGCATTTCGCTGGGACCCGATAACGGATACATTTTTATTCAGCGGCGATGGGAACAGCTATATTCTCGAGCAAAAAATCGCCCCCATGCTGGGCATACCGCCGCACAAAAAGCGCCGAATATATGCAGAGGTCGATAGGCGCGCCAAGATACTTGAGAAGCTAGGTGCCCAGGGAGTAAAGAATTTTTATGATCTCCTTAAAGTCATTGCTAAAGCTCAACGAGAAGGGCTCTTCTAGAACCGGCGGCAACGGCAAGGCCAAAGGTTTCGGATACGGTTTTGATGACTCTTCCGACGGGAAGATCAAACTGAATACCGATCTTCTGAAGTGCGATCTTTTCTGCCATATTACCTACCTGTCCGCGCTGGCGACCTCGGACCTTTCGCGGTCGCAGATATTCGATTATGCTTCTCAGCTTAACTTTACGTCCTCGATTTACTTGCGTAAGGTGCACTTCCTGGCAAAAAAGTTAAATTATGATTATTCGGAGGCCTGCCGTATGGTAGGCGAAACGACCAAAGAGCCCGAGCCCAAAGCGCTTCTGCTGCGTATGGCGGGCGCCATGGCATCGGGCGAGAACGAAGCCGAGTTCTTAAAACGCGAAGCGGAAGTAATGGGCGCAACCTATGGTGAAGAATACGAGGCGCACGTGGAAAGCCTTAAGAAATGGACCGATGCCTTCACCGCCCTCATCATTTCAGCTTCACTGGTTGTAGTCATAAGCGTGGTCTCGATATTGATTTTCCCCATGGCACCCAGCTTCATTGCAACCCTCACGTTTTTAATGCTGATATCAACTCTGTTAGGCTGCTGGATCATGTACAGGGCTGCTCCCAAGGAGATCAAAACCCATAATCTTCCGCAGACGTCCAGAGCCCAGGAATTAGCCAAAAAAGCACTGATATATGTGTCGGTTCCGCTCATAGTGCTGGCCATCCCCATATTATTTTTAATGCAAGCCGGATTAGGGTGGTCCCTTATCGTAGTTGCGCTTATCATTGCCCCACCTGGAATTCTGATCTGGTGGGATGACCGCAGGATAGATAAATATGACATGGATATCGCCGGGTTTCTCAGATCCTTGGGGGGCATCACCAAGGTGATCGGCACTACGGTCATTGAAGGCATCTCGAGGCTCGATTTCGGCTCGCTGGGGTCGCTGAAAAAGCCGGTAAGCAGGATGAACAACGCACTTAAATTCGGCATCCGCCCTGAACTTTGCTGGCAGAAGTTAGTCTGCGAATCGGGAAGCGAACAGGTCAACAGGAGCGTGAGAATTTTCTGCGACGGGATCGCGGTTGGCGGAGACGCCGGCGCCGTAGGCAACCAGGCGTCCATGTTTGCCATGAAAATTGCTCTGCTGCGGGGCAAAAGGAAAATGGTGTCCTCGGGATTTTTCTACCTGGTTGCCACTATGCATGTTACCATGGCCGTATTGCTGGTCGGCATCTACCAGATCATGTTGAATTTCTCAAATGCGATGCAAAAAATGCAGACTAACGGCATGGAAGGTATGAGTGCCATAGCGCAGTTGCCCACCTTTTCCTTCTTCTCCAATGGCTCTGCTTCACTGGGGATGCTCTATATGATGTCGACGGCCATGTTGCTCATGCTCACGATAGTCAATCCTGCCGCCGTTAAAGTGGTCGAAGGGGGACATAATTACAAATACCTCTATCTGGCGTCGGTCATGATGCTCATAACCGGCCTGGCGATGGTCTGCGTACCTGACGTGGTCAAAGGAATGTTTGGCAACTTGACGATGGTTCAATAAATGAGGAGCAAACAGGAGTAAACTGTGGATTTTTTCGAAGTTGGCGTGTATTTGCTGATCATCGTAGTTGCCTCAGTGTGCGTTTTTGGCCTTATGTGGCTTCTGATGAGAAGTATGAAACCTGTCCGACCTTTGTCTAAAAAGGAAATCGAAATGTTGAAGGCTGCAGGGCAGACGAATATACCCAAGTATATGCAGGTAAAGCGTGTCAAGGCGGCCAAGGGGAAAGACAAAGGTAAAGGTAAAGATAAAAATAAAAATCGAGATAAGGATGACAAGCTGCTTAAGCTGAAAGACTTGTCGGACGACAAGCTGTTGCCTGAGAATATCCAGAATGCTGAAGAGGCATCGAAGAAAGCTAAGAAATCGTCCGGGGATAAAGACGAAAAGAAGGGTGCATCATCGGTTTCTGAGGAGGCCGCACCGGCCCCTTATGAAGAAGTTTCAGAAATAGCATTGCCTGACCTACCCACCATGGACACGCTGGTGGAAGGAGAGGAAGAGACTCCTGAACAGCAGAACATAGAGGAGTTAATGAGCGTTTTTGAATTGGAGGAAGTGGAGGATTCGTCCACATCAGACTTGGCCGCCAACCTCTTCGATGTAGATGTCGAGAATATAGAACACCTGGGCAATGAAGTGTCGGAATTTTTAGGCGGAATGCGTTCAAAATAAGAAGGAGGGAGCCATGAACCATAACAATATGAAATCAAAAATGGAAGCTTTGAAGGGCTATTTCCTTTATATAAGCGACGTCCTGTTGCGGGCCGTTCGAAAAAATGAACTTGCACGCAACTGGTGTGTAATTAGGCTCCTTTTGGTCATAACCGCCATGGGAATTGGCACACTGGGTTTCCCCAGGTTAAACGTTCCGGCAGCGGTTGCGGACAATATAACGGGCTCACCCAGTATCGAGGTCATGCCTAGTGAAGGTACTGTCGGCAGCCATATTTATCTCAAAATAATAAATTACCAGCCTAACAAGGACATCATTGTGACGTTTGGCTCAGGTACAATCATCGGTACAGGGATCAGCGTCGGCACGCAAACTGTAGTTGCCGCTAAGACCACTACCGATGCATCGGGATACGGCGTAGCCGATTGGGATCTGGATGTATTTCCCGCCGGAAGATATATCATCATGGCCGACGACGGGGTTAACAAACTGACCACCGGTTTTAAGGTAGATCCATCTATAGATCTGGGGAATGTTGTCAGTGGCTTTGTAAATGATGTTGTGGTGATCAAGGGTAAAGGCTTTGACGCACAAAAGTTGGTTTATATAGGCTTGGACGACCAGAAAATTGTAACCACACAGACGGATGACAAGGGCCAGTTTTATGATGCTAAACTTCAGATCCCTCCGACCGTGCGCGGCAATCACGATATCAAGGTTCAGGATACTGAAAACAACGTCGCCACAGCAGTATTTAATATAAGACAACAGGTGACCTCTATGCCGGCAAATGTTGCCGTGGGAGATAACATCACAATAATAGGAACAGGCTTCCAGGGTGTAACTGATGTCCTGGTATATTTCGATGACAAGGATGCCGGGGTAGTGCAGACTGATTCCAACGGCGGCTTTATGACCAGTATTAAAGTGCCGCCCTGCGGAGACGGTGCGCATAAGATAAAGCTCGATGACCAGATTAATAAGGCATACAAGGATGTAGCTGTTTCTTCATCATTAAGCGTGAACCCCAATAACGGGTTTATCGGTATGCAGGTAGGGCTTCAAGGCGCCGGCTTCAGGCCGGGATTCCCGGTCAGTATCAACTACGATAATGTCAAGCTGGATGGGACTACAGTGCAGGAGACGGGGAGTTTTATCCAAAGCTTTAAAGTTCCTGTGAGCAGATTCGGGACGCATACAATTTCGGCATCGGACGGCATTAATACGCAGAACGTTATTTTCATAGTAGAATCAACTCCGCCCCTGGCGCCCGCAACCACTTTGCCGGCCGAAGGCAGCAGGGTAACTAAGGATGCACACTTTGAATGGCAGATTGTCACTGATCCCAGCGGCGTTTCGTATACTATTGAGATTGCCGGGGATCCCAAGTTTACCAGCGTGATAATGTCCCAGGCCAATTTGTTGACCAATTACATAGACGTTACGGACGACAGCAAAATGCTGCCGGGAAGGGATGCACCGTATTACTGGCGCGTGAAGGCAGTTGACCGAGCCTCCAATGAAAGTGCGTGGTCGCCGGTCAGCTCGTTTTATAAAGGGCATACCCTTATTACGATCCTAACCAACATGCCCGACTGGGTAAAGTATGTATTGATCTGTTTGGGCCTGGTGCTGTTCGGGTTTATGTTCTTCTGGATCGGCCATACTATCAAGAGGTTAAGGAGTTTAGATGACGAAGACGTCGACGATGAAGGCGCTTATGCCGGCAGCCAGTACGGTTATAATTCCGGAGGAAACGATTGGAAGCAGCGATGAACTGCAACCGAGATTGATATAACGCTGAACCGCTATTCGGCGTACTAACGGTGAGGAGAAAAAAATGGCTATGGATGTTCTAAAAAAAGAGGTGAAAATTCAGTTCAGACAGCTGGAAGCGCTGATTCTTTTCATGGCGGGAGCTACGCTAGCATCCCTGCAGATTATACATTTTGTGTTTCTAAATTCAGGTATAACTGTGACTATTTTCCAGATGCTGCTGGACTGGCTGTTCGGCATGTCCATTATATCCTTGCTGGTGCATTTCAGCTTCCGCGAAATATATAAAATACATAATGAGCTTGTGATCCAGCGTGAGCAGGCCAGTAAAGCGGAAAAAAGGATCCAGCATATAATCGATACAACGCAGGATGTTATTTTCACGCTGGACAGGGACGGGAATTTCACTTTCGCTAATAAAGCCATTGAAAGTCTCAGCGGTTATAGACTGGACAAAATCCTCACCAATAATATACAGGATATACTATCACCCGAATACAGGCCCTTTATTTTCGAGCAGCTAAAACAATACAAGGATATCGGCGGCCGCCATTTATATATCGATGTTATGAAGAACGACGGAAAAAAGACACCGGTGGAAGTAAGTTTCATGCCTATTAAAAACAGGGGCAATGAGCTGACAGGCTTCCAGGGCATCGCCAGGGATATAGAGGAACGCAGGGAGATAGAAAAGGCGCAGAAAGAAAAGGAGCATTGTCTCAAAGCTATAGCAAGGGTTGGCCAGGTGCTATTGGAGAACAGGAAAGATATTCCCTATAAGAAGATACTGGAGATTTTATGCAATACATCCGAGATTCACAGCGCATTTATCCTGCTGAATGACTTACCCAATTCGGCCAAAGTATCCGATATCCTGTCTAGCAAGGCTAAATCACGGCAACCTGTTACTACTCCGGATGGATTGCAGAACCCCAAGCTCTATGTCAACTATATAAACGGAGGGAACAATGGGAGTGGGAAGGCTCAACCCATGCCTGAATTCATGGGAAGCGATGGACTCGGGCAGGGCTTTATGAAACTATCTAAAAAAGAGGGCGCTATCATCAGTTCATCCAACGGTGACTTGTCCAGCCTCATTCTTCCCATCATGGTTAATTCCGAATTTGCAGGTGTAGTCGGTTTTGATAAAAAGGCGGACTCAAAGGGATGGAAGCCGGTGGAGATCAATTTGTTGGCTACATCCACCAATATGATTGCGCAGGCACTGGAGCGTCAGAGGGTGAATGCCCAGATTAAGCTCCATTTCATCCAGCTCACCAAGATGATATCCAGGGCTATGTTTGCTGTGGATCCCTACACGGTGAGCCATCAGGAGAGGCTGGCCACCCTGGCGGTCACCATCGGCGAGAAAGCCGGACTGAATAGTGAAGAACTCGAATGGCT
>Ga0187866_1004051_pt1 | contig 10534 bp, 5 predicted proteins | sample June2016WEW_11_1_3_FD_133013 | JGI IMG/M metagenome (GOLD analysis project Ga0187866, IMG submission 133013) | Peatland microbial communities from SPRUCE experiment site at the Marcell Experimental Forest, Minnesota, USA - June2016WEW_11_150 | ecosystem: Environmental > Terrestrial > Soil >... | reverse complement strand
GACCGGCGTCGATGGCCTCGGAGGATTTATGAATTTCCGCATACACCAACGCCAAATTGAAATATGCCTCGATAAGATCAGGTTTCAAGTGTAAAGCTTGACCATAAGCTTCGATGGCATGTGGATATAAGCCCGCCGCTTTATAAGCGTTGCCCAGGTTATAGTGGGGTTCGGCGTAGTTGGGTTTTAGCAACACGACTTTCATGCAATGTTCGATGGCCTGCTCAGGCCGACCTATTTGGACCAGTATGGCGCCCAAGTTGTTATGGGCCTCGAAATAGTCGGGATTCAGAGCCACGGCTTTTTCGTACTGTTCGACCGCATCCTCCGTTCGGCCTGCCTTGTACAATACGCTAGCCAAATTGCCGCGACCCATCCAAAAGCCCGGATTTTTTTCTAATGCCGCCTGATAAAGAGTTACGGCGTCGCGGTAGATTTCGTTTTGCCGGTATGTAAGAAATGTGAAAGCCACCGCCGCGGCAACGGCGATAAGCGTCGCTAACCAAGGCATTCCACTACAGGCAAGGCGGTGCCATGCGCTCCAGCCCGCCGACACCAAGGCAATCATCCCAATAATTGCAATGTGTTGATAATGATCGGCCACGAGCGAGTATTTCATGAAGCCCACGTCCGTAAAGCCCATCACCGGCAGCAGCGCCACGCAGAAAAACACCCAGGCAAATAAAAACGGCCGACTCCAGGTTGCTTTATACCGCCAAAGCACGGCCGTAACCATCAACGACGCCAAAAGCGGCAGCCACCATAGCGGGTTGCCGGCCGCAATGTGCCACTGCGGATAGACGAACGCCAGATCGATCGGAAAAATCGCCTTATACAGGTAGAACCAGAGCACGCCGCCCGCTCCCAGCACGCGCTCCAAAAAACTGGCGATCCGGAGAACTTCTCCAGAACCGTGCGTTTGGAACCACACGTTCACCATCGACAGCACCGCGGCAACCAGGAAAAACGGCGCGGTTCGCACCAGGTCTCGTCTTGTCAAAGGACGCAGCCACCAGATAATTCCCAACAGCAACACCGGCAAGACCACCGCCGATCCTTTGCCGAGCATCGCCAGCACAAAGGCGGTCAAACTCAGCCAGTACCAAAGTGGAGAGTGGAGAGTGGAGAGTAGAGAGTGATTTTTGTCTCGTTCCCACGGTCCGCCGTGGGAACGTACAGGCGCCATGTCTGCGCTTGCCGTGGGCATGGCGGCCTTTATATACCACAGAATCGACAACAAAAAAAACAACATCGCCATCGTGTTTTTCCGCTGGGCGATCCAGGCCACGGATTCCACGTTTACCGGGTGGACGGCGAAGATCATGGCCGCCAAAAATGCACCGGGAATGGACAATTTCCGCAAAATAATCCAAATCAGCAGGGCCTCGGCAATGTGCAATATCAAATTGGTAACGTGGTAGCCGGTTGGGTACATCGCCCACAGGCGCCATTCGACCCAGAGGGCGGTATAAGTCACCGGCCAGTAGTCGTCAGATTTGGTGGTGCACCAAAATCGGTACAGGCCGTCCGGGGCTTTGATAAGAGCATTGTCCGTCAGAAGCCGGTCGTCGTCCAAAATGAATCCGCCATTGATTGAGGGGCGATACGCGAAGAACACGGCAACGACGAATAGCGCTACTCCCGCCGGCGCGCGTAAGTGCAGCGCTGCCGGGATAAAGGCGCTTGATAGGGCCTGGGAAACGTATTTATCGGAAGATCTCTTGCGCTTTAACATAAGCGGTTGCCGGACATTAAAAGCTTATCCCAAAATGTTTAAGTTAGGGCGGGAGTTGAACTCCCATCCCTGCAAAACTCCGCATTTAGGGGTGACAGTACAACTGCCAATCCAACATAATCTTATTTTGGGACTAGATTGCGAAACCGCAAGCGGTTTACTTGCAAAGATGGCGCCGGGCGTGCTTTAATGGACGCTAACGGATGCTGCGGTCCAGCGGCGGCCGGGCCTGCAAATTTTGCGGTATCGCCAACGCATCCTGGTAATAGAGCGTGACTTCCTCCGATACCAGTCGTGAACCTAGGGCTTTGCAGTACATCTCGGCGCGGAAAACATGATTCCCGGGCGCTTCGGCGCGTGCGCGGATTTTGAGCACTATTTCAGTCCCGGGGGTGATCGTGGGAATCGGCATGAACACGACTTGACCCGATGCGATGCGGTTTGCACCGCCTTCGGCCCCGGTCGGTTCGATACCGCGGGAAAAGTATCCGATTACCTCGACTCCTTCGGCATCTTTAGTCCCGCGATTGCGCACGCGGATTTCGTAGACGGTTTCTTCGCCAACCGGCACCGGGGCGCCGGGGTCTTTCACCTCGAGCGCCAAATTAGCCACCGATTCAACCTGGGTAACGGCCACGGCCGAGGCGGTCAAATCATCTTCGGCGCTCGCGGCTACTTCCACGCGGCTGATGCCCGCCGCACTCGGAATACACTTGATTGCAAAGGTTTGGACGGAGTCGGGATTGACTGTTTCAGAGGACCAATGCAGTTTATTGCCGCCGCTTTCGCCGCGTGCGCCTTCTATGCCGCTAAGATATTTCAGACCGGCCGGAAGAATGGCGGTAAAATTGATGTTTTTGGCCGGGGCGTTGCCGGTGTTGCTCAGGCGTACGATATAAGCCGCAGTGGCGCCCACAAACTGCAACTTCGGTCCTTCCACGCTGATATCCAGTCCTGCGCGGCGGACAAGTACCTTTTCAGCCAATTCGGCATGAAGGCCGGCGTCGCCTTTGGCCTCGACTTGGATTTCGAGCATTCCGGACTGGCGCGCGGTGAGTTCCACTTCAATCAGTTTGTCCTCGCCGGCGGGCAAAACGCCCAATTCATAAGTTGCCGGCAGGTGATCGCCCGGACCGACCGGTAAAAACTTGATCGAAAGGCCCTCGGCATTACCGGTGCCAGTGTTGGAGAGTTTCAGCCGATAAGTTTCTTTCTTGCCGTAAAAGACTTCGCGAGGCCCGTCCAGTTGCATTTCTAGCTTAGGCTCCTGCACTTCAATCAAGGCCCCAGAAGCGGCGGGCTTGAATTCCCAACGCACGGCCAAATCAAAGGGTCGGCTTTGGCGAGGCACTATGCGCAGGGCCATTTTTTCCTGCGATTTGGCCTCTAAACGCCCTACTTTCCAGAGGAAAGGCGCGGATATTTGAACCGCAGACGCAGTTTGGGTCGAACCGATACTGGCTTCCGCGCCGATCACTTCGGCCCATTCGGGAAGATTCACAAATACGATCAGATCCTCGGCCGCCACGTCTCCGGAGTTGAGGATCTTAACTTCATAAGAGGATTCCTTGCCGACTGTAATTTTCCGCGCTCCGTGAGTCTCCACGCTGAGAATGGGGCTCTTGTGCGCGAAAAGAATGCCGTTTACTTCGCTTGCTGCCGGAGTTTCGGCGTCGGCAAAAAACTTTCCGGCGTCTTTTGCATCATCCGGTTTTTCAGCGGATAGCCCTTCGGAAACGGTCGCACCATCAAAGTCTATTATCGGCGAAGTCCGCTCCGCGACCAACGGATGATCGGAAGACGCCGCCGAAGCCGGACGTTTTGCCGGAGTGGGCCGGCTGGCAGTGTTAACCCCGGCGGTTTTGTCCGTTATCGGCCGGGCCGATTCGCTAGAAACTGAAAATGGATTGATTACAGCGGGTCGTGAACCTTTTGGCTTGAATGCTCCTTCTTTTGCCGAAGAAGAAGTACCCGGCAGGGATGAATCGCCGGAGGAAGCATCAAATACCGAACGGCGAAATTGTGAAAGTCGTTCGTACAACGGCCGAGTAATCCCAGCACTCTGATCGGAAAGTTCCACGGATCCATCCGATTTTTTATCTTGAATGACAACGAATGCTTGTCTCGAAGGAGCGATCGGCGTCAACTGTGTGTTTTCCGGAGTATCGGCATTGTCCTGAACCTTTGGTTCTTCATAATACCGCCGTCCCGGACGATTCTCCGACACCTGGGCAGCAGGTGAAGAGGTGTAACTATCGGACCTGTATACTCGAACCGATCGAGATGAAGAGTTGCCGGCCGTTTGTTGCTGATTGGTGTTGGATGACTTTATGACGGCGCCGTCCTTGGAATCGGGAGTATTGCTGGAATCCTGGTACGGGACGTATTTCCCGGGTATTGGCCGAGGCGCCTGCTTATTATTTTGTGAATTCTCTTTATTCTTTTTATTGTCACGGTTATCTTTATTGTCTGAAAATAAACCGCCAAAGAGCGTCCGACCAAAATCGTCCAATCGCTCACCAATGGTTTTACTTCCAGAGCCAGATGATGTGCCCTGGACAGATGCGGATGACGTTTCCTGGGCAATGGCAACGGAGGCCATACCCAAGAATTCCAGAAGGATAACAATAGTAAATAGTTTTCGGACCGACATGGTTACACCCTGCGCGCATTGATGGCAGCGGATTAAAAGAACTCCACATTGGGTATCGTCACGGTGAATTTGTGGGTTTAGTCAAGTTTTCCGATTTGAACGGAAAGAAGGAATGGCAAGGCAGGGAGGTATAGGAGTTTGCGGCAAGATGCGCAACAAGCTGAATATAGAGAAAGGTTTGGTGTGTGTAGGAAATCTTATTTACCTGAGTTTTGGATGAAGTATGGTAATATTTTGCCCCGGAGGGACTTGGTTATATTTTGCCCCGGAGGGGCTTAGTCGTATAGCCGGCGGCGTTAGCCGCCGGGAGATAGGATACGCAAATAAAAAAGCCCTGAAAGGGCGACATTGAAGTGGAAAACGCCTATCAATGCCGCCCTTTCAGGGCTTGATCCGCCGTTTAGACCTGTACCAGGGACTCACGTCCCTGGCTACACAACTAAGCCCCTCCGGGGCAATAGATGGATTCGTTAAACATAAATCAGGTTATTTGGTTTTCCAAGTTTTAAAATAATCCGCAAAACTCTTATGCAACTCTGGAATGCGGCGTTTAAGGCGATCGCTTAGTAAGTCGGGCGGATTTTGAGTTTGCAGCTCATGCAGATAATTTACCAACTCCTCGTGGGCTTCGCCCGGGCCATGAAGCATAAAGCAGACCCAAGCCCAGCAGTCGCGATATTCCGCCTTGCCCATCTGCGTAAGTTCGGTACATTTTTCCAGATTCTCAATGTTGGGGACCATGCCCAACCATACATTCCAACGAACGTCGCTAAAATGCGGATTGCCTGAAGCACGTTTTTCGGCGGGCAGTTCAAAATAGCCGGCCAAACCTTCGTCCAACCACAAGGGGATGTTTTTCAACGAGGCATGTAATAAAGCGTGCGTACATTCATGGCGCAGGTCGATTTCAAATTGGGGACTGAGAAAAGCGAACACCCTGCCCGGCCCATTGCCCTTGATGTAAACCGCCCGACGAAACGGCACGTTGGGAAAGTGCTGTTTCAGATAGCGATCGTAGGTTTGCCGGTCGTGGAAAAGATAAATCTGGATGGCTTCCTTTGCCAGGGGAATGTCTAGTGCATGCACCAGGTCGTTTTGCAGTCGAGATAGTTCATCCAGAAAAGGGCCGATGCCTTGGAGGGAAAAATCCGCTCGGCAGATAAAAGGCCCTGCCGTTCGCGTATCGGGCCAGTCGGCGGCAATTCCACTGCCAACCAGGGCCAAGACAAGCATCAACGGAAACCTGCAAATAGCAAAAGTTTTTTTAACTATGCACAACTGCGGAAAAGGCATCTTATCTAAAATATGAACTATTCGGTTATGGCTTTATGCCGCGATAGGTAGTAACTGATAAGGCATAGAGTGGTTATGATGTTGTTGGGGGAAATTAAATAGAGTTGTTAAAATCGTCAAGAGCAATAAGTACCTCCGGCTTAGGGATAAGAGTCGATAACTATCGACAAATTCACCCTCACCATGGCCCTCTATCGGAGGGAGAGGGGAGTTGGATCGGCTTTTAGTAAAACCATGCCTATCCCCTTTTCTATTATCTTGTTATGGATCATGATATAAGCATGAAACAAGCGATTGGTGTTGACCTTTGTGGTTGAATTTGGTACTTTTATACCCTGCCCGGGGGGCTATGGTAGCAGGTTTTTGTACCAAGGGAGCAAGACAAGATTATGCCGTATTCCGCAATAGGCCCCATTGCCGTTCATTTGCCGGAAAAAGTGGAAAACATAGAGCAATTAGCCTCGATGTTCGCCAAATGGGATATCGAGACGATCTTTGCCAAGACAGGCGTTCGGAACCGCCATATAGCCGAGCCGGACCAATGCGCATCGGACCTGGGCGTGGCGGCGGCGGAGCGGCTTTTCGCCCGGCACAACATCGACCGGGAATCGATCGACTTTCTTCTGTTTTGCACGCAAACGCCGGATTATCTTTTGCCCACCACGGCCTGTATCATGCAGCATCGCCTGAGACTGCCTACTTCAATCGGAGCGTTGGATTTCAACTTGGGATGCTCGGGTTTTGTTTATGGGCTGTCGATGGCCGACGGTCTGATCCGCAGCGGGGCCGCGCGGCGGGTGCTTTTAATCACGGCGGAAACATATTCCAAGTATATCGACCCCAGCGACCGTTCGTTGCGAACCATCTTCGGGGACGGGGCGGCAGCCACTTTGGTCGAGGCATCGGACGAGCCTTCGCTGGGTCAATTCATTTTCGGCACCGATGGTCGAGGGGCCAATACATTGATGGTCACGGAAGGCGGGGCCCGGTCTAAAAACGGCGCAATCCAGCCGAGCAAGCGCAAGCGCTGGCCCAGCAGCCTGTTCATGGACGGGCCGGAGTTGGTCAAGTTCTCCCTCGACGTGGTGCCGCCTATGATCGACCGCCTCCTGACCCAGTCGAAATGGACGCGCGACAAGGTCGATATATATCTAATGCACCAGGCAACGGCCTTAATGCTGGATTATCTGCGCAAACGCCTTAATCTGGACTTGGAAAAAATGCCCGAGGCCTTGGAACACTACGGGAACACGGTTTCCTCGACGATTCCGATTTTGATCCACGACATGCGCGCCGGGGGCAGATTGCGGCCCGGCAAGCAGACGCTGATGATCGGTTTCGGCGTGGGACTTTCCTGGGCCGGGTGCGCATGGACCGAAACCTGGGAGGCCGAACAGTGCGCCTTCGAGCCAGTCGAAGCCCATCGCCAGGCAGCGTGAAATCCCCTTTGTTGGGAGCTAAACGATGAATATGCCCCTAAATAAATCATTCATGCGGTATTAATTACACGTTCATAAGGATAATGCCATGTCCACGTCCGATTGGCGCGAGCAGTTGACGCCTAAAGTGCGAACCCTGCAAATCATAGTGGCCGCATTGAGTTTCGGCTGTTTCAGTTTTTTAATCATTGCGGTTTTTGCGACAGGGAATTTTAACAAAGCCGTCCAGCAACCTACGCTCACATACATTGCCTTGGCGATGGCCGCCATGATGTTGAGCGTGTGGGCGATTTTGCCGGGCATTATCGTAGCCCAGGGACGGAAAAACATTCAACGGATACTTCTTTCCGAGGCCAAACAAACCAGCGAAAACTCCGCCGCCGACAAAACGGAAAAAGAAAATACCAAAGCCCAGGCGCTTTTGTATTTGCTCCAAACAAAAACCATCGTCGCCTGCGCATTGCTGGAAGGCACGGTGTTCTTCCTGCTAATCGCCTATGTTGTGGAACATTCCATGCTCTCTATTGCAGCGGCCATAGCGTTTTTGCTTTTGCTGTTGGCCCAAATGCCGACGATCGGCCGGGTGACAAATTGGATCGAAAACCAATTGCCATTGGTGGATGTGTAAAGAAAATCGGCATTGACGATCGGGCCCGGCTTCTTTAATGTACTCTGCCCTTTTCTGGGTGATGTTCTGCGCATTGGCCTGGCGAGGCATATTGCCTAAGCTTCCCGCGTTGCGCATATCATCCAAAATTACTTTTCGGCGTTGTAATGCGTCGTTACAGCCATCCAACAATGATAAAACGATTGCGCCTAGAGCGTTATTCATTCTGGTGTGAAGGATTGGGGAAAGTTCGCACACGTAGTGTGTGGGACGGGCCGCACACGGTATGTGCCGCCCATAATACACGCCATGTCAGGCTTGCTAGCATTGGCGTTTTTTTAGTTGCTCTAACCTTTGTTGCCGGTTGCGCCTCGTCAAACTGGGTTACGCTTCGCACGGTTCCCCAGAATCCGCTGGTTGAGCAGTTACAGTTAACGTCATACTATGGGCCGCGTCCCAGCAAGCGGACCGAGCAGTTGCTCCGCCTGCACAACTTGACATACATATCCAGGAGCGATCCCAGAGGGTTGATCAAGCGGCTTCAGGAGTTTAACAACCGCGAACCCGTGGCCGACCGGGTGTATGCCATGTCGGAACTGGCGTATCTGGGCGGCATGGAGGCCCAACGCGTGGACAAACAAGTGGCCTTGGATCTTTTCGGCGCGTCGGTGCTTTATTCATATCAATATCTGTTCGACGATCGTTACAACTCGACCCGCAATCCGTACGATCCGCAGTATCGCGGGGCATGCGACTTATACAACTGCGCCCTTGAATCGGGATTGAGAATCATTTGCACCAACAAGGAGCTAAAGCCGGAGACATCGAAAACCATTCACACGGCGGCAGGCACGTGGGATATTACTTGCAAGCTGAGGGGTTCGCAGTGGAAGCCGGAAGATTTCGCCCGATTCGAGTTCGTCTCGGACTTTAAAATTACGGGGCTTAAAAACCAATATCTGGCGCACGGCCTGGGCGTTCCTTTGATTGCAGTGCGTCCGAACAACGATAAAGACGGTACGGCGGGGGCCAAATACTATCCAAGAAATTTAAGTTTTCCGGTAACCGCGTTTTTACGGCCTTCGTCCAGTGAAGATTTGCGCTCCGGGCAGGATATGACACACGAGCAGGGCGTGCTGGAGCTTTACGATCCCTTGACCACCAGCGAGACGGTTGTCGACCACCATCTTGTGCCCTTGGAGAGCGATCTGACCACGCCGCTGGCATACTTCCTCTCGAATCCGGAACTCGACGCCCTGGCCACGGCCGGACTTTTGCACCCGGAAACTCTGTTGAAGCCTGAAAATCTTTTGAAACCGGCCGAGGCGATTTTCAACCTCCGCCAGGACAAGCAAGACGCGGTAATGGGCCTTTACATGGTGCAACCCTACGAGCCGGGCAAAATACCGGTTGTAATGGTTCACGGCCTGTGGTCCTCGCCCATGACCTGGATGGAGATGTTCAACGACCTGCGCAGTTCCGAGGACATCCGCGACCATTATCAATTTTGGTTTTATCTTTATCCCACCAGCCAGCCGTTCTGGCTCTCGGCCATGCAAATGCGCCACGATCTGGCCGAGGCCCGACAGACGCTCGATCCTAATCGGCAGGAACCGTCGCTGGATCAGATGGTGCTGATCGGGCACAGCATGGGCGGGCTGGTCTCGGATCTGCAAACCCTAAACAGCGGCAACGACTATTGGCGACTGGTCAGCAAAGAGCCATTGGATCAGATCAAGACGGACGCGGAAGTCCGCGAGAAACTGGCCGAGACGTTTTATTTTCAACCTAATCCGTCGATACGCCGGGTGATAACCATCGGCACGCCTCATCGGGGCAGCCCGTTTTCAAACCAGACCACGCAATGGCTGCTGGGCAAGTTGATCAGCCTGCCCCAGACTTTGATAAACAGCCAGCAAAAACTTTACGTGCAAAACCCGGGCGCTTTCGTGGACAAATCGCTGGTCAAGGTTGACACCAGCATCGACTCACTTTCGCCCCATTCACCGATCTTTCCGGTTATGCTCTCCAGCCGGCGTCCTCCGTGGGTGAAGTATCACAACATCGTGGGCGTTGTTCCGTCGCAACAATGGTGGCTGAACAAAATCTCCGGCGAGGGCGACGGCGTGGTGACCAAGGAAAGCGCGCACGTGGATTATGCCTCTTCGGAGATCGTCGTGCCCGCCGATCATTCCACGGTCCACACCCATCCGCTGGCCGTGCTCGAAGTGCGGCGGATTCTCTTGGAGCACCTGAACGAACTCCGCGGCGAACCGCTGACCGCGAGCGTAGTGACCCGCCTGCCGCGATGATGGATTTCTTGCCTCGTATTCGTTCATTTTGCTGGGCCGACATTGAACCGTCGCCCCAATCATTATATAGGATTATTGGTCATACACGTAAATTGACTATTGGGGTATAATTTGATAAACTTAAAAGGTATACATGAATTTAATGAGGAGTGATGCAATGGAGACCACCGCAATGGGAAAAGTTGTTGTTTCCGCGCTAATAGAGAACCTGCAAGACATTTATGATGCTCAGCGAGGCAGTATTCCAAAAGAGAATGTTCGCGCGGCTGAAATTTCCGAAGCCTTGGTCGATACCGACGCCACATTCCTTTCACTTCCGCGAAAACTGGTTCAGCAACTAGGATTGCGGCAACACCGCTCTCGAACTGCTCGCACCCCAACGGGAATCGTTTCATTCGGCATCTACGAAGCTGTTCGATTGACTGTGCAAGGAAGGGATTGCCTGAGCGAAGTAGTGGAGGTTGCCGACGAATGTCCGGTGCTGATCGGCCAGAT
>Ga0187866_1004045_pt1 | contig 10548 bp, 9 predicted proteins | sample June2016WEW_11_1_3_FD_133013 | JGI IMG/M metagenome (GOLD analysis project Ga0187866, IMG submission 133013) | Peatland microbial communities from SPRUCE experiment site at the Marcell Experimental Forest, Minnesota, USA - June2016WEW_11_150 | ecosystem: Environmental > Terrestrial > Soil >... | reverse complement strand
CTTCGATAACCTCTTTTTCCCCTTTGAAATGCGATGCCAGCAAATTCTGGGAGTCTTGATGGCGTTTGTCCGCCGCTTCCTTCCCGGCAATCGAACCGGCCTGGATTTCCACCTCCGATGCGGCCCGCTCGCGCACCAGGCGACATAAATCGGTCAGAAGTTGTCGCGGCCCGTCCGGCGAAAAAGATTCAATCATCATCCCTAATCCCTTGAATATCAATTTATGCCGCAATAGCGCTCGGCTTCGGCAAGCACCTCGGCCAGGCGATGGATCGCATCGAGCACGCTGTGGACTTTCGGTTCCAGCGGCAAGAGGTAGGTTTCCTGGAACTTGCGCTGGGCCTGGTCGCTCCAATACTGCTGCGCCTCGGCGGAGGCAGTGAACAAGGATTGCATCGACAGCTCCAGCTTTGACGCGCCGGAATTAAGGTCCCAATTTCTCATGCTCGGATCTCCGCTAATTCCTTAATGGGCTTCCTCGATGTTTTGATCGGCGGTTTTATTGGTCTCGGCATCGGTCTTTTGGGCGCCCTCCGCGGACTGCTCTTCGTCCGCGGACCTTGCGGCCTCCAAGGCAATAGTCGATTGTTCATCCACCGAAACGCCCAAGCGGACGTAGGTTTCCAGGTCCGATATCATACGGCTCAGGGCGGCGATGGCTTTGGGGAAATCGGCGTCGAGCCAGTTGCCGAACTGCGATCGGCTGCTCCGGTATTCGTTGACCGCGCGCTCGATCCTGACGGCCCAATGCGGGATGGCTTCGACCTTGGTTTCGGCGATTTGCTGGCGGCGTTTAGCCCGTTCCAAGGCCTTTTTCTCCTCCACGAAAGAACTGTGTTCTTCGGCGATGTGGCGGAACATCCGGGCGTTTTCGAGTTGCAGCCGGGCTTCAGTCACTCCGTCCCTGGACCGACGCAGCTCCGCGTTCCAGTACTGCCGGCAATCCTGACCGATCCACTGCAATGCCCGGCGGATTTCCATCTCCAGGTCGTCCAGGGCGCTGGCAGCATCGTCGTGAAAACACTCCAAGGCGGCGGACACGGCCTGCAAGGCGTCGATCGATTTTACTCGGGCGGACTGGCCCATGGCGCTTAACTATCTTTGATGGAGGTACTCTTCAATGATTTCGGCCTTGCGCAACAGGTAGGGAATGTGCTCTTCGATCACCTCGATCAGGCGCGAGACACTCTTGACCTGCTGCTCGAACTCATCGGTGAACTTTTTTTGCTCCTGGTCGCGCCAGGTTTTACTTAGGGAGACCAACTGGCTGCCGAGCATGGTGATGCGTGATTGTATTTCGGTGCTGAATTTCCTGAGGTTCTGGGCAAACTGCCTCAATTCCTCGGGATCGACAATGGCCTGTGGCATGGATAGTCTCCAAAAAGACACATCCTTTTACGCGGTAAAGATTTCTATACTTTATTCTAACCTGGAAAGACCCGCTATCCAAGACGAAAAAATCGTCTTTTGATCGATTGCCGCCCGTAATACAAGGCAATTCTCAACTTAGTGTTACGATGGCGGGCTGTTGTCTACCACCACCACGTCCACGCCGGGAATGGTTTGCAAGAGGTGGTCCAGAATGGATCGTCCGAACCAGCGGCGATACCAAGGCTGGCGGCTTCGGCCCAGGACGATGTGGGTGATGCCGTATTCCTTGGCGAACGAGTCGATGGTGCTTACAAGATCGGCGCCCTTGAAGGCCAGCGAAGTGCCGCCCAACTGCCGGGCAAGCTCCAGGTTGTTGCTTATTTTCCGCTGCGTGGCGGCATCGATGTGTTCCGGGGCCTCGCGCGGGGTTTGCACGTACACCGCATACCAGGGAGCGCCTAGCCGATCGGCAATTCGGGCGGCCTTGCGCAGAAGCGACGCCGCGTGGGGGCTTTGGGAACTCAGGCAGGCCATAACCCGTTCCGAACCCGAGGCCCGTTGGCCGCTTCGCTGTTCTTCTTCGCGGCGATGCCGGTCCAGGCGGAAGGCGATTTCCTCCATGGCAAGCTCCCTGAGTTGCGTCAACTTTTCCGGCGAGAAAAAGTTTTCCATGGCCGTTTGGATCCGCTCGGGCGGATAGATTTTGCCGGCCTGGAGCCGTTCGCGCAGGTCTTCGGCCGATAGATCGACGTTGACGATCTGGTCGGCCATGGCGACCACGTAATCGGGAATTCGCTCCTTGACGCGGACTCCGGTGGCCCGTTGGACGATGTCGTGCAGGCTTTCCAGGTGTTGGATGTTAAGCGTGGTGATGACGTTGGCGCCTGAGCGGAGTATTTCTTCCACGTCCTGGTAGCGTTTCGGATTGCGGCTGCCCGGGGCGTTGGTGTGGGCCAGTTCGTCCACAAGTGCGATGGTCGGCCGGCGGGCGATGACGGCGTCGGCGTCCATTTCCTCGAGCACGATGCCGCGGTATTCGATCCGCCGGCGAGGCACTTGTTCCAGATCGCCGATTTGGGCGGCGGTTTCGGCCCGGCCGTGCGTTTCGACAAAGCCGATAACCACGTCCACGCCCTGGCGGCGCAGGCGGTTTCCTTCCTGGAGCATGTCGAAGGTCTTGCCTACGCCGGCGGCGAAACCGAGGTAGATTTTCAGCCGTCCGCGCTGCTGACGCCGGATCAGATCGAGGAATAGTTCGGGTTTGGATTGCAATTCGTCGCCGGACACAGCTATTTACTTCATCGGTTATTATTGGTTTTATATGTAAAGCCGCGACCAGTGGTCACGAATACAGGTGTTATAAATCTTTTCTCCGCAAGTGCGACCAATGGTCGCGGCTTTACAATGCCCCCGACGCCATCCACATGGGCAGGGACATGCTAAAGACTGTTTTTTCTCCGGGAATGCTTTCGCATTGTACCGAGCCGCCGTGGGCGGTGACAATTTCGCGTACTATCGCCAGGCCAAGGCCGCTGCCGCCGTGGGCGGTTTCGCCGGGCACTCGGAAATACCGCTCGAACACATAAGGCAGGAACTGGGCGGGGATTCCGCTGCCGGTATCGGCGACGGAAAACGCGACTTTGCCCTCGGCCCGTTCGGCGGCAAGCGTTATCCGCCCGCCCTGGGGCGTATGCGTCAAGGCGTTGTCGAGCAAGTTCTGCAAGGCATGTTGGAATTGATCGGCATCGACGGCCACGGGCGGCAAATCTTCGGGGGCCTCGATGGAAAGTTGCACGCCTTGATCGGCGGTCCGGGGTTGAAAAGATTCGGCGGCCGACCGCAGCAGCGACGCCGGGCGCTCGGACCGCAAATGGAGTTGGATTTTTCCCTGTTCCAGCCGGGCCAGGTCGAGCAGGTTGTTGATCATCACTAAAAGCCGCTCGGCGTTATCGCGGGCGTCGATGAGCAGTTCGAGTTGTTTGGGCGTGAGCGCTCCCAGGTTCTCCTCCAAAAGAAGGTGAAGCACCAGGCGGATGCTCGTCAACGGCGTTTTCAGTTCATGGCTCACCGTGGCCACGAGATTGGTTTTCATGTCGTCCATCAAGCGAAAACGGGTGACGTCCTCCAGCAGGACTGCCGCGCCGAGCGTGGCGCCGTCGGAATCGCGAATGGGCAGAATGCGGGGCAGAAAGGTGTGGGTTTTTTCGCCGATCCGCACCACGACGGCCTTGTCGAAGCCCTCGGGCACGTACTCCCGCTGGTTGTTCAGTGCGTCGGCCAAGGGTTGGCGCAAGGACTCGGGCGGCTGCCAAACGGCGGGCGATATTTCCCCTTTTTCCGGCAACGTGCCCACCAGCAGGCGGCGGGCGACGGGATTGGCCAATTCCACGCGCTGTTGGCGATCGACCACCAACACCGGATCCGGGAATGAATCGATCGTGGCCTGGCTGGTCCGTTGCGCGCGGATCAACTGGGCTTTGTGCGATTTCTGGAAATTGCGGAGTTCCCGGGCCATGTCGTTAAAAGCGCCGGCGAGTTGTCCTAATTCATCCTCGGAATTGATGGGCACGAGTTGATCGAGGTTCCCGGCGCCGATGGCGGCGGCCGATTCGGTAACCGCGCGGATCGGCTGGAGAATAGTGCGAATCGTGCCGGCCATCAACAGCACGGCCAACACGATGCCGAAAGCAAGTCCCGCTCCGTACCAGAGCAGTGCGGATCGGGCCACGCGGCGGGCATTACGGTTAGCTTGTTCCATATTGTCCTGATTGATCCTGAGAATATCGCCGGAAACGGCCTTGATTTCACGAAAGGCCTCGTACAGTCCCGGCTGATCCCGAGAGCCGAAGTAGAGTTGACCGCTATCCTGGACTGGACTGGCGAAAAACTTATCGCCCTGCCGGCGATAACGGCGGCTGAGGGCGGTCAGCTTTTCGACCAGTTCCGCTTCTCCCGGAAGCGTAATGTTGTTCTGCTCGTTGGCGAGGCTGACATCGTATCGTTTCCAGTTGTTATTATATTGGTCGAGGGAATCCTTTTCGCGTCCGGCCAAGGTAAATTGGAATGAAGAATTGATGCGTTCCAAGGCCTCGTTAAGATCGTGCATATATCGCACGCTGTTGTAGTTTTCCCGCAGAATTCGATCGATCCGATCCCCAAGATCATAAATCAGAAAGGTTGCCGTTCCGCCAAGGGCAACAAGCAGGGCAAAAAGGGGAATCATGGCTACGATTATTCGACGTCGAAGAGTCATTGTGGTACCCTTTGATAAACCGTCAATTCCTTGATAGTATAGCTTTTTTGCCCTCACCCTAACCCTCTCCCGACCAACCTTCGGTCGGTGCCCGGAGAGGGAACTTGTGCGGCAAGCCCTTAGATATCGTATTTCTTCCGTTTCCGGTACAGGGTGCTGGGATCGATGCCCAATTTGGCGGCGGCTTCCTCGATCGTGCCTGTCGAGTCAAGGATTCGCCGGATGTGATCGGCTTCGATCTGTTCCAGGGTCATTGTTTCCGTTGTGCGTCCGGGCGTGCGGCCGCCGTCGCCGATCTGCGAGGGCAGGTCGCCCGGCTGGACATAAGGCCCGGAAGCCAAAATCACGCCCCGCTCCACTGCGTTGCGCAACTCGCGGATGTTGCCGGGCCAGGTGTAACGTGCTATCGCCAGGCGGGCCGACTCGGAAAAGCCCGAGACGGTTTTTTTGCCGTTCTGCCGGGCAAAGAATTTCAACAAGTGCTCGGCCATAGGCAGGATGTCGGCCGGGCGTTGGCGCAAGGGCGGCAGAGTCACCTCGATCACGTTCAGGCGGTAAAAAAGATCTTCGCGAAAGCGGCCGGCCGTGATCTCGGTTTCCAAGTTGCGGTTGGTGGCGGTAATTACCCGCACGTTACCGGCCCTGGTCCGGGTTTCGCCGACCCGCTCGTAGCATTTCTCCTGAAGCAAACGCAAGAGTTTTGGCTGCAAAGTCAGGGGCAAATCGCCGATTTCGTCGAGAAACAAAGTACCGCCTTCGGCAACGGCCACTTTTCCAACCGTATCGCGCACGGCCCCGGTAAATGCGCCTTGCACGTGCCCGAACAGTTCGCTTTCCAACAATTCCGCGGAAAGGCTGGGGCAGGAAATGGTGACAAACGAACCGCCCACGCGCGGACTGCGGGCGTGAATCGCCCGGGCAATCACGCCTTTGCCGGTGCCGCTTTCGCCGCGCAGCAGGATTGTCGCTTCGCTGGCCGCCGTTTTGAAGGCAATGTCCAAGGCCTGGCGCATGAGCGGCTCGTTTGTCTGCAAATCGACCTCCGGAGTGACCGAGCGGACTTGCTCCTCGAGATCTTCGACTTGGTATTGCAAACGCCTTATGCGGGCGATCCGGTCGAGAACCACGCGGAGCTGATCCGGAGTAAAGGGTTTTGGCAGATAGTCGAATGCGCCGCGGCGCATGGCCTCGACCGCCGTTTCGATCGTGGCATAAGCCGTAACGATCACCACGTCAAGTCCGGGCGATAGGCTGAGCAGTCGCGGCAACAGGTCCAGTCCGTGTTCTTGAGCCAAACGCAGATCCAGGAGCGCTACCTCAAAAGGCCGGCGGGCAAGCAGGTCGAGTGCGCCCGCGGCGTCGGATGCCTCGACTGCCTTGTGTCCAAGCACCTCCAACGAAACACGCAAAGTGCGCCGGAGGCTCGCGTCGTCGTCAATCACGAGGATATTCATTGATCGAATTCCAGGCCGTTGCGTAATTTATATATATTGTATTTTGCACGATTGATCGTGCAATTTGCAATCCCACTGAAGTCTACGCTTTATTAAGTAACTAATCGTAACGTGTTGCATTGACGGCAGTTGCGTCTTTTGTCTTTTTATGGCACACCGGATGCAAGTACATACATGCAGATAAGATGCCGGGAGATTTGTTAACGATCGCAATATCAAGGACGCAAACAAAACCATAAGTGTGTTCACCGGGGGCTATTGATACTCAGGAAAAGAATGTCGTAGGAAAAGTCAGAGCCGGGGCGTGTCGCCCCGGTAATTCCGGGCCGACACGGCCCGGCTCTGAGTCAAAAACGCGGCATTCATTACCTGAGACTCAATAAATGGTCAGACAACAGGGGGCTGATGATGTACGGACATTCGTGGAAAAAGGTGATCGTCAGCAGCTTTATTCTGGGAGTCGCTGGGATTATGACTTGCATTTCCGCACTCCTAAGCGACCTCGTGCCGACGTGGTCGGTGTTGGCATTTATCGCCGTGCTGATCTCGTTGGAACTGGCAATTGTGGGCATCTTGGCGGGCTTTGTCTGGCTCTGCGACAAGTGTGAAGAATACTTCAACGAGAAAAAAGATAAGCTCCTTGAAGGAGGTAAGCGAGAATCGGGCAAGGAAATTATTACGAACGATCAACTTTTAAAAAGGAGTGACTTGCATGGATCTGACAATTTGGCTTCCGGCGATGTTCAGCCTGGGATTGGCGGCGCTGGCTTTAATGTTCGCCTTCATACCCGCCTGTGACAAAGTTTGAAAGGGTCTGATATGGGAATTCTCACCTTGCTTACTGCCGTTGTTGCAGTTTTGCTTCTGATTTACTTGTTCGCCGCGCTGGTGCGGCCGGAATGGTTTTAGGCCGCTTCGAGACGCGAAAGGATTATACTATGTTCCAATTTCAAGTCTGGTTTCTTCCTTTCTTGATCCTGGCCGTAACAACTGTGTTGGCGATTCCGTTAAGCCGATATCTGGCCTGGATTATGAACGGCCAATATCGCGCGCCGCGATTTCTGCGTTGGATCGAACACTTTTTTAACACCGGACCGCAGAATTGGAAGCAATACGCCGTTTCCATGATGCTGTTTAACGCACTGATGTTCATTTTCGGATTCGTGGTTTTGTCGTTGCAGCCGTTGCTTCCCCTGAACCCGGACGACAAGCACATGCTGGCCCCCACTACTATATTCAACACGGTATGTTCATTCCTGACGAATACAAATTTGCAGCATTATTCCGGCGAGCAGCATCTCTCATATTTCAGCCAGTTGTTTTTCGTGTGCTGGAATATGTTCCTTTCGGCAAGCGTGGGCTTTTGTGCATTGACGGCGATAATCCGCGCATTGCGCGGCGACCCGCACATGGGCAATTACTATCTTGATATGTGGCGAGTGTTGGCCTACATATTCGTGCCGGCTGCTTTAGTAATGGGCGTGCTGCTCATGGCCGACGGCGTTCCCATGACGCTTGAGGGCAGCGCGTCGGTAGCCACAGTCGAGCCTGGGGCGATGGGCATGGATGAAAACGGCCAACCGCAACTCCAACAGCAGATCGCCCGTGGCCCGGTCGCCGCCATTATCCCAATCAAACATTTGGGAACCAACGGCGGCGGATTTTTCGGCGCTAATTCCGCGCATCCATACGAAAATCCCAGTGCGTGGAGCAACTTCCTCAGTGTGATGAACTACTGCATCTTCCCGTTTGCACTGGTATTGATGTTCGGGCGCATGTTGCATCAGATGCGCCATGCATGGATTATCTTCGGGGTTATGATGTTGATGTTCGTCGCCATGATCGGTTGGGGCATCTATTGGGACACGCTGCAACCCAATCCCGGACTGGCCGGGCTGCCGGTGGATCAAAGCCTTGGGAACCTGGAAGGCAAGGAACTCCGCTTCGGCACCTCGGCCGGGGCGACTTTTGCGGCCGGGACCACGGCGATCTGCTGCGGGTCGGTAAACTGCATGCACGACAGCCTGAATCCGCTTGCCGGACTTACTCCCTTGACCGGCATGTGGTTGAATTGCGTTTTTGGCGGCAAGGGCGTGGGGATGATAAACCTGTTGCTGTACCTTATCGTAGGCGTTTTCATTGCCGGATTGATGGTAGGCCGCACGCCGGAATACCTAGGCAAGAAGGTCGAGGCCCGGGAAATGAAACTTGCCATGATAGCGCTGCTGGTCCATCCGATCATGATCTTGATGCCAACCGGGCTATTTGTGGCAACAGATTGGGGCACCAAGGCGATGAACAATCCGGGCGCCCATGGATTCTCGGAAGTACTCTATGAATTTAGCTCATCCTCGGCAAATAACGGATCTGGTTTTGAAGGACTCGGCGACACCTACGGCGCCAACGACAACCCCGCACCGGCGCCCGAGAGTCCGTACTGGGACATTGCCGCGGGGCTGGTAATGTTGCTCAGCCGATTTATTCCGGTGATCGCTCCCTTAGCCTTCGCGGCGAGCCTGGGAGCAAAGAAGCCTACGCCTTTTACAGTCGGCACCATGCGGACCGACACTATAACGTTCGGCTTTGTTTTGCTGGGAACCATTATCCTGATCGGCGCACTGCTTTTCCTGCCGGTGGCGGTGCTGGGACCTGTTGCAGAACACTTGGGACCGATTCCGTTCAGCAGATAAGTTTAATTAAACCGGCATTTTATATTATGTTTATTGAGTTTCAGGTAATGAATGTCGCATAAAAGTTTAGCCCGGGAGCTTGCTCCCGGAGCATTTCTATATTTCATGTTGTCCGAATTAATGGCAAATACACCCGGATCAAGCTCCTGGGCTATTGAATCTCAGATTAATAATGTCACTAGCCGGCGGTCAACGACCGCCGGTATATGAGTGAATTCCCGCCGGCGGCTGTTAGCCGCCGGCTATTGTGTGTGACATTAGTTTTCTGATTCTCAATAAACGATTAATACAACTTTATTTGTGACATTCAACAAACAGAAAAAGGAATGATATCAGCCATGCCAAACACGTTGACGATTGAACCCCGTAAAACCAAACCCGCGACGGACGATTTAAAAATTGCCCGCCGAGCCAGCCGGAAATACGGGCTTTTCGAGCCTCGGTTGCTCAAAGCGGCTCTAAAACAATCGCTGGCCATGCTCAGGCCCGACGTGCAGTGGAAGAATCCCGTGATGTTCGTGGTAGAAGTCGGAACGGCGCTGACTATTTTCTATACGATAGCCAAGCTTTTGGGCTATGAAAGCGCGGCAAGCATCGGTTATCTATTGGCTTTGGATTTTTGGCTTGTGCTGACGCTGCTTTTCGCCAATTTCGCCTCGGCTCTGGCCGAAGCGCGGGGCAAGGCGCAGGCCGAAACTCTGCGAAAAACCCGGCGGGAAACTCCGGCAAGGCATCTGCGCCGTTACAATAAGAATGCAGTGGCCGGCTTGAAAAGCGATTGGGAGGCGGAAGAGACGACATCCTCGGCTTTGCAAGGCGGGGATTTCGTCCTGGTGGAAACCGGAGAAGTCATTCCCAGCGACGGCGAGATCGTCGAAGGCGTGGCTTCAATCGACGAATCGGCCATTACAGGCGAATCCGCGCCGGTCATTCGCGAGGCCGGCGGCGACCGCTCGGGAGTGACAGGCGGGACGCGGGTTCTTTCGGACCAGATTATCGTTCAGATCACCGCCGCGCCCGGCCACACCTTTCTGGACCGCATGATCGCCTTGGTCGAGGGCGCGATCCGCCAGCGCACGCCCAACGAAATTGCCTTGACGTTGGTACTGGCCGCCTTCACATTGATTTTCCTGATGGTCACGGCGACCCTTTGGCCGATGGCCCTGAACGCCGAGCAATATATGTCCTCGATGAGCGGCCATACCATAAAGAGCCTGGGCACGGATGTGCCGACGCTTGTGGCGCTTCTGGTCTGTTTGATTCCCACGACCATTGGCGCGCTTTTGGCCGCTATAGGCATTGCCGGTATGGATCGGGCGCTAAGGGCGAACATTCTTGCCAAGAGCGGCAAGGCGGTGGAAGTCGCCGGGGACGTGGATACACTGCTTTTGGACAAGACCGGCACCATTACCATGGGAAATCGTCATGCCACGCGCTTCATTCCCATCGGAGATTGCTTGCCGATGCATCTTGCCTATGTTGCTGCGCTGGCCTCAAGCGCGGATGAAACCCCGGAAGGCAAAAGCATCGTCTCCTTGTATCATAAGTTGAACGATTCCTTGAGTTCGGCCGATCATGGCAAGAACGACGGTTTGCTCGTCCTGCCCGACGCCAGGTTCATTCCTTTTTCGGCCCAGTCGCGAATGAGCGGTGTGGATCTACCCGACGGGCGGCGAATCCGCAAGGGCGCCCCGGACGCCGTTGTGCGTTATATCGAGAATGAGCACGGGAGCATTCCGGCGAAACTCGACGAACAAGTGCGTTCGATTGCATTGATGGG
>Ga0187866_1004042_pt1 | contig 10553 bp, 7 predicted proteins | sample June2016WEW_11_1_3_FD_133013 | JGI IMG/M metagenome (GOLD analysis project Ga0187866, IMG submission 133013) | Peatland microbial communities from SPRUCE experiment site at the Marcell Experimental Forest, Minnesota, USA - June2016WEW_11_150 | ecosystem: Environmental > Terrestrial > Soil >... | reverse complement strand
CACTCGCACGATGCCGCTTTTTATAAAACCGTATTTCCCCACATTGGCCTCGGTCATTGTTTTGAGTTCGGGGATCCGCTCCACCGCCGTCACGTGGCCTTTTTCACCTACAAGATGTGCAAGCAAGGCGGTCTGCCATCCCGAACCGGAGCCGATGTCCAAAATCTTCTCTCCCGCGCGCGGGGCGAGAAGTTCAAGCATGAAAGCGACAGTAAGCGGCTGGGAAACGGTCTGTCCGAAACCGATGGGCAGCGGATAGTTGCCGTACGCCTCGCGCGCGAATTCCGGCAAAACGAAGTCATTGCGATCAACCTCACGGAACGCCCGGACGATCGCCGGCGTCTTTAAATATCCGCCTCGTATCAAACCTTCTACAAGATCGTTGAATGCCTTATTCACCGGTCTTCGTTGCCGTGGATGTTTCCGCCGGAACAATAACGATCATCGTCTCGCCGGGTTTTTTATAGTTGAACCGCGCACGCAATTCTTTTTCCAAATTGAGCGGATTTGCAAGATATTGCACTTCCGACTGTAGATTTGCTTCGTCATACTGCGCCTTGGTAAGGCGCGTCTCAATATCGGCGAGGGCGGCACTCAACTGCCTTTCCTGTATGAAAAACCCGTAGACCCGCACCCCTACCGACACAAGAACAATAAGGAGGATTATCGCTCCCACGATCTTCATTGCCTTCAGTGTACCATCACTTCTTCAAAATTTCCCGGAACACCTCCGGCGAGAGCTCCACGCGCGCCATGCTCTGCAGTTTTTCCTTGCCGCGCTTTTGTTTTTTCCACAACTTCATCTTCCGCGTGCGGTCGCCGCCGGTCTTCCCGAAGCTACCGAGCAGTTTTTTCATCGCGGGGATCGTTTCGCGCGCAATGATTCGGCCAAGCGCCTTTGCCTGCAAGGCCTGCGTAAATTGCTGCTTCGGCAGGAGTTCTTTCAGCCGTTCCACCGTCTGCCGTCCTTCGCGTTCTATGTCTTTTTTGGGCACGATGCGCGTAAGCGCGGGAACCACTTCGTCCACGATCAATATTTCCAGCTTCTCCACTTCCGCTTCCTGCTCTCCCGCAAGCTCGTAGGTAAAGGAGGCATATCCCTGCGAGACCGATTTCAGCCGGTCGTCAAAATCGCGGATCAATTCGCGGAGCGGCATCTTCGCAGACAGCAAAAGATTCTCACCGATGTTTTTCACCTGTGCGATTTCAAGATCAAAAACAGTTTGTAGATTTACGACGGCGCTTAAATATTTTTGTGGCGTGAGCATTTCAAGGTCCACGACCGGCTCCCATACTTTCTCCGGCTTGTCCGGAAAATCTTGTGGCTGCTTGATCACTTTTATCATGCCGCGGTCCTGCACCCGGTAAGCAATGGAGGGGAAACTCGTCAAAAATAAAAGGTTATATTCGCGCTCCAAGCGGCTTGAGGTGATCTCAAAATGCAGCTGGCCCAAAAAACCGACCTTCAATCCCCTGCCGAGTGCTTCGTTCGCATCCGGCTCAAAATGCAACGCAGCATCGTTCAATCGCAATTTTTCAAACGCGCGCTTCAGATCGTCGAATTTCGTGTCGCCGTCCGGATAAAAAGAAATGAAAACGACCGGGGTCGGTTCCCGATACCCAGGCAATGCAAGCGTAGCGCGATCCGGCTTCCCGTCGCGGGCCGCAAGAACAGTATCGCCAATTTTGACGAGCGACGGTTCTTTCAGCCCGGTCGCAAGGTAGCCGATCTCGCCGCTCGCGATCATGGGCGCAGCTTTGAGGTCCGGCGTAAAATAACCGACCTCTTTCGGTTTGAACTCGGCGCCGGTCATGATGAACCTCATGTTTTCCGTCCTGAACTCGCCGCCGAACACGCGCACGAACGCGATGATACCCTTGTGATCGTCATAGAGCGAATCAAAAATGAGCGCCCTTGCCGCGCGGGCGGCATCTTTCCGCCCCGCCGTTTCGTTCTCGTGCGGCGGCGGCACGAGCCGGACCACTTCATCCAATAATTCCTTCACCCCCGCGCCGGTCTTCGCGGAAACGCGGAACACGCTTTCCGCGGGCACGTTCAAAAGCTCCGCTACCGACTCCACTGTTTTCTCAAGATGCGGCAGTGCAAGATCGATCTTGTTCACGGCGGGGATGATCTTCAAGCCGGCTTTTTGTGCCGAACGCAGATTGGAGAGCGTCTGCGCCTGGATGCCCTTTCCGCCGTCAATTAAAATGATCGCGCCCTCCACCGCCGCGAGCGCGCGTGAAACCTCGTAGGAAAAATCCGAGTGGCCCGGCGTGTCGATCAGATTCAAGACATATTCCGCGCCGTCCATCCGGTACGCCATCCGCACCGGCGCCATTTTGATCGTGATCCCCCGTTCGCGCTCCAGCGGCAGCCGGTCCAGATACTGCGCACGCATGGAACGCATGGGCACCGTTCCCGTAATCTCCAAAAGACGGTCGGCGAGCGTGGACTTGCCCGAATCGATGTGGGCAATGATCACGAAGTTCCTTACGCGCGACGAATCTTCCATTACGTCACTATGCACTTAAAGCGATTGCAGCGTCAAATTGACGACGAGCCGCCCGGGTGGATCATCGGATTCGTATGCGTACGATGCAATGCCGTTCTCGGCAAACACATAGCCCAACGGGGCATCGATCTCATAGGAATAGTGCCGCTTCGTGCCCGCCTGTTTTTCAAACACAAACTGGTACTGCACGCCCGCTGCTGGCGGCAAGAACAAGCGGTGCGTGTAATCAAGCGAAAATTGCGTGGAAGCGCCGGCCTTCACGGTGGACCACGTCGTAAACACCCTCGCGCCCGATTCCTCGTGCCATGCCACGCCGGGATACGCAAAGAGGGTCTGCTCGGTTGATTCGACGGAGGATACCAGGGGGTCGGTGCTATAACCGCTTTTTGCATAATTGATAGGCGGCACGATCTTTTTTTGAACGGTCCCCGAAGCGTTCGTGAGCGTAGTCCCCGGGGGGACGAACACTTGCGCATAATCTTGGTTGGTCGTTTTATACCACCAATACGGGCTCTTTGCGCCATTGTGCCTGCGGGTAACAACGACGTGGCTCGTCATCGTGCCGTCCGGATTGATCCGTCCGGTGTAGGAAAGAGTACTCGATACATACAGGTCGGATTTCCCGCCGTTCACGTTCGCGTCCACCAGGGCGAGGTAATCGCCATTAAATCGCTGCGGGAATTCGTACACCGCGCCCGAGGCGCCGTAGGCGCCAAGAAGATCTTCCATCGCCTGGTCCTTGAAATAGATCATGATCTCTTTTTTTGCCGCCCAATCAAGCGCCATGGCAAGCAGCGCCTGCCGTTCATCGCTTGTTGTTGAAGCAAGCTTTGCGAAGAGCGCCCGCGAGAGATCGCGGAGGACCTGCTTTGGATAGGTTGCGGAAGTCGCCTGGCCGCTTTGAACGATTTTCTGGATTTGAACAAGAAAATTGTCGGCGGCGAAAGTGGTGGTGGGCTTCCCGATCGCAAGCGGCCCCACGATGGACAAAAGATCACTTATCACCCTCGGCGTTACCGCCACCGCGCCGTCAAAGGTCGTGGAGGTCTTCGCATAAAGGTCCGACTCTTCAAAAAAAGCGGTGGTCTTTGAGGCCGAGGTGGGAAAATCAAAAAACCAGTTCGCGTCCGCGGGCCGCCACTTTGTGATCTCAAGCTGCAGCGGCTTCGGCGGAACGATCTTCCGGTTGAACGCCGTATCCACGTCCGCAATGTCGTGCACGGCGATGTTGGTGATGGTGCCGCTCGCAAGCGTCACATCGGCATAGCTCCCTAAAAACCCGCCCGCCGGACGGATCTCCGAAGGGTTAAGAAACAACACAAGAAGATGGTGCGTGCCGGGGTCCGCAAGCCACGGCACGAAAGCATCGAGGAAATTCTCCGCACTCTTAATTTGTGATTTAAGCGAAAGATAAAGATCCCCAACGCCCGCGGACGAAAGATTACCAACAAAGGAAGTGACGCTCGATAATTGGTCGCTTTCGGCATTAATGGCACCGAGGGTATCGCGCAAACGGCCGAGGTCGGCGATGAGCGGCCCACCCGCGCCGGTCACGAAAAAATCGAAGGAGCTTGAGGCAACATCGCCCATCTCTTGCGAAAAGAACACAAGCTGGGCCGAAAGGTTGGAGAGCGACCCAATAGAGGAAAACGCCTTTTGCGCCGCCGAGAGATCGAGGCCCTGAAGGTCTGACACCCCCGCGCGCAACAATCCAAGATCTTTTGAAACCGAAACGGCCATTTTCCCGCGGATGACGAGGAATGAAACCAAAGATCCGCCGATAAAAAGCACCACGAGCCCAAAAATTCCCCAAAGGATGCCCTTGGGAAGCGGGGCGCGCGGTTCTTCGTAAACTTTTTCCAACGCTTCGTCTTTCGGCTCCCGCTTGATCACCCTCACAAGTTCATCGGGACGAACATCGTCGTCTCTTTTTGGCGGCATCTGCGGCATACTTTCATTATACGCTCTACGGACCTCGCTGCCTGCTATATGGCATTAAGAAATGCCATATAGCACGTTCGCTCGCAAGAAATGAATGCAAATGCATTCATTTCTCCCTCGCTGCCTGCTATAATAAAAACAATGTTCAAAAAAACCTCCTCGTGCCTCGCTTGGTGGACCCTTGCCTTGATCGCTCTCGCTGCTTTTTCTCTCATGTTGTGGGCGTCCCGCACCGATTCGGCTATTATGGACGAGCTCGCACACATTCCGGCGGGCTATGGCTACGTGCATAACCTGGATTACCGCCTGAACCCGGAACATCCCCCGCTCGTAAAAGCGCTCGCGATGCTGCCTGTGCTCTTCCTGCAGCCGAATTTCCCGGCAGCGAGCGACGCATGGCAGAACCAGATAAACGCGCAATGGGACGTCGGCGCGCAGTTCCTCTACCAATCCGGCAATAATGCGAACGAAATCATCCAAACCGCGCGTATTTTCCCGATCTTGATCACGTTGCTCGTCCTTCTTTTTATCTATCTTCTTGCGCGCGGCATTATGGGCAACTGGTGGGCGCTTCTGCCCGCCGCGCTTTTCGCCCTTGACCCCACCGTGCTTGCACAGGGGCACTACGTGACAACGGACCTCGGCGCCGCGTTCGGCGTCATCTTTGCCACTTATTATTTTTTGAAATTTATCGAATCGCCCTCCACAAAACACCTTTGGTTCGCCGGCCTTTCTTTCGGCGTAGCGCAGATCACGAAATTTTCCGCGCCGTTCCTCGTGCCGCTTTTCATTTTTCTCGCATTCGTGCTCTGGCTCCGCAATATCATTGTTGAACACGGCACCATGGAGCGTTCGCGGCGATTTAAAACATTTTTAATGCGCGGCTTTCGATGGATCTGGCGACTCATCCTTGTTTTTGCGATTGGCTACGTCTTCATCGTCTATCCGATCTACTTCCTTTTCACAGCCAATTATCCCATCGCAAAACAGGTATCGGACGCGCAATTCATCTTGGGTTCGTTCGCGAACGGCCCTACGCCCGCGGGGATGCACTGCGCGGGCATACGCTGCCTTGCCGATCTTGATATCTGGATGGCAAAAAGTCCTGTGCTCCGCCCGCTCGCGGAATATATGCTCGGCATCCTTATGGTGTTCCAGCGCTCTGCCGGCGGGAACACAATCTATTTCCTGGGCGAAGTCCGCGGCGCCGGCGGCCCGGCATATTTCCCGCTTCTTTTCCTTCTAAAAGAACCCGTCCCCACGCTTATCATCGTTCTTGCGGCACTCGTCATCGCCGCCTGGTGCATGATCCGCCGCGATCCCCGCGACGGCCGGAGGCGCGGGCAACGGATCCTTGATTATCTTGGCGTGAATTTCCCGGAATTTTCCATGGCGTCGTTCATCGTCCTCTATTGGGGCTACAGCATGCAAAGCCCCTTGAACATCGGCCTCCGGCATCTTATGCCGACCATTCCTTTTATTTACATTCTCGCCGCGGGCGTCTGGAAAAAGTGGGTCACCCGCATCAATTTTCCCGGAGGAGAGCTTACCATTGCCTCGATCGGCGCCGCCGCAAAATCATTCGCACGCGGGAGCATCAAATACCTCCTCCTCGTAGCGCTCGTTATCTGGCTCTTTCTTGAAACGCTCTTTGCCGCGCCGCATTTCCTTTCTTATTTCAACGAGTTCGGCGGCGGCATCTGGAACGGCTACCACTGGGTGACCGATTCCAACTACGATTGGGGGCAAGACCTCCTCCGGTTGCAATCGTGGGCCGTGGCACACCCCGAAGCGGACAAGATCGCCGTGGATTACTTCGGCGGAGGAAGTCCCTCGTACACGCTGGGCAGCAAGGAAGTAAATTGGTGGGCATCGCGCGGGAATCCGAGCGATCAAGGCATCCACTGGCTCGCCGTTTCCGTGAATACGCTTGAGGGTGCGATCCAGCCGCTCGCGCCCGGGCAAGTGCGCAACGCCTCCGACACCTACTCCTGGCTCACGGCGCTTCGGCCGGCCGGCGCCGGCATGGGCAATGTTCCCGCGCCCGATGACCGGGCGGGCACGTCAATCTTCATTTATCATCTCTAAAAAGAGTCTTTTGGCTTCCCTACTATTTATAGTACGCGCGGTTCTCCACGCGGAAATCAACGTACTGGAGTTTCGCGAAATTCGGTTTGGCCATCAAGCTTTGTAACACAGCGAGGTCGTTGTCTGCGGGAAAACGCAAGCTGAAGTATAGATCGGGGCCATCATAGGTGGTTACGCCGATTTCCTGAAGGCCAATATCTTTGAGCGCTACTTCGCGGACGTTCGCACCACTCGCTGTGAGAACTTTTACGATAGACATGAAATTCGGCACGAACTCGTCCGGCAGTATCTTGTTGCCCAGCCCTCGCCCGGCTTGGGAATAATCATGGATGGCGAACAACGAGCTCCCCTGCGTGTCGTATGTTTTTCCAAAGAGGATCCCTTGATCATCAAACCAATAACAGGTCTCGCCGGATTCGATAGCGGGCGGAGCGAATACGGACGATGACGGCGCGGCGGCAGGCGCGGAAGGTGCTGAGGGGGCCTTATCCAAAACGAAACACCAGATGCCGAAGGGCTTCCGTTCCACAACCGACGCTATGATAGTGTGCGTGAAATAATTTTTTGAGAGCGTTACGGACGCGAGCTGCGGGATGAAGGCAAGCTCCTGATCGTTCAACGCCGGCGGCCAAATAAGCATGTTCTTCAGGCCTAGGAGGGATATTAGAAAACCACGGTCGCTCGAGGCGTTTGATTGCAGGAGCGTGACAATGCTGTCGCTCGCGACGGCGCTGTTCCCTTTTATCACAACATTCTGTACGCGGAAGAACGGTGAATAAAGAATGAGCCATGTCGTTCCCACAAAGAGAATTACTATGATCACGGCAGCAACGACCACAAAGACGTAGCGCTGCCGGCGCCTTTTCTTTTTTTGCTTTTCCGAAAGATAAGAATCAATCTCCATAAGCAGGGCGGGGCATCATACAAGAACGCGTTCCATGAGCGGATTGAGGCGCGTCAAAAATTCGTAATGGATGGTGCCCGTTTTCTGCGCCGGCTCCCACGCGAAAATTTCTTCGCCGGCATCGCGGCCGATGATCGTTGCAATGTCGCCCGGCCGCACGCGGCCCGCGGTCGCAATCGCCGTCACGTCCATAGAAACCTTCCCAAGTACACGCGCCCGCCTGCCGTTCACGAGCGCCTCTCCCACACTCGAGAGCGCGCGGGGAAAACCATGCCAATATCCCAAGGGGAGGATCGCCATTTTGGCATCTTTCGGCACGCGTTCGGACATATCGTAGCCAACGTAATCCCCCGCTTTGAGCGGTTTTACCTCGGAGACGACCGCCCGCCAGGCCAAAACCGGATGCAGTTTTATTTTGTGCCCAAGCTGCACCTCAAGTTCCTTGGAGGGCCAAAGGCCGTAAAGGCCGATGCCCACGCGCACCGCATCCAGGTGGTATTTTGGATTGATGAGCGTCCCGCCCGTTGCCGCAGCGTGCTTGATCAGGTTTTTGAATCCCGCTTTCAGAAAAAGCTTCACGGCTTTCTCAAATTTCGCGAACTGCCGCTCGGTGTATGTGGGATAATTGAGGTCTTTCGCCGAAGCGAAATGCGTATAAATGCCGGCCAATTTTGACCTCGCCTCTTTTTTGCCAGTAATAATTTTTATCGCACGCGGGAGATCTTCAACATAGAATCCCTGTCGATGCATGCCAGTGTCTATCTTTATATGGAATTCCGGCGTTACCTTCGCGCGTATAAGCTCGCGGAGGGCGTCGTTATTGGAAATGGTGATGGTAATCCTGTTTTTCACCGCTGCCGGATACAGCGACGGCAACGTATATCCCAATACCAAGATCGGCTTTTTGATACCCGCCTTCCGCAGTGCGACGCCCTCCACCAGACTGTCCACGCAAAAGCCGTCGATGCCGAAGCCGGCCATCAATTTCGAAAAAGCGAATATCCCGTGCCCGTACGCATTGGATTTCACGACTGCCCAGAGCTGCACCTTCTTCCGGTGCGGCGCGCTCCTGCCGATCAGCTTCCGGAATGTATCGTAATTCTTCCGTGCGGCGCGCGCGTCGATCTCGATCCACGTGCGGAGATGATCCGGCCGCTTAGCCGATGATCTCTTTTCCGACATATTTTTGGAGCACCTTCGGGATCTCGATCTTACCGTCTTTCGTCTGGTAATTCTCTATGATGGCGAGCGGGGTGCGGCTCATCGCGATGGCGGTCGCATCGTTCATGTGGACGAATTCAACCTTGCCATCCTTTCGGCGGACACGCGTACCCAAACGCCGCGCTTGATAGTCGCTCATATAATCCGCAGAGTGCGTCTCGCGATACTTATTTTCTGAAGGAATCCACGCTTCAATGTCAATGTGGCGCGCATCCGGATCGCCCTGATCGCCCGTAGAACACATAACCACCTGGTAGGGCAGTTCGAGCGACCACATGATATATTCTTGTATCGCGACCAGGAATTCCTGTTCGGCAACGCCGTCCTCCGGCACCGTAAAACTTTCCATTTCCAATTTGTCAAACTGATGCATCCGAAGAATGCCACGGACGTCTTTCCCATAGGAACCCGCCTCGCGCCGGAAGCTCGTCGAAAAACCGACGTAGCGGATCGGCAACTTATTTTCCGGGATCGTCTCGTCCATATGAAGCGGTCCCATTGTATGCTCGGCAGAACCAATGAGATAGAGGTCGTCAGAAGGGATATAATAACGCTCTTCCTTCGGCTCGAGCCGGGCCATTTTTTGAAATACCTCCGGACGGATCATGTCGGGGACCAGGACCGGCACGAATGTGCCCGCGTGATAGCCGGACTTCACGCCGCTTGCGATGGACTCAATGATCTTCGGATTCGTGAGTATTTCAAGCCCGTACTGGATGAGAGCGAACTCAAGCAGCACCGCATCGCCTTTCAAATACACGAAACGGCTGCCGGAAATCTTGCCTGCCGACTCAATATCAATGATGCCGAGCGCCTCGCCGAGCGCCACATGGTCCTTCGGTTTGAAATCAAATTTCTTGGGCTCGCCGTTCTTGCGGAGCACCTTGTTCGCCGACTCGTCCTTGCCTACCGGCGTATCCTCCGACGGCAAGTTTGGGATTTTCAACCAAACCTCTTCACGCTTTTTCTCGATCCCCCCAATTTTTTCTTCCAACGATTTGATTTCCTCCTTGTTTTTTTTGCCGCCTTCAATGTCCCGCTTTTCGCTCAACTTTTTTTGCTCCCCACGCTTTTCGCCGATGTCTTTCGTGAGCTTCCGCCACTCCTCGTCCAGCTTCAAAAATTCGTCCACCAACTTCGGGTCGGCGCTCTTTGCGGCGATCCCCTGTTTCACCTTTTCCGGTTGTCCCCGGAGAAGTTCAACGTCAAGCATGTTCCCATCATATCCCTTTTTTGAACTTAGGTGAAGCGCCAAAAGCTCCCTTTGAAAATATCTCTTTTTCAGCATAGAATGATAATATTATGCCGAAAACAGAATCGAAGGCCTCTTTGGACCCCATCCGCCACTCGCTCGCGCACTTGCTCGCAGCGGCGGTTTTGAAAGAATTTCCGGACGCGAAGCTTGCTATCGGCCCCACAATAGAGAACGGCTTTTATTATGATTTCCTGCTTCCCCGTTCGCTTTCGCCGGAAGATTTGAAAACTTTTGAGAAAACGATGCGGGATCTCGCAAAGAAGGATCTGCCGTTCGTGGGGAAAGAGGTCTCCGCAACCGAAGCGAAAAAGCTCTTCGCCGACCAGCCATTCAAACTGGAACTCATCAAGGAATTTTTGGATGCCGGCGAAAAACTGACGGTCTACCACACGGGCGACATCTTCGTGGACCTCTGCCGCGGCGGGCACGTGACGAACACGAAAGAGATCCCGCTTGACGGGTTCAAGCTTGATAAAATCGCCGGTGCCTACTGGCGTGGCAGCGAAAAGAACCCGATGCTCCAGCGTATTTACGGGCTTGCGTTCGGAAGCAAAAAAGAGCTTGAAGAATATTTGAAGCTTATCGAGGAGGCGAAGAGACGCGATCACAAAGTGCTCGGCCCGGCGCT
>Ga0187866_1004038_pt1 | contig 10558 bp, 11 predicted proteins | sample June2016WEW_11_1_3_FD_133013 | JGI IMG/M metagenome (GOLD analysis project Ga0187866, IMG submission 133013) | Peatland microbial communities from SPRUCE experiment site at the Marcell Experimental Forest, Minnesota, USA - June2016WEW_11_150 | ecosystem: Environmental > Terrestrial > Soil >... | reverse complement strand
TACTAAAATCCGCGGAAAAGCCGCAGTCAGACCATTGCTGGTCAAGAAACCTAGGATGGCGACAACCAAAGATTGGCAGCTATCCCTTCTCGAGAGTTTACCAGCAATAGGCCCCAAGATGGCGGAGAAGCTGCTCGTATCATTCAGCTCGGTTCGCAACGTTTTTCGTGCATCACGCTCAGAATTGGCTGTGAAAGGCGGCATCGGGTACGCACGAGCTGCAAAGATTCAGGAGTTGTTGGACTCCGAATACGGCCACAGCAAGGTGAAACAGGCAAAACTAGCCTGAGGTTTGCAGAAGAACATAGAGGCTTCACCATTGAGTGAAAGTCGATCCGCTGGTGTTAGTTGGTTCAGCGAGTCGATGTCCCTAGCGCGTATGTTGAATGCTCCGATGATGCTGGGCGAGTTTACTGGTTTCTGTTTCTTCGTCGTGGTCTCAATGTCTCAAAAGGTATGATTGTGAGTATGAGGAGGGCGGCGATCCACGGAGCAAGCACTCGAACTAAACTTGTGGGAAGCAGCTCCCCGCCAACGGGCATTGGATGGGAAGCGGGTGGAGGAGTTGTTAGGGCTGGGCCGCCAGGATCAAAAATCTGATCGTTCACTAAGCTATCAGTGTCGTCAGGTGCGCCATCAGTCAACGTGTGGTGCTTGCCACAAACAGTTATTACCTGACAATTATAGAGTTGCCGATGGCAAATCTTCGTGGGGATCCTAACGTTGAGGAAGATGAAGTCGGAGAACTCAATGGTTCTCGTCTCCATTCTACTCATGTCTCTTATGATGCTGTTAATATCAATGCCAAATGCCAACGCAGCATCTCTTGGTCCGAATGGGCCTGGCACCGTCGTTAGTGTAAGCCCGGGAGACTACTCTTGGTCTACCCCAGACAACGCGAAGGCCTCTGACAGTTCATACGCAACCGCGGCAAGCGCTTCCGCTTCCCTTTCAAGTTACAGGTTGAAGGCAACGAATTATGGGTTCAGCGTTCCCAGCGGCGCTACAGTGAGGGGGATTCAGGTAGACGTTGAGCGACTCAAAGACTCGTCCCCTTATTCTAGAGTCTACGATATGGAAATTCTCATCGTGAAGAGTGATGGATCACTTGGGACCAGCAATAAAGCGGATACAGGAACCAATTGGCCTACAAGCGATGCGACAAAATCCTATGGTGGAGCCACTGACTTGTGGGGCGAAGTCTGGAGCCCTGCTGACGTGGGCAGCTCGAACTTCGGCGTTGTAGTAAGGGTTAGCTTCGCCTGGTCCGGAGGAGGCGTACCAAGCGCAACCGCCTACATTGACTATATCAGCATCACTGTCTACTACAGCCCTCCTTCAGCTGAGTGCGTGACTGCTTCTACGGGTGGGTCTGTGTGTTTTGCGGCTGATGCAGGTGGCTTCACGAGTTTAACCGCTTCAGCATTGTCGAGTATCTCAACTGCTCCGCCAGCGGGGTTAACGTTTCCAGACGGGTTATTCTCCTTCACAATCGCAGGCCTCGCAGCGGGGGCGACCGTTACGGTGACCATAGCATTGCCTACAGCGTTGCCAGCCGAGGCCTTCTCGTATTGGAAGTTTCATAGTGGCAGTTGGCAGCAGATGTCGGCTAGCAAGGTCTCGTTAGATTCTACTCGTACAATCATAACCCTCCAATTAACTGATGGTGCGACGCCAGACGATAGTGATAGCGTAGCTGGTCAGATTACTGACCCCGGTGGGCCAGCCATCACCCCGAGCACTACAACTGTGAACTGTACTCCGTCCAGCGTGGCGGTGGGTTCAGGAAGCACCTGTACAGCAACGGTGACGGGTTCCAGTCCCACGGGGTCGGTCAGCTTTACGCAGGGTACTCCGGGGACGGGTACTGTGACGTTCTCTTCCTCGTCATGTACGCTGTCGTCTGGAAGTTGTTCTGTGACGGCGACTGGTTCAACGGTTGGCAGCGGTAGTGTCACTGTAACCGGATCCTACGGTGGCGATGCGAATAATAGTCCAAGTTCCGGTGCGTTCCTTCTTGCTATCCATACTACCCCGGCGGTGTCGCATGTTCCGGTTGGTGGAGTTATGCTTCCAAGCGTCGGGTTCACTGTTCTTCTACCATGGGTCATAGCGTTATCTCTGCTGGGGGTTCTATCGGTGGAAGCGTTCACCATCAAGCGTCGAGCAAAGCGACGTTAGTCAGTCAATAACCACACGACACTTTCCGTGAAGCTTCCAGTCATATTTCGACACCCATTATTTGCCAAGCAAAGAAAGAACATAGAGGCTTCACCATTGAGTGAAAGTCGACCCGCTGGTGCTAGCTGGTTCAGCGAAATGAATGAACGGGCGGAAGGCTACGCGCAGATGCGTTTGAAAACCGAATTATGGTCCGAGAAGGACTTCCGCGAGAGTGGTAAGGTGAAGTTTGCTTTCGCGCTAAGTTTTCTGAAGCTATACTACGTGTTCAGTGCACCTGTGGTCACGTTCGTGGCCCGTAGCGACCTCTTGATGTCCCTAGCGCGTATGCTGAATGCTCCGATGAAGCATGTGGTTAGGAAGATTCTTGGTTGAGGTTACTGCCATGATGAGAGGTACTTGGTTTGTTCTCCGCTGAGGCTATCGATCTTCAACCCATGACTATCGAGCCAAAGTCTCGCAACTTCCTTGTCAATCTCAAGTGGCATTCTGTAGACCTTTGGTTGCAGCTTGCCCTTGTTTTTGATTAGATGCTCAGCGGCGAGTGCCTGGTCTGCGAAGCTCATGTCCATGACCTCGGCTGGATGCCCATCTGCCGCAGCCAAGTTTACCAAGCGTCCTTCGGCTAATAGGTAGAGACGCTTACCATCCTTCATTTTGAATTCTTCCACATTCTGTCTTGCGAGCCGTACTGAGGTTGCCGTGTCACGGAGTTCCTTGACCTGGATTTCGACATCAAAGTGCCCCGAGTTCGCCATGATTGCGCCGTCTTTCATCTTATCGAAATGCTGTTTGGTTATGATGGATTTGACGCCCGTAGCGGTGATAAATATGTCCCCGATCTTGGAGGCTTCCTCCATCGTCATTACTCGATAGCCTTCCATTGCTGCCTCCAAAGCTCTAACGGGGTCGACTTCGGTGACGACGATATTTGCGCCGAGCCCTTTCGCTCTCAAGGCTATGCCGCGTCCCACCCAACCGTAGCCAGCTACGACGACTGTTTTGCCGGCGATGAGCATGTTTGTGGCTCGCATCACTCCTTCCAGAGCTGATTGCCCTGTTCCATATTGGCTATCAAACAGGTATTTTGTGTAAGCATCGTTTACGGCTATTACAGGGTACTTGAGTAAGCCATCCTTCTCCAAGGCGTTGTAGCGGTGAACGCCCGTGGTGGTTTCTTCGCATGCTCCAATCACATGCCCGAGCAGTTCCTTCTTCTCTGTGTGAAGTGCCACGGAAAGTTCGGCCCCGTCATCGATTATTAATTGTGGCTTGTGGTTCAGAACATGAAACAGGTTTTCGCGGTGTTCGTCGGGCGTTACACCATGCCATGCGTAGACGTTCACACCCGAATTCGCTAGGGCTGCCGAAACATCATCTTGCGTTGAGAGTGGGTTGCTGCCAGTTATTGCAACCGAGGCCCCGCCAGCCTGCATTGTCTGCCCCAGCACAGCTGTTTTCATTTCCAGGTGCATACACATCCCCATAGACAACCCACGAAACGGCTTCTCCTTCTCAAACCGCGTGCGGATTCTTTCGAGAACAGGCATGTGCGCGCGTGCCCATTCAATTTTCAACTGGCCCTGAGGGGCCAACGACGGATCTTTGACTTTGTTCACCAGTAAATCCTCCCGGTAACTCAGCGTACCTTCCGCTCATGGAATGGGGCCGCGCAAGGTTAAAACAGTTGACATAGCGTCAGGTGCGGCGAGCTGGACAGTAGCTCTTGAGCAACCTAGTTTCGATAACGCGGGCAAATTTCCTGCCGCTAACCATAGTTATCGTACTCGCCGGCCTAGCAGCCGCATTCTATTCGCACCGAACCTTCATCCCGCTTGACGCTGCCCTTGTTATGGTAGGAGCTTTACTTACGCACGCTTCAGTGAACGCTTTCAACAATTACTTCGACTACCGCTCCAAAATCGATGAGAAAACCCCCAAGACACCTTTCAGCGGAGGCGTCGACATACTTGTCAAGGGCATGATGAAACCATCGCAGGCACTTACCGTAAGCCTATTCTGCCTAATCTGTGCCGCCCTGATAGGACTCTACTTCTTGGCACGATTGTTCAACGTGCTTCTACCCCTAGTCGTCTATGGAGCGGTCATAATCGTCCTGTATACCCCAGTTCTTTCGCGAGTCCATGCGCTAAGCGAGATTGTCGCTGGGTCCGGCTTTGGGCTTATGGGCTTGGGAGTGTATGCGACACAGGCCGGCGTAATTGACGCGGCTGGCATCGCCATACTGGCTCCAATTACAATTCTCGTCGCGCTACTCCTGTTTCTCAATGAGTTCCCGGACGCTGAAGTTGACAAGGTTGGAGGTAGGCGCCATATTGTAGTACTGTTGGGAAAACGCGGCTCGGCTTGGCTTTACGTAGCGGGCCAGGCAGCAACTTACGCTTCAATCATTCTTGCCGTCGCTGTCGGCGCAGCGCCCATCCCAGTGCTCATTTCACTCCTGAGTTTGCCCATAGCATACAAAGCCGGCCGAATCACGTTGAAAAACTACAACCGAACACCCGAATTGGTCCCAGCGCTAGGGTCAAACGTGATTTTCATTCTGTTAACAATCACCCTGATGGCCTGTGGCTTTGCGGTGGCTTCATTCGTTTAGAACCGAATCTAACGCGCGACTTTTAACTCAACCAACCCAATCCTAAACCCGTACCGCCATGCCATCGCTGCTGATCAAAAACTGCGACTGGATTGTCACACAGGACAAGAAACGTGAGGTGCTGCGGGACGCATCCATTTTCATTCAGGACGGAGAAATCAAGCAGATCGGGAAGAACCTCAGAAGCCCTGCTGACCTTGAAGTGGATGGACATGGGAAAATCGCGCTTCCCGGCCTCATTAACACGCACACCCACCTCTCGATGACGATGTTTCGAGGATACGCAGATGACATGCAGCTGCAGGATTGGTTGCAGAAGAAAATTTGGCCCCTCGAAGCCAAACTGACCGGCGAAGCCTGTTACTACGGTGCCCTATTGGGCTCAGCTGAGATGATCTTGTCTGGAACAACAAGTTTCGTGGACATGTATTTCTACATGGAAGATGTCGCCAGAGCTGTGGCCGAATCTGGCCTACGCGGCTTTCTGTCCTATGGCATCATAGACCTATTCGATCCTGCGAAAGCGCGAATGGAACAAGAGAAGAGTAGGAAATTCTTCGATTACATCAAAGCCCTTGGAAACCCACGAATACGCTTCGCCTTGGGCCCCCACGCACCATACACATGCTCCGCTGAGACCCTGCTCTGGGCGAAGGAATTTGCGGAGAAGAACGATGTTATCGATCACGTTCACGTAGCTGAAACACGAAAGGAACAGGCCGATTCCCAACTACAGCATGGTATGCGCGTAGTTGAATACTTGGACAAAATTGGCGCCTTGTCTAAGAAAATGCTCGCAGCCCACTGCACTTGGCTTACAAAGAGCGAAGTCGCCCTGCTCGCCAAGGCCGGCGTTGCAGTCGCGCACTGCCCAGTTTCAAACATGAAACTCGCAAGCGGTGGAGTCGCCCCGTTGCCAGAGATGTTTGAGGCTGGCGTCCCCGTCGGATTGGGGACTGATGGAGCCGCGAGCAACAATACGCTGGATATGTTTGAAACGATGAAGGTTTGCGCCCTTCTGCATAAGGCGCACAGGTGGGACCCGACAGTTCTGAACGCGCAGACCGTGCTTGACTTGGCGACGATTCAAGGGGCGAAGGCCTTGGGAGTGGAACGCGAAATCGGTAGTCTAGAAACGGGAAAGAGAGCAGACATCATTCTAGTGGATGCAAAGGCGCCTAACATGAACCCGGTCTACGGCAAGGAAACGATTGTATCTGACCTAGTCTACTCAGCCTCTTCCGCCAACGTTCACACTACGATCGTGGATGGGCAAGTCCTAATGGAGAATCGACAGTTCAAAATAATTGATGTAGGGCAAATTGTTGCTAGAACCCGTGAGCTGGCAACAGAGCTCGCGCATGGTTGAGCCAACACTCACGGCATGAAGGCAGCGATGGAGACGCTCGACAGCATCGTAGCACAAAGGCCACTACCCAGACCGTATCACCGCCAGATCCTCTGTCTAGACAAAGGATACGATTTCCCGAGATTGAGATTGGGATAGACCCTTATACTCGCGAAGCCCATTTGGTCTCCCATGGAATCGACCGAACTCCTCTACGAAGCGGCGCTCCACATCACAGGGATCGTTGAGTACGGGGCGAGCATGCAGGCCATAGTCGCGGGAAAGGTCGCTCCGCCTCCCGAGGGCGCTCGGTTCGATGTGTCATTCGAAGGTCCGATCGATGGCCCTAAGCTGAAGGGGTCGGTCCACCTAGTGGACTACGCCAACGTTCGGGCCGACGGACGGGTCGAGCTTCACATCCACGCCCAGTTCGACCTAACCGACGGGGGAAAGATGGCGTTCTTCGCCGATGGCGTTGGAACTCTCGACGCGAAGGGGATCCTCCATGTTCGGGAGAACGGATCGTTGAAGTCAAATTCACCCGCTCACGCTTGGGTGAATCAGATTCAGGTGTGGGCGGCCGGGACGGTCAACCTGACCACCGGAGAACTTCGGGTCAAAGCATACAAGGCCTAGGCACGAGTGGTTGGGAAAACCACGGCTGTCTCTCCAACCCTGACAACCTACACCTTGGTTCACACGAGAAGGTTATGAAATATAGTGCCCAAAACCGCTCCGCAGAGGACACAGGACAAAAATCTGAGCCGACTGAGTGAGCCAAGGATTGAAGGAGACAGTTTGAACTTGTGGCGCTGGATTGTTCCTTAACCGTCTAAAGAATGATTTCGGGATACGCTCTAAGAGCCTAGCTGAACTTCTTCCATCTCCAAATACCCCGACTCGCCACGCCAACGCGGTCTGGACCGAACAACGATAAGTGGGACTTTGAACATGGGTGCGGCTAGGACGAAGGTTTCAGCCTCGCCCCCTTCGAATGCAACATTCAGACCGTACTTTTTCCGGAGGGCGACCAGTCTAGGCAAGTCCGAGGCATCGAGTTTCTTACCCAGCCACTCCTCGTTAAGGCCGAGCGCGTTGCACGCCGTTACCATGATCTGAAAGCCGGATTCTATCTGCTCCCTAACTAGTTGTTCTTGGTTCTTGTGCCACAGAGGGGCAATACTCTTGAGCCCGAGCTTCTCGCAGACGTTGTCGATTCGAGTTCTCTGATACTCGCTTGCGACCGCGCCTGAAACCACCGTGTCGATGCCTAATGATTTCTTGAGTTGCTCAAGGCCGACGGCAAGATCGGTCAATTCCCGTTCTTTTTCACCACGGGTCTTAACGGTTAGTTGTGGTAGGCCCATGGCTTGGGCCTGCAGTTTGGTCCAGGTTAGGCCTGGAAAGTGAAACATCCAAGATTCTTGGGATTCTGGAATGACGGTGAGTAGGCTTTCCACGTCCCAGCCCTGCATTTGGGCGCACCATAGTGCGAATGCGCTGTCTTTGCCGCCGCTGAAGAGAACTGCGACCTTCAACCTGTCATACACCTTGAAGTCACGGCTACCACATCTTAGAACTCTGCGGGAGCTTTGAACCTGAACTGGTTTTGGTAGAGCTTTGAGAGCCTTTGCAGTGTGTCCGCGTCCTCAACACGTTTATCATCCCTGAACCGAGTGATTCTCGCAAAGCGAAGGGCAAACCCGGATTTGTAGTGTGGGCTATGTTGAATCTCGTTGAAGGCTACTTCAACGACAATCGACGGCTTCACATATACGGTGTAATCTGTTTCCTTGGTCTTCAACTCTAGTAATTTCTTTGTGATTTCAACGAATTCTTGGTCGGTGAGGCCTTTGAAGGTCTTCCCGACCACTAGAAATTCTCCCGACGCTTCATCTCGCACGGCGAGATGGTAATTACTCAGCCAGCCCCGCCTTCTCCCCGAGCCCCAATCCGCAGCCACAATAACCACATCCAATGTCTCCGCGGGCTTGATCTTGAACCATTTCTTTCCTCGTACACCTGGCGTATATTTGCTCTTGAGGTCCTTCGCCATCAACCCCTCGTGTCCTGCCTCGATTGAGGCTTGCATCAACTTCTGCGCCTCAACCAAGTCTTTCGTAACGATCCTTGTAGCCAGTAGTTGCTCGTCGACTACGCTGCGGAGCGTCTCCCACCTTTTTTCGCATGGAGTATCAATCAGGAGGTTCCCGTCGAGATAGATGACGTCAAATAGGAAGAGTTTGAGCGGAATTTCCTTCAGCATCACGTCAATATTATGTACCCGCCTAAATCGCCTCATCAAATCCTGAAATGGAAGGGGCTTCTGATTCTGGCCGGTTGCAACCACTTCGCCCTCGATTAGAAATTCCTCACTACGAACGCGTTTCCTTGCGAGCTCGACTATGTCCGGCAGACTTAATGTGACGTCGGTTAGCCTTCTGCTGAAAATTCTGAGTGTGCCGTCCTTCCGGTGAATTTGGATGCGTGCACCGTCATACTTGAATTCGAAGGCGCTTGTCCCCCCGTGTTCTTTGAAAACCTCTTGAAGATCTTGTGCCATCTCCGCGAGCATAGGCTTGATGGGAACGAACAGGGTCACGCCCACGTCCTTGATGGCCTCCTGGCCCTTCTTGAGCGCCAATTCAGCAACTTGGGCCAGGTTTCCCATGAGCATGTTAGCCCTACGAACTCGCTCAGGGTTGATGGATGTGGCTTGGGCTATCGCGTCTAGGACGACGCCCTCGACGGCGCCTATGCGCATCTCTCCGAAGATGATCCGCATCAAATACTCGGCGTCGGCTCTGGGAAGCCGGCTGAGTAAAGTGTCTACAAGCGTCTCCTTTCTCTGTCGCGAACCTAACCCACTTGCGGTCGCTATCTTCTCGAAGGTTCTGTAAACCTCAAGTATTGTAACAGGTTTTGCGACCAAGGCGGATTGACCGCTTCCGCGCTTAATCTTCCAAAGCGTTTGTCCTCCAATATCGAGCGCCCGCTCATCGGATTCAGGAAAAGGCCGACCAACGAGGAAAGAGACGGCGGGTGTGATTTCTTCGCGGCTTAGGGATTTTAGGAAGTCCACTAGGTAGGCTACTTTCTCTGTCCTTTTCGTAGTAGACTCTAGCGCCTTGCAAACTTCTGTAAACCGGCTAAACGAAGTCTCCGGCGGCAATCATGCTCCTCCCTGGTTGCCCCCTAGCCAGCTTTGGAGGGTTGAGCCGTCTCGGGCGTAGAATTTACGCATCCGTACAATTGCAAGGTCAACTCTGTCCGTTGAGAACCCCCGATCTTCGCAGAGGAATTTCCGGAGGCCTGCTTCGTCCATGCCTTTGAATTGAATCTCGTAATCCTCCCTTACCTCCGGGTGGAGGAAGATTGTGCGTATCGCTTGAATGTTGTTAGGAAGCTGAGTTTTGAATCGGTCCGGCAGTTTCTCAAGACCTCCATGTTCCCTGATGAGTTTCAGGGCTGTTTTAGGTCCGACTCCCCGAACTCCTTGGTTAAAGTCGGTCCCTACTAGGATGGCTAGGTCGATCAGTTGCTCCCGAGTTATTCCTAGCGCCGTCAGGAGTTGGTTAAGTTCAATTAGTTCAGGTATGAGCGGGCGGGCGATTCCTTTGCTTGGCAAGAATTCTTGCCCAGATATCGTTACATACCGAACTAGCCGAGGAGCACCAAATAGTACAGAGTCATAGTCCCGGCTATTCGCAGCCCAGACATCACCCTTGGACGCCATGTGGGCAGCCTGAGCCTCACCCTCTTGCGGGGCTTGAACGTAAGGGATGCCGAGCAGCCCGAGCAGTTTCCTAGCATCCTCTTGCATCGGTTGCGTCAGCGAGTTCATCCTCACCGCTTTCGACCAAGCCGCTGAGTAGTCGCCGCGTTGGACAGCCGTTTCCCACTCCTTTCGCGCCTTTTCCCTGTACTGGCGTCGTGCTTCCAAGATCCGCATCTTCATCGCAGGTGGCTTCCCATCAAAAACGAACACGGGGCGTATCCCATAATCTGCCATCAAACGCGTCGTGCGAAGAAGTAATCCAACCAAGTGCGAAGTAACGTTGCCCTTCGAGTCGGTGAATGGCCTTCCGTCCCGCATTCGGATTAGCGCGAGGAATTGGTAGAGCATATTGTTGGCGTCAACGGCGAGGCTTCGACCCTTTAGGTCATCTAACCTCAGCTGCCGCTTAACAACGAGTGGGGAAAGGTTGAAACCCAAAGACCAACTACCTCACCTATTGGGAAAACAGAACCCACAAAATTAACCATGCTCAACACAGCAAGTACACAAGACTGTTAGGAACGAGAAACAAGCCGCGGGCCTCCCCTCGAAACGTAACTGTCAAACTCTAGCCGAGGAGGGTTGGCTGTCAAGAAATACGGGTTAGGGGAAGGACCAACTGGACGATCATACC
>Ga0187866_1004035_pt1 | contig 10562 bp, 7 predicted proteins | sample June2016WEW_11_1_3_FD_133013 | JGI IMG/M metagenome (GOLD analysis project Ga0187866, IMG submission 133013) | Peatland microbial communities from SPRUCE experiment site at the Marcell Experimental Forest, Minnesota, USA - June2016WEW_11_150 | ecosystem: Environmental > Terrestrial > Soil >... | reverse complement strand
TTCGCCGGCCACTTCGATGGCCGAGACGCACAGTTCTCCGTCAGCTTGAACCGCGTGCAAATCACCAGCCGCAAACAAGGCGCCTTCAGTGAGCACTGGCAGATACAGTTTAGCACCGGCCGTTAACTCTTTGACGTCCATGTTTCCACCATGCCTGCCAAGGGAACCAGTGGGAACTTTGCGTTTAGGGGTGACTCCGATTGTGCCTATCATAGGGTTCGCTTTGACCTGAACGCCGTTCTCAAAACTGATGCGTCCATCACGCAACTTCACTACTTTGGTTGAAGGTTTGAATTTCTTGTCTGCCAAAATCCCAAATTTCGGAATCGTGACTATTACACCCTTCTTCTCAACGCTTATGTCCAGTATTTCTGTGACAAGGGTGTCGCCGGGCTCTGCAGTTTCTATGGATACGGATCCTGTCGCCCCGTCAACCCGAGACCAGTCAAGCTTGTCAACAGAGTCCTTCTCACTCTTCACCTGCCCCCCAAAAGTGTCCTCAGTCTCAACCAAAACAAGTTCTCCAGGTTTAACGCGTACGGCGGGTTCAGCCGCAGGATCAAAGCAGAATATGACTTTGCTTCTTGGAACAACCTTCATCACAACACACCCCGTCTTCTTAACCGATAACTTATCTCCACTTGGAATTTAAGCGCACGCGTCTACGTTTTTTGTGGAGTCTGCGTATGAAATTGAGAAAACATTCTTCCTCAGTGAATTGTAAATCATTTATATTGTTGACGATAACTATCAGTTCGCGGTAAGCAGAATGCTTGTCACAAACAAGGATTTGTTGGTGCCAGCTAGGCGAAAAGCCTATGCCGTGGGCGCTTTTAACATCAACAACTTGGAAACTGTGTTGGCAGTTTCTGAGGCTGCAGTCGAAGAAAAATCTCCTGCGATAGTTGCTGTCACGCCGAGCGCCATAAAATATGGCGGTCTGCCTTATCTAGCGAAAATTGTCAGAACAGCAGCCGAATCCTCGGCTGCGCCGATGTCGTTACACCTTGATCACGGAGAAGACTTTGAAACGGTCTCCAAATGCATAACGGGAGGTTTCACATCCGTCATGATAGATGGATCCCATCTAAAGTATGAGGAAAACATTGCGCTAACCAAGCGGGTGGTTGATTTGGCTCACCCCAAAAAAGTTTCTGTCGAAGCGGAACTCGGCAGACTAGCAGGGGTTGAAGAGAAAACCGTTGAAGAAAAGGACGCCATTCTCACCGATCCCAACAGCGCAAAAGAGTTCGTCAACCGCACCGCCGTAGACGCTCTTGCAGTCGCAGTAGGCACGTCTCATGGAGCTTACAAGTTTAAGGCCGAGCCCAAACTGGACTTTGAAAGGTTAAAGATTATCAGCGAAAAGCTTGACATCCCGCTTGTCTTGCACGGGGCTTCGAGCGTTCCAAAATGGATCATTGAAAAAGCAGCTAAGTATGGAGCTCAGCTTGAAGGAGCAAAGGGAATTCCCGAGGAACATATTCAAAAGGCCATTTCTCTGGGAATCGCGAAGATAAACATTGACACAGACCTGCGGTTAGCCTTCACTGCAAGTGTGAGGGAAGTCTTGGCAAACTCGCCGAAAGAATTTGATCCCCGAAAAATCTTGGGTCCTGCAAAAGACGCTATGAAAGAAGTCATCAGGGGCAAAATGCGCCTGTTCGGAAGTTCGGGAGAAGCGTGAAGTGGGAAACATATGAAAGTTGGAATCTTGAGCGGCGGAGGAGACGCTCCAGGAATCAACGCGGTCATAAGAGCAGTTGTCAGAAAGGGCATCCAAAACTACGGATACGAAATCCTCGGCATAAAAGACGGGTGGGCTGGACTTCTTGAAGCCCAGTACCTGCCACTGGACTTGAAAGCTGCCTCGGGTCTTCTTCCACGCGGGGGCTCAATTTTGGGCACTTCTAGAACCAACCCGTTCAAGACTGAAACCGGCCCCGAAAAAATGATGGAAAACGCGAAAGAAGCCGCGATTGAAGCAGTCATCGCCATCGGCGGCGACGACACTCTAAGTGTTGCTGACAAAATGGCCAAGTATGGACTCAAATCTGTGGGGGTGCCAAAGACAATTGACAATGATTTGGCCGGAACCGATTACACGTTCGGCTTCAACACGGCAGTCTCCATTGCCACCGAAGCACTTGACAGGCTTCACACAACTGCGGAAACGCATCACAGGGTCATAATTCTTGAAGTCATGGGCAGATACACCGGGTGGATAGCCCTGGAAGCAGGCATAGCTGGAGGCGCAGACATCGTACTTATCCCTGAAAAACCCTTTGACATAGATGAGGTTTGCGCACTGATAAGAAGAAGGCAGGAAAGAGGCAGAAACTTCAGCATAATAGTCGTTGCCGAAGGGGCCAAACCGAGGGGCGGAGTTGAGGTAGTTTACAGTGAAAGCCTCGACGAGTTCGGACACATTCGACTTGGCGGCATCGGCTACTATCTGGGGAAGGAGGTTGAAAAGTGCTTGAACGTTGAAACCCGAGTTGTGGTTTTAGGACATGTTCAACGCGGCGGCAGTCCGACAGCCTTTGACAGAGTGTTAGCCACAAGATTCGGAATAGCAGCCATAGACATGGTTCATGAAGGAAAATTCGGTCACATGACCGCCATAAAAGGAAACAGAATCGTTTCAGTGCCACTCAAGGAGGTTGTCGGCAAACGGAAAACTGTAGACTTGGAACTCTACGACATAGCAAGCGTGTTCTTCGGCTGAAATTCGATGATATCTTAACTTGCGAGCACACTCGCCAGATCTAGCAAGCTCAGGTCCAAAGGTTTCTCGGTTTCACATGATTTCATAATGTCAAGAGTCGCTATTCTGCCATTCAGCAGTCCCACTACGCTGCTGCCGTTCTCCTGTGAAAGCAGCTCGACGGCCTTGTCTGCAAACAAGCTGGCCAACAAACGACTTCTTGCCGTAGGGCTGCCTCCCCTCTGAGCATAGCCCAAAACGCTGAGCCTGACCTCTGTTCCCGCGTCTTTCTCAATCTCTGCTCCGAGTCTTCGCGTGTCCCCGATTCCTTCTGCCGCCACAATTATGCCCGACTTCTTCCCCTTAGCAGTGTTCTCCTCCAACCTTTTGACAATCTTGCTGGTTTCAAACTTGACTTCGGGGACCAAAATTATCTCTGCTCCCACAGTCAGTCCCACTGTTGAAGCGAGAAAGCCTCTTGTCCGACCCATGACTTCAACTATGAATATTCTCTCATGCGAAATTGCAGTGTCTCTTATCTTGTCGATCTCGTCTACGGCCGTGTTCACCGCCGTGTCGAAGCCTATCGTTTCATCCGTTCCAAAAACGTCGTTGTCTATAGACGCGGGAACCCCGGCTATCAACGCATCAGTCTGTTTGCTCAACTCAAAAGCTCCCTTGAAAGAGCCGTTGCCTCCGATGACCACGAGCCCATCAATATTGTTTGAAGCAAGTGTTTCCGCAGCTTTTCTAACCCCTTCTTTTGATTCGAACTCCGGACACCTTGAGGTGTGGAGGATGGTTCCGCCCAACTGTATGATCCCTCCCACTGAGCGGGGAGTAAGTTCTCTGAAAGTGTTCGTTATCAAACCCTCCCAGCCTCTCTCAAACCCATAAACCCGATAGTTCTTCGAATGAGCTATCCGCGTGACGGCTCGAATAGCAGCGTTCATGCCGGGCGCGTCTCCGCCGCTCGTGACCACGCCTATCCTCTTCAACCAAGACTCCTCCTTTATCGAAGCTTGTTGCCGCGTTGACTATTAGCGTTTGCTGTTGTTTATGGGAAGCCTTCGAACAACCGAAACAATTCTGGTAGTACGCGCTAAGAAGATCTACGGAGATAGGCTTCAAGCTAGGAGAGTTCGCTATTCTTATCAACATCAAGCGTTATCTAGTAATCATGAGCGATCTGAAATGAACGCAAAGAACTATCAACACGGGGTATGTGGCGTTTACTGTGGTCAATGCCCGAACGGGAACGGAAGAGTGAAGATGATGGCTGGCGAACTGAAGAGACTCGTGGATACAGTTCGCTACGATTGGGTCAGTTCCGTTGTCAAATCATTCAAGTTTGAAGAGTTTAGGAAAGGCTTAGAGTGGTTTGCCAATGCACAGTGCCCTATGTGCCTCAATGGTGGGGGTGCACCCTGCGAAAACAGAAAATGTGCTTCTGAAAAGAAGCTTGAAAGCTGCCTTCTATGCAATAATTATCTAACATGCAAGAACACAGAATATCAAAGAGAGTGGTATCCTTTCGTCGTCGAGAACCATAACAGTGTCAAACAGGTGGGATTCCAAAAGCATCTCGAAGAAGAAGAGAAAAGGGCGAAAGCAGGCATAGACTTGATGGGCCATCTGGAACGAAGATGCTGCAAAGTCGTGAAACTGGAGGACAAATAGTTCTTCGTTTATCAAAACCAGGAAAGTATAGAAATATCTGCGGCGTATTTGAAAGCAGGTACGTTTTTGAACAACGAAACCTTTAAGTCTACCGCGGACGTTGTATCAGTGGTAATTGAAAATTAGCATTTTCAATTTCAGTGCAAACTTAATAGAGGTGGTTCTACACGTTCCAAAAAAGAATGTTTGAGACTAAATGTACTGATTGTGGCAAGACTGCCATGGTCCCTTTCAAGCCTACAATAGGCAAACCAGTTTATTGCAGCACATGTTTCTCGAAACGCACGTTTAAACAGCAAGAAAGTGTTGACACGCGCTTCAGTTTTGACCCGAAACAAGCATGGGCACGACGAGGAGATAACTGGCAAGGAAGAAAGGAAGAAGCGCCCTTTAACGTTTTCCAACAGTCCTAATGTCGATTGTAACGCAACCAGTTTGCGAACGACATCTCACCTTTTTAATGTCTCCTAGCAAGTGCCTCTTGTTAAATCATATTTGAATCATATATCGAACCGGGGGTAGGGCCTCTGCGCACACACACACCAAAGACATGAGAGCCTCGAATGCCCCACTGGTTTTCGGGGTAAAGTTTTGTCCCAAGTCCAAAAAACGAATGTTGGTCTTGTCATGGCATCATTTGCTGATTGGGCTTTCTAAACGCTTCTTGGTTTCTGACTTCGTTTGTGTTTTCCATGTCCAGTTCCAAGAAGACCTCACCCATTGTCTATTTGCCCATGAATTGTTTGAAATGATGCATCTCATATAACCGCCTTGTACCAGGACTAGCGCGCGCGCCTCTGCCTTGCCCTTCCAAGTGCCAATGAGAAATCGCCATTCGTCTAAAGGAGAACTCGCACTCATGCCCTTCACCGTTGTAGCGAAGCACCTATTCTGCGGGTCACATAAATTCTTTTTCAACGCAAGCATTCGGGCCCAGTTACAACTTTCTCGCGTTTCCATTTCTTGGGTCTAGGAGTAAAGTTTTATAGTGTTGAGCATTGAGACATTGTTGGCGGTGGGTCTCAGGCGGGGGGGTAGGGGTCCCCTGTACCGTAAACCCTCTATAGGACGGGCCGAAAGCTGAGGTTGAGGCGTTTAAGGCTGCTTGGGCCTTTACTTCCGAAGCGAAGACTATCCGTCCCTTGGGGTTGGCGGTCGTTGAGCGGTTTCCGTAGGGAAGCCGTCTTCAATGTTGACCAGGTGAATCTGGCCAGGCCCGGGAGGGAGCAACCTAAGTCTGGACGTTCAGCGCTCAAGGGGGTTCGGGTACGAGTGTAGGGTTTGAAGGTCCGGTAGATTCTGGGCGTCGACCCTCTGTGGCCCACCGTCTTCTTAACATCAACGGGCGTGCCCGAAGGAACTCGATTCGCTGCAAACAATCAACGGTCATGCAAGAAGAGAGTTTTAGAAAATGATAAATGCCGTCAGAATCTATTCTGATGCTGACTGGAAGTTTGGGTATGACGTTTAACGAAGTTCGCAAGGATTATCTGCTTGATCGCTGGGTTGTGATTGCCACCGAGCGAGGTCGCAGACCTACAGACTTTGCCAAAAAAGAGAGACAGCAGGCCAAAGCCGCAGTCTGTCCAATGTGCCCAGGCAACGAGCACATGACGCCTCCGGCAGTTCTCGCTTACCTCAAATCAGGCAACAGAATCAGGAAAACCAAAGACGAAGATGACTTCAGACGCAAAAACTGGCTAATCCGCGTCATCCCCAACCTGTATCCTGCTTTCTCACCGCCGAAAGAAAGAATCAGCCGAAAACAAATAATGAAAAACGAAAATCTAGCAGTAGCGGTGGGTGACCACGAAGTCTTGGTTGAATCACCAACCCACGACGAAGGCCCAGCAAACGCGGCAATACCGCAACTTGTTCATGTCGTCAACGGCTACATTGACATGCTTCGATATCTGTCTGCCAAACCCTACGTGCGGTACGTTTCCATTTTCCGCAACCACGGTTTGGAGGCCGGAGCCTCACTCTCGCACGCACACAGTCAGATAATCGCCACACCGTTTGTTCCAAAAACCGTGAAGGAAGAGATGAACGCAAGCAGAAGATTCTGGAGACAAAACAAGAAGTGTGTCTTCTGTGACATAATCGAAAAAGAACGTAATGGGCCTAGATTTGTGCTTGAAAACTCGAAGTTCATCGTGTTCGCCCCCTATGCAAGCGTTAACCCGATGGAGTTCTGGACGTTTCCTAAGGAGCATGAAAGCTCCCTTCTTGAAATGTCTCAAAGCGAGGTGAAAACCTTCGCTGAAACGTTGAAAACGTGTCTCCTCCGGTTGAAGACGTTGGTGAACGACCCGCCCTACAATTATGGTTTTCATATAGCATTAAACAAAGAAGCACACGACTATTATCATTGGCATCTAGAAGTTTATCCCAAGCTTGCAATCTGGGCTGGGTTCGAGAAAAGCACAGGCGTGTACATAAACACCATGACCCCTGAAACCGCAGCGGAAAGCATGCGAAAGAACCCTTCATCCTAGCTCGTGCAAAACTTCATTTTCATATTTTGGCCTAACCTGCATGATATCTTCCACGCAAGCCCTGAGAGGTTCTGCCACGCTCCAAGCTTGAGAGATACATCCTCTAGAAGTGTGCGGCGCGTCACCGTCGAAGATCTCATTTAAGGTTCCAAGCCCACCTTCAAACAACTTTTCCGCAAACAATGGCATAATGAAATTCTTCAGCGCACATTCGCGCAGGGACTCCGTGTGACCTTTCGTTTTCAGAAATGCCGTGACGAAGGGCCCTAACAACCAAGGCCAAACCGTACCATTGTGGTAGGCGTTGTCTCTGCTTTTTCGGTCACCAGCGCAGATTCCAACGTATCTCGAGTCATTCCTTCCAAGAGTCCTTAAACCGTAGGGCGTCAAGAGTCCACATTCCACCGTGTCTACAATCTTCTCGTTTCTTGCACTGTCTAGCATGTTAAAATCCAGCGCCACAGCAAGAATCTGATTCGGCCTCAACGAATCGTCGCGTTCCGGTTCGTGTACGACGTCATACAAGCAACCTCTTTCTACGTTCCAGAACTTTTCAGCGAAACTCTTTCTCGTTTTTTCAGCTGTCTGTCGATACGTTTCTGCCTGATTTTTCTCGTTGAACTTTTCTGCCAGCAACTGTGCCGTTCTTAGAGTGTTGTACCACAAAGCTTGAATTTCAACTGCCTTTCCAACCCGAGGAGTCACTGGCTTGCCTTCAAACACTGCATCCATCCAAGTCAACTGTGGACCGTGAGAAAGCAGGCCGTCCGCGTCCATGTGTATGTTGAAGGCGGTTCCTTTCACATGATTTTCAACGATTGACTCCAGTGTTTCCCAAAGTTGCTCCCTGACGAATTTGAAGTCACCCGTATATTTCAGATACTGCAGAGTCGCGTTCACAAACCACAGGGTCGCATCAGCGGTGTTGTAGACTGGTTGTTCAGCTCGATCTGGAAGAAAGTTCGGCATCAAACCTTGCTTGCAGTATTTCTTGAAGCTTAGGAAGAATCTTCTCGCGTACTCACATCTTTTCGGTACAAGCACCAAGCCTGGCAGAGAAATGAACGTGTCCCTTCCCCACGCTTCAAACCAGTGGTAACCAGCAATCACTGCTTTCTGCCCTTCACTTCCGCCCTGAACAAGAAACGCGTCTGTTGCCAGGACAAGCCAATCTAGCCAGCTGTTTGCCCTAAGAGTTCTGTGCGTTCCGTAGAAGCCTATCAAAAGATTCTCACAGCGACTCATTTCCTCTTCGTATAAAGCTTTCACGTCACACGTTTTCGAGGGCAGCTGAGTCAAGACCTCTCTTGCACTGTCCTCGTCTTCACCCGCAACCGCTGCTATGGCAAAATTCCTGCTCTCCCCAGCCTCTACGCTTGTTTCAAAGTATCCGGGTTGATAACAATCGTCAAGGCAGCTCTCTCCACGGTGAGCTTCCTCTCGCAGGTACAACCGTTCAATCCATTTGCCTTTTGCAGAGTAATGCCCTTCGGTCGTCATCATTATCAGCACGGGCTGAGGAGGCTTCAGGCTCATTTCCACTTTGGTGTCATCTTGTTTTTGGACAAACTCCACCGGTGCTTTCGATTTGTCGGTTACAGAATGGAAGTGCCTCCAATTTACAATCGGGAAAACTTGCACCTTGATGTCAAAGCTGTTATTGTTCAAAATGTTGTAGAGTGTTATGACGGCGTTTTTTCCGTAAGGCATGAATATTGTTTTTTGAACTTCAACGTTCGGCAATGCGTAAACATATTTTGGAAATGGTGAGACTGAGAACTCCTTGAGAAGGCTGTATCCTTGAGGAAAGAATCCGTCTTGAAACTCGTTTGCCCCAAGCCGATAAACGTCGTTTTGCATGTTTATGTCTTCGTCCAACTTTGTGAGAAAGACTCTGCGATCCCCCGGCGGGTAAAGGGCTGCAATAAGTAGTCCGTGATATTTCCTCGTGTTTATGCCCAGAACCGTGGAAGATGCGTAACCTCCTAAACCGTTTGTTATAAGCCACTCTTTCTGAATTGCATCTTCGAAACGGGAAAGCGTTTCCCTGTTAAGGCTCATTGAAGGCAACTTCATTCACTGCATCAGCTTCGCAACATTCTTTTCGCGTGGGACACCGAAAAAGTTTGCGACAGGATTGCACTTTGTCCTAAAAAGCAGGACGTGAGGCTTTTTCAACTTGTACTCTGTAAGAGTTTCAGCGTAACCCATTCCCTTCGCAAAAACCAAGTCAACACAATTGTAGACTTCCCGAAACTCCGCAGAAACTTCATCCATCGTCAGACCCACAGAATCTGTTCCCGTAGTAATCACTTTGTCCGCGACCTTGCACATGCCAGACACTTCCGCATCCTCAAGAGTCGCATCATTTATTATCGGACTTCCCTTAACGGCCACAGTCACGGTTAACCCCATGTTCTTTAGCTGTTCAACAAGCAAAGTGTCAAACACAATTTCCCCAGCATTATCTGCGAGATAGAGAACAGAGTGCGCCTTCCTGGCTAAATCGTAAACCTTGCTCGTATCGTCTATGACCAAGTCTTTTGATGCATCCCTGAAGGATTTTTTCAGACTGCCAAACGTGAACCTGTGACCGGGAATGTCAAATTCCATTATGTTGCCAACTATAGCGCACAGGCAGGCTCTTTTGAACCTATCCTGCAGCGTATATCCTTCTTCCACAAGTTTCCTCGCATAGGGCAGAAGTCTCAGCGCTTTCTCGTTACTTATCCTCTTGCTTCTCTTGTATGGGTCAGGATTGCCTGTCACTATCCTTATGACCACGTCTCTTTTTGTGCCCAAGCTCGCCGGGACAGCTGTGGGCCTGAACTCCTTGGTCAGCAGCCTCAGAAGATCGCTCATAGCCCTGAAACGCAAGGCAGGGTTGGTCGTAGCCTCTTTGACTTCAGCTGCTCCCCTGCTGATTATGCAAGCCACGCATTCAGCTTCAACCTTCAAATCTGGCAGACTCACCTGTCACTTTCTTGTTGCTTCCGCAAACTCCAGCATAATCGCGTACGGGTCCATTGCCTTCACGATCCCGCTCGCCACCAGCACACCTTGTGTTCCCAACCTCAAGGCTGCCTTAACGTCTTCTCCGTGACTTATGCCCGCTCCACAGAGAATTACAACTTTCTTGTTGACCTCCCTTACAAGCTGGATGGTGCCCGTTACAACTTCTGGTTTCGCTTTGGAAACTGGAATTCCGGTGCCTATGAGTTCTGGGGGTTCAATCGCAATCAAGTCCGGCTTAAGAGCCGCTGCAGCCATGCTTATCGTGGGGTTATTGGCGCAAACAACCGAGAGCAGGCGCTTTTCACGAGTAATCCTGATTATCTCATCGATATCTGACAGTTTAAGCTGCCTTTCAGAATGGTTGATCAACGTTCCCTTGGCCCCAGCCTCTTCCACAGACTCAACAAGTACGTGACCTGTGTAGCCACCTGGCTTGATAGGATCTATGTGTTGCGCGAAAACTGGAATCTCCACCGCTTCAGCAACAGATGCCAAGTCTGCAAGCTGGGGAGCCACACCAATGCTGACTCCCGTTTCACGATTCACTCTTTCTGCTTTTCGGGCCAGTTCAACTGCTCTCTTCCCAGTTGCTTCAACATAAGTTTTGAAGTTAACAATCACGATGGGTATCTGAATTTTTCCTGTCATAGACTTTCCTCTGA
>Ga0187866_1004021_pt1 | contig 10582 bp, 14 predicted proteins | sample June2016WEW_11_1_3_FD_133013 | JGI IMG/M metagenome (GOLD analysis project Ga0187866, IMG submission 133013) | Peatland microbial communities from SPRUCE experiment site at the Marcell Experimental Forest, Minnesota, USA - June2016WEW_11_150 | ecosystem: Environmental > Terrestrial > Soil >... | reverse complement strand
GCGTCTCCTCGAAGCGGCGGATCAGCGCCTTGTCAGAAGCTTCCAGGAAGACCAGCGAAGGCTTCAGATCATTCCGCGTCAGGTCGCGGTAGACCGTAGGAAGCTGGCTGAGCGCCTCGCCGCCGCGAATGTCCACCACCGCCGCGGCGCGGTCCAGGCGGCTGCCCGGCTGCTGGCACATCTCTGCGAACTTGGGGATCAAATCAATCGGCAGGTTATCGACGCAGTGGTACCCGAGGTCCTCAAAGGTCTTGAGGACGGAACCCTTCCCGGAACCGCTCAGGCCCGTGATGAGCACGAATTGCTTGGTGCGCTTTCTCGCGGCAGGTCTTTTCTTCATGAAGGTGCCAGTCGTCAGTCGTCAGGGGGATTATGAATTATGAAGGGTGAAATATGAAGAGGATTTGTTGGGGCAAACCCGGAAGGGCCGACGCCGACTTCACTGGCCCGTTTTTGCGCGACTGGCAAGACCCGGTCGGCGGGGCGGCAAGAGCGGCAGACCTGCGGGCGCGTCCTCTCGCAGAGGGGGCGACACTAGGCGCTGTTCGACCACTCCGCCGGGCGGAAGTAACCCTGTGGGGGGCGGCGCGACTCACAATTCAGCCAAACTAGTCTTATCTCCGAAGTTAGTCAACAGCCCCAGCGGTGTTACGGAGTGCTTCACGGCAGCCACGAGCCATATCCCGTAATGGGTCCTCCCACGGTTCTGAATAGGGCAACCAGTACTGTGGTGCTATTGCCGCTTTGAAGAAAGCCACCGAAACTACCAATGTGAACAACCCCCACCGAAGGATGGGGTGATGGAACACTGGAGTGCCCACGGTGCTGACAATTCAGCCGGAACACTGCCAACCGTTGCCACTTTGGAAACAGGCGGGGCATCGCGAGGTGCAACATGCATCAGGACTAAGCGGAAATCCGTGCTTAGGGGAAAATGCTATGAAGAAACTCCTTGCTACCTTATTTTGCATCAGCATACCTCTTGTGGCTATAGCTGGAGATAACAGTTACAGAATAACGTATTATGGCGGCTCATTACCTGGCGTAAAGGCTGGGACTGGTTTGAGCGTCCTTCGCTTAGGCCCGTCGGGTTCGCTTCCGAACGCCGAGGTCCTCAACGTAGACGATATTCGCGGCAGGCTTCACGAGGATTTTGAGAGTATCAAACACGACCACGAGGAGACTAGCAAGTTGATGGAGATCCTCAAAGAATGGAACCTCCACGATGCAACGGACCTGAGAAATGCGATAGATAACGTGGCGGAACGGACAAGTTCCGAAGTGTATTTGCTGGCCGTGTACGACCGCGTGACAAGTCGCGAGGCACAACAGGATGCGGCAAAGCTGGTCCGCGAGCACTACGCTGATCTGGCACAATTGACAGCGCTCGACGCGGAATCTGTCCAGATGATTGCACGCGGTTCCAGATCGAAGCAGCTCGCGGCCTTAGCGACGAAGGTGGAAGCGGATATTCAAAGGATTGCTGACAGGTATCAAGCCTTAAGCAAGGAGTAATCTACTCGGACATTGGAAGAACTTCTCGATTCAATCAAGAAATGACATAAGACGAATTTCCATCTTGGCTCCCAACAGCCTCACCCCATACACCCCAATGAGGGATTCCAGCCCACTTTCTTTCTTTGGCTGGGTCCGGAGGCTCGGGACAGAGTCCCACCTGCCCCAACGCGAGTCCCGCAACTGCTGACCGTGGCCTTCCCGTGCGGTTTTGTCAGACACCCCACCGTAGACGCCGAGGCCTCTTCGGGGCTCTCGGGGGCAAGCAGCTCCCGCGTGCGAGTGGCGGTCTCCGGCCGCATGTAATGCTCTGCCACAATCACTGTGATTTGATGGCCTTCACGACCCCACGCAAAAGCCCCTTGCGGTACCGCCAGAAGAGCCATAAGGCAAGCCACGGTCGCGAAGATGTAGCGGTCATAAAGGAACGGCCGCCGCGACCTGCAGATGCGATCCATCTACCTGCGGCGCGGTGCCGAGGCGACAAAGAACCGGCCCGGCGAGCGCTGGCGGGTGCGAAAAGCCGCGGACCCCACACCGCGGAGGTCCGCGCTACGCTTGCTCCGGTCCAGGGCGGGTTTGGCGATGTTATCTGATCCGTAATTCGATGTTATCATTTTCCGTGCATGAGGCCCGGGATGATGGCTATAGCCGCAGTAATGATAGCCGTGAGGGCGGTTATTATGGCTGTAACAAGCGCTACCTTACTCATGGGCTGCAACGACTCCCAAAACGCTGAGACCCGCCCCGGTGGCGTCCGGACAGGTTCCTTGGCGCCACCCAGCATCTGACAGAAGTCGACCGCGCTTCGAGGCCGTTCCTTGCGGTCCACTTTTAGTCCTTGGAGCAGCGCGACACGCGTTCCCTCTGAGATCGCTGGGTTCGCTACCACTGGGTCGATCAGATTTCCGGATACCTTAGCTTGCATCTGCCTATAGGACCCTGTCCTTACGTCAAAAGGCAAAGAACCGGTCAAGAGCTCGTATGCTACGACGGCGAAGGAATAGATGTCTGACCGCGGTGACTGACTTCCCTCGTCGATCTGCTCTGGACTAAGGTACGCAGTTGAGCCGGCGGCCATCGAAGGAACAGCGGTGCTGATTCTCTCCTCGATAGCAAAATACTTCGAAATTCCGAAGTCAGTGAGATAAACGTAGGAACGGTCTCCTGAGAGAAGAATGTTTTCTGGTTTGATATCGCCATGAATCACTCCGCATCCGTGCGCATGGTCGATTGCGGAACCCACTTGCCCCAAGATAGGCAGGGCTTCCGCGGGAGGTAGGAAGTCCTTCTCCTTCATGAGCTCTCGGAGATTTCCTCCCCTACAAAAGGGTAGAACGAGGAAAAGTCTCGGTTCCTTGCCTTCTTCGTTCCCGAAATCTAGTATGGGAAGAATGTTTGGATGTCTAACCCGTTGGTGGACGCTAATCTCGCGCAAGAACTCTTCCGTTAGACTCTCGCCCCTTGCATTTGCTGGCGGGCCCCGGAATACCTTGACGCAGACCGATGAACCATTCTGGTCGGTTGCTTCGAATAAGACAGTGATTCGCCCAAAAGCGAAGGGTCGAATCCCCTTAATCTTGTATGTCCCTATTCTTCCCTGCAAAAGTGATGATTCGCTCAAGCCGTCTTTTCCAGCATCTCCGTTTTGGAATCCCCAGAAGGCGGCATTTTACCACGAGTTTCAATCTTAGCTCCAAATCGCCCCACAGCGTATACCCTTCGCGGGATTCCAGCGCACTGTTTTTCTTTAGCTGGGTCCGGGGGCTCGGGACAGGGTCCCGTCTGCCCCAGCCCGAGTCCCGAAGCTGCCGACCGTGGCTTGTATCCACCCGGTCCTTTCCCGGCAAGCCCTGGTCCACCTGCTTTCTGCATCCTGGCCGGGGCGCCGTGTTTCTTGAAACCACCTCGACACAGCGCCGCGCTTTCAGAGACGGCCACCCACTATCTCCGGTTTTCTAATCCCGGTGCCACATATGTCAGCCCACCCTTCTGGTCCCAAACACCCGGCGGCGTCTTTGAGAAGCCAAAGATGCGACAGATCTCATCCATAATATCCTTTACCACGGGGACCACTATGTTTCGTTGGGTGGAGTCATACGGATGGACCTCCGAGAGGCGTACGCGCCTATCGATCGGGTAGTGGCCGCCCGAATACGGCGATTGCCCAAGTCCCGGATTCGTCTCGAAGCTTAATGAAAAATCCTCTATGTTCTGGAGTTGAACGACCAAATCAACGGTCTCCACGTGATAATGTTCCAGAAGCGCTTTGCTCAGCTGTAAATGCCGTTGAAGCTCGTACGAAAGCCAATAGGGATGTAAGGTTTTGTTCTTGTCCATGAGGGGGTCCGCCTGCAAGTCCAAAGCCACCAGCCCATCCTTATAGAGCGTCAATCGCCAAGTGCTTTTGATGTCATCGCGGATCGCCCGAGGGTAGTACCCCACGGATGCCCCGCCTTGGAGGGGTTCAGGTCCTCGGCTGTAACGCATCGATTCTGAAAAATGGTTTCGATGCACTTCTAGGAATCGGCTTAGGTCCTCAAAAGGTATTTCTATGGGAACGTCAGGCTGGCTGTAGATTCCCAAAAACCCAAAGTCTTTGCAGTTCTCTAACTTTGCCTTCATGGAATCCTGGCGGGCCTTCAGGCGACCTTCGTCAATGGTTAGCGCCGTACGTCGAGTACGCCCCTGCAATTCGGCAGCGCGCAAGATCTTGGCTGCTTGTTCGATCATCTGCGTTCGGAAGAATTCCCTGAATTCGTCTGGTGCCACTTCCGCTATCCCGCCTGCAGTTTTTTTGAAAACCGAGAGCGACTTTGCGCTTGGGTCGTGGTAGCAATAGGGCTTGTTGACACCGGGCGGAATTTTGAAGATTGCCACCTTCATACCCTGTACCTCGAAGAACCGAACGGCAGGTGATGTAACAAGGGGGTGTATTCTCTCTTTGACCCACTGGCTCAAGTCCTCTGGCCTCGGATGGCACGCTAGGCCGGTCACATATTTCGGGAATGGCGTGTTGGGGTCCTTAATCGCATCCGAAACTCCATAGACCACCAATCCACCATCCTCGTTAGAAAGACCGACTATGTACTTGCAGACTTCCCTGATGTCATACTTTGGGCCTTGGCCCTTCAATGGAAAGGTGCGCTTGAACTCTAAGTTGAGGTGCTCGGATTTAAACTTCCTTTCTCGAAGGAAAGCTTCGATGTCGCCGTCGTCGAGTTCTGCGAAGTGCTTCGTTGCGTGGATTATTGCGTCAAGGGTCATGTGCATGCCTCACTTGAGCGTCGATGCCGCATCCGTCACACTCAGTGCCATGCGCGCGATCCGGCGCGCGTAGAGATAAGAGCTTGACAGGCGCTCATTAGCAGGGGTTCAGCTATCGGCCTGTGTACACCTGTTCAGCGAGTACCGCAGACCTGTTTTGCAGGTCTGCGGTTCGTCCCCAACTGACAACAAAAAGCCGCGGACCTCACACCGCGGAGGTCCGCGCTAGGCTTGCTTGATGAGTGAGGCGCGTGTATGCAAGGTTCACACGCATGCGCCACCCGCGATTTTGCGGGCGCAGCCACCGAATCAGTGCAGGTTCACTTTTAGATCCTCTCCGATGCGCTGGCGAATGTTGCCTGTTATTGCCAAGGCCACCACGGCGCGAAGCCCCGGCAGCCTAGCCCCTTGCAGGTGCTCCCTAAACAGGGTCACCAAGAGCAAGTTGAGTCCGCGAATTACGTTGGACTCACGAGTTTGCCAGGCCCCGAGACTCGCTCGGCTTGCAGACCACAGGGAAGTTGATTCCTGGCCCGCGGTCATCCTGAACGGGGCAAAGGCATGAACTGCCCTGGACAAAGTCGAGTACTCTCGTTTGATCAGATCGAGACCGGTGAGAGACGCTGTCACGGAACTTATCGCAGGGTGGCGCGAAAGGTATTTGTGCAGCTCGATGAACTCCATCCTATGCGAACCGCGCTGCCAGAGCTCAAGTTCAACTGGGTGATCTTTGTAATAAAGGCAGGAGAGCGTATTCTCGATGCAACTGCGAAGCGATTTCAGAGCGGAACGCCAGCAACCTATCGAGGCAAGCACATGGGACAGCAAAGCGTCGTTCTGAGCCTCAAGAAAGAAGGCGAGGCTTACCGGACTCAGAAGATTTGAGAGAAGGTTTTCACGCCACGCATTGAGAGACACGAGCCGCGTGTAGCTTCGGAGATATCGCCGCTTGCTCTTGGAGAGCTCCTGCAAAACCTCGTTCTGTTCCGCCGTCCACTGAGCACAGAATCCTTCGAAGTTAGCCTCGATTTCACTTGAGAGCTGCGTCATCGCCATCACCAAGGAGCAGCGACAGCGCCTGCATCAACTCTGGTGAGGATTGCCGGCTGCTCTTCATAAGGCTTTCCTTTAGCTTGCGACGAGCTTCGGGGTTGCTCTCCAAGTACTTGAGCAATTTTCCAAGCACGTCACGCGAGGCGTCTCGGGGGCGCGTCGGTATTGGCAAGCCATTTTCTCTGATAAATAACAGCCATTGGGCTTTGTCGATGCGCGCAAGATTGGCGAGGGTCGTGACGTTGATGGCCATACTGCTTGATGCAGACTGCCCAGCGTGCTGAATAGGCGCCAACTTCAATTGACGAACGTCGACGCTCGGTCCGGCCTCCAGAATCCGGGCCAACTCGTTCAATGCCCTGGCCAAATGATGGCTTTTCACTCGTCAACTCCCATCCTGCTCAGAATTTCAGCCGAAACTTGACGGAACTCCTCGGCCGCATGCTTGTCATTCATCTTATAAATCGGCGTGTTCTTTTGCGCTGACCTCGCGACGGCACTGCGCTCCCTAATAACGGACGGAAGGACCTTCTCCCCGAACCTCTCGCGGAGCGCAGCAACCGTCTCTTCACGGTGGAACGCTGGACGTCCCACACGAGAAATGATTATTCCCACGTGAGAGAGCGTGTGTTCCAGGTCCTCAGACAATTCTTTTATGCGGTTCAGCAGGAGTCCCACGCCAAGCGCCGACAGAAAGTCAGGAGAGACCGGTACCACGTAGTGAGAGCTCAGAGCCAAGGCGTTTTGCGTCGGGATCGTTAGATTGGGCGGACAATCGCAAACGATCATCTCGTACTTGTCCTGGACCCCTTGGAGCGCCTTTCGCAACTTGAGTTCCCGGCCAGCAGCACCCGCAAGATCAAGATCAACCGTGAACAGATCGAGATGGGAGGGAACTAGGTCAACACCCGTGAAAACGCCCCTTTTTATCACGGAGCCCACGTCTTTCCTTAGCCCCTGCGCGTTCGTGTGACTCCGAGCTCCTAAGAGATCCGCAACTGTGCCCTTTTTGGCCGCGTGCTTCTGCCACGCGTCGACTGTCATACAGGAGAATGTCGCATTCGTTTGTGGGTCTAGATCCACCAGCAACGTGCGGAGGCCGACGCTTCCGCAATGTGCGGCAAAGTTCACGGCGATTGCTGTTTTCCCAACACCGCCCTTGAGGTTAACGCAAGCGAGCACCTTGGCCATCTGCCTCCTCTGCGGAACGCACACCAGCAACCAAAGCTATTCTCTCGCAACTTCCCGTCAGTCCTGGGTTTCGAACTCGGGCTCGGAACGCCCCTAGTATACACCAACGAAATGTGATCCGCGGCAAGGGTGCCACGTGCCTGTGGCGGTGGGCCGAACCGCAACGACACGGAAGCGGAAGCGGTCGCGGTAGGGATACCGGTTGCCCTGTACCCCCCTCACAGATCCGTACGCGCGCTGGTTAGCGCATACGGCTCTTATCTCGGATGACGAGCGGAGAGGTGAGGGAGGTAGCGGGGACCTCTGTTGTAAGTCCGCGGCTTTCAGCCTCAAATCCTCGCGTTCCCATCGGCTGGCCAAGGCACACCATGGGGAAAAGGAGCGGGACAAGAAACGAGCCCCGGCAGGGGCGAAAGGTCGTAGCCCATAGCGTGAGCTATGGGTGACGAGTTCGAGTGAATTCTCCCCAAGCCCCGGAGGGGTGTAAGAACCAATCCTTGCGGTGATTTTGCGTCGCCACCCCGGTGCGACAGCCCAGGAAAAATGCAATCGCGGCGTTACCTTCGGCCGTGATTTCTTTCGCCCCTGGCGGGGCTGGGGCGGGGTGGGGGGCCGATTTTCCCACGGCTTGCGCCGTGGGCTATCCCGCTTCAGCGGGACCCGCTACGCGGGCTGGCTGGACATGCGATCCATCTACGCGCGGTGCGGTGCGGACGCAACAGTGAACCGGACGGGTGAGCGCTGGCGGGCGCGAAAAGCCGCCCCGATGCATCGGGACGCTACGCGTGCTACAGAGTTTGACCTGCGCAAACTCTCCGCCACCTGCTTCTCGCTCCCGGTGGATTCCGATTCAGCGGGTCGCTCTCTGTCGTGAGAGATGCTCGGCGACATTGGTCGCCTTCCAGAGCACGGCGGGATGCCGCGCAATCCGTTCGACGATGTCCGGACGGTTTGGGAACAGCAACTCGGGACGGTATTCCCCTCGGGCCATCGCATCCAAGTAAGTCTTCTCCTTCGCGTAATCGAGAACACTCACTAGTAGTGGTCGTATGGCTGCTGTCATGTCTTCTGTAGTCGGCCGATCCCCGGACCGAAGCAAGGGGTACAAGAGCCTCTCGATGTCCTCCCTCCCCACGCGGTCATAGCGGTCCAGCGTGTAACTGCTCAAATCGTGGGCGAGCGTGCTAGCGAAGAGCACCGTCAACTTCGTTAGCATCTCGCTGTCATAGTTAACTCCCGCCTGCGAGAACCTGTAGAGGTCATAGAGGTCTCGCGGGTGGCTGCGCTCGATCATGGCCTTAAGTTTGCCCGCCATCAGCTCTTCGATTGCCAGGACCGGGAACTCGCAAGGCGCTTCATCGGCCAGTTGGATGGCCTTGCGTGACTGAGGAGGTAGGGCACAGATTCGCATCAGAAAGTTCACTTCCACTTGGAGGTGGTCTGCCCTCTTTGCATGATTGTTGAAGCTCAGGTGAAACTCCTTCAGTGCCCAATCGTTCGTTCCCGCCTGCGGCCTGTAACCCAGTCCGAGAGCGATCTGTTCTACCGCGCGTTCAACTTCAGGGCGTTCGGCCTGCATGCGGTCGCGGTCGACCTGGCCGATGTAGTTCAGGTCAATGTCAACGGACAGCCGGGGTAGTTCGAAAAGGAAAACATTGATGCCGGTACCTCCTTTTAGCACCAGCTTCCCCTTCAAAAAGGGGTGACGGAGAAACTCCCGCAGCAGTTCTTTCAGCCGCAGGACCTTCTCGACGTTGTAGGGATCAAATCCGGTCTGCTTTGCAGCGTCGTTCAGATAAGCAGTGTCGAGCTTCATGTCCTCACGCCTTCCGGGGATGCCTCAGCGAGCGCAGAGGGCGCCATCAGGTTCCATGTGGGAATCCAGCGTTGCCCCGCTTCCTTCTTCTCCAGGTAGACGACCCCTCGCGGCACCCGACGCAGGAATTTGTCCCGGTACTTCGGCAAAAAGTAGAGCTTTTCGGCATGGCGGTCAAGCATGTATCCGACGCGCGCGTAAAGCCAGGGGCGCTGAAGGAGCCTCAAGTACTCGAAGGCGGCCTCGAAGTCAAATGAGGGAAATGTGGCGAGGCATCGGTCCAGCTCTTCGACCCCGCCGCTATATTCCAGAGAAGCAAGGCAATCGACAAGAGAACGCTCGCGGGTCGTGGCCCGGACGCCCCCTTGGGTTTCCACCAGAAAGTCCGCACGCTTCGCTTGGAGCAGCCGTGTGAAAGGAGCCGCTCGATGAAAGGTGAAGCCGTCATAGAGAGCATCGCGCCGTGGCCGGCGTGACAGGTAGTAGGTAACTTGGAACACTTGGTTTGCCACGCCCGCGAATTCCAGCGCGGAATGGAAGGCTATGACGGCGTCCGGGCGCAGCTTGGCGGGGAGCGCAAACCGATTGAATGGCGCGCTGCTCAGAGCGCCCACATAAACCCCCGCGGAGACGGCCCGTATTCGCCCTTGACGCTTCAGGCGGTAAACCAAGTCGCTGATTGAGCGGTCGCTGGTTCGATGGCCATAGCGCCGGCGGAGATCGTCCAAAGTGAATAAAGGCGCGGTTTCAGCGTATCGAACTAGTGGCGTCGTCGGAGTGATGTTCTCAGTTGTATTCATATTTCCGCACTATTGGTGAGTATAAAGCAATCTATATGAGAATGACATCTAATTGTTCTCTCATACGACATGGAATTGTACTACTGGAAGTGCGAGATTGTCAATATATATGAGAATCAATTAGGATCCGAATCAGTTGGGAACAGACGCCGCCACCTGGACATGCGATCCATCTACGCGCGGTGCGGTGCGGACGCAACAGTGAACCGGACGGGCGAGCGCTGGCGGGGGCGAAAAGCCGCCCCGATGCATCGGGGCGCTACGCTGGCTTGGCTATGGTTTGTCTTAAGATATTACTGTACTGAATATCTATATACTATTGTCTAAATCTTAGACGACGCATCGTTTGCAAAACAAAGCCATCAACTTATTCAAAATAAAGGATCGCCTCTCCGCGAGGGCCCAGTTTTTACCCCATTTATCCACAGCCTCTTTAAACCCCTGAAGCTTCAGGGCCTAAAGGCCCCGTCTGAAGTCTTGGCCATTGTCGGACCTGAAGGTCCGACCGGGAATTCACTCCCCCGTATTAGGACACTACCCCCGCCTCTAGCAGGTTGCTGAAGAATGCCACTCGTCCGTCATTCTGAGCGTAGCGAAGAATCCCGGCAGTTCTGGGTACCTAGTAAATGCGGGGATCCTTCGTCGTCCCGCAAGGCGGGACTCCTCAGGATGACAGTCATCGGGAGTTTTTCAGCAACCTGCTAGGCTTTGTCTCAACTTTGTCGGGACTCGCACCAAACGCTCGCTGCCTACGGCTTACTGATTTCACGGTTCCGGTTCAATGAGCCCCAGGTCGCCGTCGGGGCGGTGGTAGATGACGTTGACGCGTTCGGTGTCAGGGTTGCGGAAGACGACCGCGCCGGAGCGCGAGCGATCGAGGGTCTCAATGGCCTCCTCGACGGTCATGGGTTTGAGGGGGACGCGTTCCGACTGGACGATG
>Ga0187866_1004015_pt1 | contig 10590 bp, 8 predicted proteins | sample June2016WEW_11_1_3_FD_133013 | JGI IMG/M metagenome (GOLD analysis project Ga0187866, IMG submission 133013) | Peatland microbial communities from SPRUCE experiment site at the Marcell Experimental Forest, Minnesota, USA - June2016WEW_11_150 | ecosystem: Environmental > Terrestrial > Soil >... | reverse complement strand
CGCGGTATCCGCGTTGATGTTCAACCCGTTGCCCTCCGCGTCCATCGAGGTGGAGCTGAGAACGGGCACGAAGCCGGCGTCGAGCAGCAGGAGCGGGAGCCGGACGTCCACATGGGTCACCTCACCTGTCCGGTTGGCTGTGCCCCGCCCGCCGATGGGCTCGCCGGTGAACGTGCCGCCATCCGAGCCGCTCAACCCGACCGCATCAAGGCCCCGCGCACGGAGCATCCGCACGAGCTGGGAGTTCACCCTGCCGGCGAGCACCATGTCGACGATGTCCATCTCCTCCGGCGAGGTCTGTCGGACGCCGTCCCGGAATATGGGCACGATGCCGAACTTGTGGGAGACACTGGTGACCTCGGCGCCCCCGCCGTGCACGAGCACCAGGCGGTGCTCGCGGGAGACGTCCCCCAGCTCATCGCACAGCGCCCTGAGGCTTGCGCGGTCTTCGGCGGCCCTCCCGCCGATCTTCACGACGATCGTGGTCACCCTACATCTCCCCGGCGGTGCGCAGCCCCATGGTTTCGGGGATGCCGAACCGGATGTTCATGTTCTGCACCGCCTGGCCCGATGCGCCCTTCACCAGGTTGTCGATGACGGAAAAGAGCATGATGTGCCGGCCTTCGCGCTTCCATCCGATGTCGCACCTGTTCGAGCCCCATACCTCGCGGGTCTGCGGGACGCGGTCGCCCGCGATGCCGATGAAAGGGCGCCCCTGGTAGGCGCGCGAATACGTCTCCGCGATGCTCCCGGGTCCGGACTCGGCGGGCTCGCGAGCCAGCTCGACCACGGTGGTGACGGCCATTCCCCGGCGCAGGGGCGCCATGTGGGGCGTGAACAAAAGGGAAAGGGAGCCATCGGCCGCCCGGAGCTCCTGCGCGATCTCGGGAGCATGACGATGGGAGGTGCCGGGGTTATACGCGTTCACGTTCTCCGAACGCTCGACGTACAGGAGGTCTAGCTTCTCTTTACGCCCGGCTCCGGAGATACCGGAAATGGCGTTCACGATCACGGCGCCTTTCAGCATGCCCTCCCGAGCAAGCGGAAGGAGCGGAAGGAGCGTGGCAGTGGGGTAGCACCCGGGGTTGGCGATGATGTCAGCTTTCCTGATCGCATCCGTGTGCCATTCCGTCAGCCCGTACGCCGCACGGGAGAGCAGGTCCGGCTTCGGCACGGGCACCCCGTACGCCTTCAGGAAGACGGTCGGATCATGCAGGCGGAAATCCGCCGACAGGTCGATGACAACGGTTGTGCCGAAAAGCGGCGCGCAGATTTCCGCGGACTTCAGGTGGGGAAGCGCGGAGAAGACCACGTCGATCCCGCCCCTGCCCGTGGCGGTTTTCAGGACCTCCTCGGGCGACACGAGCCGACCGCCCGGTATTTTTTGCTCGATGTCGGGAGGAAGCCCGGGATCCGCGGACCTGACCTTCGTGCCCGCCTGCGAGGAGGATGCCGCAATGATCTGCTCCACATCTGCATGCGCCGCGAGGATCCGAAGGAGGATCTGCCCGGTATAGCCTGTCGCCCCCAGCACCGCTGTCTTCATCTACGCTCCTCCTGGAAAACCGGGGATCCGGGCGCGCAGCGCCCGGATGAGCCGGAACGGCGTCACGCCGTCGCGGGGCACGACGAGCACGGTGTCGTCTCCGGCGATCGTGCCCAGGACCTCGCGGATGCGCAGGTTGTCCAGCGCGGAGGCCACGCTGCTCGCGTGCCCGGGCAGCGTCCGCATGAGTCCGAGGGCCGATGAAAACTCCACCGAGAGGAACCCCCTCTTGAAATCCTGCATGTACGTCGCATCCGATCCCGGCTTCACCTCGCCTTCCGCGGGGACGTAGGTGTATCCCCCCTGCGGCGCGGGCGCCTTGCCGATGCCCAGCCTCTTCAGGTCCCGCGAGAGGGTGGCCTGCGTCACCTCGAAGCCCTCCCGGCGGAGGAGCTCGGTGAGGCGCTCCTGGCTGTCCACCGCGTTCTCCGCGATGATCCGGCGGATGGCCTCCAGGCGCGCCCCGCGCGGCGGCGCTCCTCGCGTGCGGCCGTGGCGGGAGTGCGTCCCAGGACGCGGCGAGTGCGCGGACGGCCGCCGCGAGCGTGTTCCTGACCCGACCGTATAATTATCCTTCACGATTGCATAATTATACGGTCGTGCTGCCGCTTGGTCAAGTACCTCCCGGCGGAAAAATGCAGCGGCCGTATGAGCGAGCCAGGACGAGCGCGATTTCAATGGCCCGCCTTGAACGCCTCCGCCCGCCCCGCGTATAGTGCGCGAGGAGGTCCCGGGCGATGAACATCTGCGTCTTCTGCTCGTCGAGTGACGCCGTCGACGGCGTGTACCGCTCCGTGGCGGCGGAGCTGGGTGCGCTGATCGGAGCCGGCGGCCACACGATGGTCTACGGGGGAGGCAGGGTGGGTCTCATGGGAGCCGCGGCCCGTGCGGCGAAGGAACACGGGGCCCGGGTCATCGGCATCATGCCCGAGTTCATGAACCGGCCCGGCGTGCCGAACCTCGACTGCGACGAGCTTCAGTACACCAGGGACATGCGGGATCGCAAGGCGCGCATGATGGAGATGTCCGACGCCTTCGTGGCTCTCCCCGGCGGTTTCGGCACGCTGGAGGAGATGTCGGAGGTCATCACCCAAAAGCAGTTCGATTTTCTCAAGGGGCCGCTGGTGGCGGTGAACACGCAGGGCTTCTTCGACCACCTGGCCGCCTTTTTCGAGCGGTTCTACGAGCAGAAGTTCGCGAAGCCCGCCTTCCGGGCAACGTGCCCTTTCGTCGCAAGCCCCGCCGAGGCAATGGCGTACATCAGCGACTACACGCCCCCGGGGTCGACGAGCAAGTGGTTCACATGAGGCCGTGCTGCTGAAGGAGGCGCCGCATCTCGCGCGCGTTCTGCGCGGCGTTTCCGCGCCAGTGATTGTTGAAGAACAGCAGGAGCACCGGCACGTTCAACAATATGAGCCGGATGCGCTGCACCCATTCCTCCAGCTCCTCGCTGGCATAGAGGTAGTCGTAGCGGGAGGCATTGTCCCCCGTCCACCACGCCGCCTTGTTTCGTCCATGGAACCGCACATAGCCGAAACGCCCGGTCGTCTCGGTGGAGGGCGGAAGGAGCTTCGGGAGGTCCGGCTCGTCCACGCTCACCAGTGAGACGCCCCTCTGGCGCAGCCCCTCGAACACCTGCTCCCTCAGCCATTCGCTCTTGCGGAATTCCACCGCGAGCGGCAGTCCCTCCAGTTTCCCGCAGAGCGACGCCAGCCGTGACCTCGATTCCGGGGTATACGCGAAACTATAGGGGAACTGAAGCAGGACGGCGGCAAGCCGTCCCGCGTCGACCATCGGCTGGATCCCGGCGCGGAACTCCGCGATGTCATTCTCCCAGCTCTCGCCGATCTCGTGCGTCATGCTCCTGTGCGCCTTCAGGGCAAAGGTGAAGCTCGATGAGGTGCCGGCCACCATGCGCTCCAGCGTGCGCGGATTCGGCTGCTGATAGTAGCTGAAGTTCAGCTCCACCACGGGAAACTCGCGCGCATACAAGGAAAGGAAGTCCCGGCGCGAGGTGCCCTGCGGATAGACGGGGCCCACCCAGTCATCGTACGAATAGCCGCTGGTTCCCACGAGCACACGGGGAGGGATGGCAGATGCGCGTGCCGCGTCCGGCGCAGCCCCGGTTTCCGTGGCCATCAGTACCCTCCCGCCTTGTCCACGACGTTCTGAAGCGGCTGGCCGCGCACCCACCGTTCAAGGTTCGAGCAGAACACGGAGAATGCCTCCTCGTCGTACCCGGGATACACGCCCCCGTAGTGGGGCGTAATGATGACGTTGGGCATGCTCCAGAGGGGGTGGCCGTTCGGCAGCGGTTCGGGCTCGGTCACGTCGAGCCCCGCGCCCCTCACCCTGCCGTCCTGGAGCGCCCCCACGAGCTGGTCCGTGACGATGCTGGAGCCCCTTCCTGCATTCAGGAGAAACGCACCCTGCATGACGTCCAGCTCTGCCTTGTCCACGAAGCCCTTCGTGTCCGCCGTCTCCGGGAGGATGAGCATGATGATGCGCGACCGGGCAAAGACATCGCGGCGATTTTCCGGTCCCACCACCTCATCGGCGGAAGAAACGGGGCGCGCGTGCCTGCTGATCCCGATCACATGCATGCCGAAGGCTCGGCCCAGCGCGGCGCAATGTGCTCCGATGACCCCGAGCCCCGCGATGCAGAGGGTCCTTCCCGCCAATGTTTCCACGCCTTCTGAAACCATTGCCGTTTCCCATTTCCCCGAATCCTGGGCGCGGAGAGACTTGTGGAGATTGCGCGTGAGCATGAGCGTCATTCCCCAGAGATGCTCGGCGATGCAGTCGGCATGGATATGCACGTTCGTGAAGACCGCCGTGTGCTGCCGCGCCTCGGGCAGAGCGAGGAGGAGATCCATCCCCGCATAGCTGGACTGCAGCCACTGGAGCTTCCTCGCGTCTTTCCACAGGGCTGACGGCAGGCGGGGGTAGCAGATCTCGATCTCGTGAACGAGACCCGGGTCGGCCGCGAGCTCGGGCTCACCCACAATGCGCGCGCCCGGCGCCGCAGCGCGTACGCGCGCTTCCTGCCCGTCCTCGAGTTTCGCCGTTAGAAGGATCACCGGACCCGAATGCCTGCTCATGAATAAAAAGGAACGCCGGCTCCCGGGAAAGTCAAGAGCGCCGTCGGCGAGTGCGCCGGCGGGGGGCGGAGGCGCCGCCGTTGACCTGGCGGCTCTCCGGGCGGGATACTCTCGGAATGACATCCCCAGCAGGAGAGATGCCCGGGTTCATCAGGGTGGGTCATCGATGGACCGCCGACGTCTGGTGGAGCGCGGTCCGCTGCCGGTTGGGAAGGTTCGGCGCGCAATCTCGTGTGGCCCCCGGACTCTACGCGCTGGGCAGGCCGGATGGCGGCTCCCCGGTGCTCGTGACCGCGAGCTACCGGCTCTCATTCGACCTGCTCCGGCGCGACTTGGGAGGCATCGACTGCTGGATCCTCGTGCTGGACACCCGTGGGCTCGGCGTGGCGAGCGCGGCGGCCTCGGGTCTTTTCAGCACGGATGAGCTCGTCACCCGTGTCGCCGCGTCACGGCTGTCCCGCGTGGTCAGCCACCGCACCCTCATCCTGCCGGCACGGGCAACTGCGGTCATCGATGGAGGGCTCGTCGCGGCGCATACGGGATTCGCGGTGAGGATCGGTCCCGGCAGCTCGTCGGATATCCCCTCTTTCCTGGCGAACAAAAGCCCCGCGAAGAGTCGAGGATTCGGTGTGCTCGAATCCCTCGCGCTCACGCCCGTGGAGGCGGGCCGGTCACTCATGCGGTACCCCGGTTTCGCCTTCGCCGCCTTGCTCTATGCCGGGCTGGGTCCGGAGGGAGTGAGCCTTGGACGAGCCTTTGCCGGCTCCTGGCCGCTTCTCGTCCTGGGGCTGGCGAGCGTGGTCTGCGGTTCCCTGTTCGCCCCGGTGCTGAATGCCCTTGTCCCGCGCATCCCGCTCTGGGTTCATGGGGTGGTGCTCGGCGTTGCCGCAACGGCGGCCCTGCTGGAAGGCGCGCGATTGGTCACCGGCTTGGACGTGTTCCGCGCGGCAGCCTGCTGGATGTTCTTCCCTGCCGCCGCCGGTTTCATGGCGGCGCGGTTCGCGCAGGCCATGCCGGACGACACGCGGCCGCCTGCAGCGGGAAGGTCCTTCGTTCTCCCGCTGCTCGCCGCGGTGATCGGTGGCCTCGTTGCCGCAGCGCTCGTTCTTTCCAAGCTCGCCCAATGGCGGCTCGGCCGATGAAACAGGCCGACCCCGGCTCCGACGGCTCGAAGAACCGCCTGCTCGGCCTGCTGCGTCTCATGACTGGTTGCCGCCTGGGCTACGCTGCCGCCGCCCTGTGCATGGGGATCGCCATCGTGTCCCAGACCGGCACCTACCTCCTACTGCGCCGGTTCATCGACGTAACGCTTCCCCGTCACTCATTCACCGCCATCCTCTGGGTCGTGGCGGCATTCATCGGACTCGCGGCGCTCCAGGGAAGCTCCTCCTTCCTCTCCGGCCGTCTTTCCTCACGCACCGCGGAGGGAACGATCCGCCGGCTGCGCGATGCCTATTACGATCACGTGCAGAGGCTCCCCTTTGCGTACCTGGATCGGACTCCGACGGGTGACCTGATCGAGAGGGCCACCTCGGACATCGATGTCGTGCGCCGGTTCTACGCGGACCAGGCGGTGGGGTTCACCCGGATCGTCCTTCTGCTCGGCGTCAATTTCACGGCGCTTCTCGCTCTCCACGCGCGTCTGGCCCTGCTCTCGCTCATCGTCATGCCCCTCGTCCTCGGCGTGTCCGTGGTCTTTTTCAGGGCGATCTCCCGCAGGTACGAGCGCTACCAGGAGCAGGAGGCCGTGCTCTCCACCGTGCTCCAGGAGAACCTCACGGGTGTGCGCGTCGTGAAGGCATTCGCGCGTCAGGGCTTCGAAATGGAGCGCTTCGACGAGGTGAATCGCGAAAAGTTCCGGCGGGGGCGCCGGCTCGTCACCCTGAACGCGCTGTACTGGCCGCTCACCGACGTCCTGTGCGGCGCACAGATGGTGTTCGGCATTGCCCTCGGCGCCTCCCTCGCCCTGCGCGGAGTCATCTCCGTGGGTACCTACATGGCGTTCGTCGCGATGATCGCGCAGATCATCTGGCCGATACGATTTCTCGGCCGGATCATCGTGGACATCTCCACCGGGCTCGTCTCCTACGGCCGCGTGCGGAGCGTGATGAGGGAGCCGCAGGAAGCGCTGGAGTCCAGCGCTCCCGATGGCGAGCTTCAGGTTCGCGGGGAGTTGGTCTTTCGCGGCGTCACCTTCGGATACGACCCGGCGAAGCCCGTTCTCCGCGACGTGAGCTTTCGCTGCGAGCCGGGCCAGTCGATCGCGCTGCTCGGCTCCACCGGATCCGGCAAGACGAGCCTCGTCAACCTGGTCCCCCGGTTCTACGACTATTCCGCCGGAAGCATCCTGCTGGACGGGAGGGAGCTCAGGGAGTACCCGCGGCATTCGCTCCGGCGCATGGTGGGAATCGTCGAGCAGGAGCCGTTTCTCTTCTCGCGCACAATCCGTGAGAACATCACCTACGGCGTGGCTGGCGAAGTGAGCCAGGAGCGGGTGGAAGAGGCGGCGAGGTCCGCGGCGATCCACGACGTGATCCTCTCGTTCCCCCTTGGGTACGACACGCTGGTGGGGGAGAAGGGCGTGACGCTCTCCGGCGGGCAGAAACAGAGGGTGGCGATCGCCCGCACGATCCTGAGGGACCCGCGCGTCCTCATCCTGGACGATTCGACCTCCTCCGTGGACGCGGAAACCGAGGCAGCCATCCGCGCCGCGCTGGAGAACCTCATGGAGGGCCGCACCACCTTCATCATCGCCCACAGGGTCCAGAGCCTGATGAGGGCCGACCTGATCCTCGTATTCGACGCGGGCCGCATCGTGGAGCGCGGGACGCACCAGTCGCTGCTGTGCTCCGACGGGATGTACCGGCGCGTGTTCGACCTGCAGACCCGCATCGATTCGGAGCTGAGGGAGGAGGTGACACGTGCCTGACCTCCTGCGCGACGACGAGGAGTTCACCTCCACCTTCAACGGCCGGATTGTGCTGCGGATGCTCGGCGCCATCGCGCCCTACTGGCCCCGGGTGCTCGCCTTCTGCGTCCTGATCTCCCTCGTCGCCTTCGGCGACGGGCTTTTCACCTTCTTCAACCGCCGCATGATCGACGAGGCGATCCTCGCTCATGACGCTTCGAAGCTCATCCCCATCGCGCTCCTGTTCGCCGGCATCATCGCCGGGCAGGCCGTCGCTGTCTGCGCGATGGTGCTTTTCGCCGGGATCCTCGGCGAGAGGGTCCAGTACGACCTGCGCAGGAGAATGTTCGATCACCTGCAGGAACTGTCTTTCTCCTATTTCGATCGTACCCCGGTCGGTTGGATCATGGCGCGGGTCACGTCGGATTCGGGCCGGATCGCCGGGCTCATCACGTGGGGCCTGAACGACATCTGCTGGGCGCTCACCAACCTCGTCTCGTCCGTCGTCTTCATGTTCCTGATCAACGCGAAGCTTGCCGCCATCATCGTCGTCTCGGTTCCCCTCCTGGTCGTGGTGGCGGTGCGGTTCAAGAGCCGGATCGTCGCGGAATACCGCAAGGTCCGGCGCCTCAACTCGAAGATCACCGCCGCCTACAATGAGAACATCACCGGCGTTCGCGTCGTGAAGGCGCTCTGCCGGGAGCGCACCAATCTCGGCGAGTTCTCCCGGCTGACGGGGGACATGCGGGCCGCGGGTTTCCGGGCGGCATGGCTCTCCGCGCTTTTCCTTCCGATCGTGCAGATCATCAGCGCAGCCGCCGTGGGGGCGGTCATCTGGTTCGGCGGGCGCCAGGCCCTCGGAGGCCTCCTCAGCGTGGGCAGCATCCAGGCGTTCCTCGGGTACGTGACGTTCATGATGTGGCCGATCCAGGACCTTGCACGGGTGTACGCGGACATGCAGCAGTCCATCGCCTCCGCCGAGCGCACCTTCTCCCTCATCGATGCGGTGCCGGAGATCGTGGACGGGCCGGGGGTTCGCGACCCCGGCGTGCGCGGGACCCCTCTGTCCATGGCAGGGGACATCGAGCTGGATCACGTGGACTTTCATTACCAGGAGGGTGCGCCGGTCCTCCAGGGGTTTACGCTGCACGTGCGCCAGGGTGAGACGATCGCGCTCGTCGGTCCCACCGGCGGGGGCAAGTCGACCATCGTGAACCTGGTCTGCCGGTTCTACGAGCCGCAGGGCGGGGAGATCAGGATCGCCGGCCGCGACTCCCGGTGTCTGCCGCTGCACGCAATCCAGTCCCGCATCGGCATGGTCCTGCAGACCCCCCACCTCTTTTCGGGTACCGTGCGGGAGAACATCCGCTACGGGAGGCTCGACGCATCCGACGTGGAGGTCGAGGACGCCGCGCGCGCGGCGGGGGCCCACTCATTCATCCGGGGCCTCGAGCGGGCATACGACACGGAGGTCGGTGAAGGAGGCAACAGGCTCTCCGTGGGGCAGAAACAGCTGCTCAGCCTCGCGCGCGCGATCCTTGCCCGTCCGGATATCTTCATCATGGACGAGGCGACAAGCTCGGTGGACACCCTCACCGAGAGCCTCATCCAGAAGGGCATGGAAGCCCTGATGCGGGGCCGGACCAGCTTCGTCATCGCCCACCGGCTTTCGACGATCAGGAGGGCGGACCGCATCGTGTTCATCGACGGCGGGAGGATCATGGAGATGGGTACTCACGCGGAGCTGATCAGGTGTCGCGGCCGCTACCACGACCTGTACACGCGCCAGTTCCGGCACGAGCGCGAAGAGGGCCAGGACGCATTGCGCATCCTCGGAAACGACGCCTCGTAGCGCCGGCCTCGCTTTGGGATTACACTCACCCGCATGAGGATCATCGTCGGCCATACGAACATGGATCTCGACTGCTTCGGCTCGCTCGCGCTGGCCCGCGTCCTGTACCCGGGATACCAGGCCGTCCGCAGCCGGCTGATCCACCCCGTGGCGCGCACTCTCTACAACCTCTACGCCGACTACCTGGACATGGCGTCGATGGAGGAGCTGTCGGGGGTACCAGTGGAGAAGATCGTGGTCGTGGATACCCGCTCCCTCGGCCGCATCAAGGAGTACCTCCAGATGATCGACCCGCTGCCGCCGGTCGAAGTCTGGGACCATCACCCCGAAGAATCGTCGGACATCGATGGCGCGGTGGTGCGGGAGGCCGAGGTGGGGGCCAACACAACCCTTCTCGCCGGGGAAGCGATGCGCCGCGGGTGCATCCTTCGCACGGAGGATGCGACCATCGCCCTCACCGGTATCTACGCGGACACGGGCAATTTCACGCACGAGAGCGTGAGGAGCGCCGATTTCGAGGCTGCGGCGTGGCTCATCTCGCAGGGAGCATCTCTCCCCCTGGTGAAATCCTTCCTCCGCACGCTCACGGAGGAGTCCCAGATCACGCTCTTCCACGAGCTCCTCAACAGGCTCTCCTACCAGACCGTGCACGGTCACCTCGTGCTCACCGTGTACCGGGAAATGGACCGGCAGTTCGGCGGCCTGGCCGCCGTGGTGGAAAAGGTCTTCGAGGTGGAAAGCCCGGACGCGCTGTTCGCCGTCTTCGCCTTTACGAGGGACAACGAGACCCTGATCATCGCGCGCAGCCAGGCGCCCGGCCTGGACGTCTCGCGTCTCCTCCGCGCGTTCGGCGGCGGGGGACACGCGCAGGCCGCCTCGGCCCTCCTGAAGGGGGAGCCAGGGCGGAAGACCTTTCACGCCTTGCAGGCGTGCCTGAAAACAATGCTCGCCGACGCGGTGAGCGCCGCAGCGATCATGGAGAGGCGCGTGGAAACGATTCGGCACGACTGGTCCCTCCTGGACGCCTCCCGATTCCTGGAGGACTCGGACCGCAGCGGGATGCCCGTCATCGACCCCCGGGGAAAACTCTGCGGCTACCTGAGCCTGAGAGACATCATGAAGGCGCGGCGTGGCGGGCAGATGACGGCGCCGGTGAGCTCTCACATGGTGAGGCGCGTAGTGG
>Ga0187866_1004008_pt1 | contig 10608 bp, 12 predicted proteins | sample June2016WEW_11_1_3_FD_133013 | JGI IMG/M metagenome (GOLD analysis project Ga0187866, IMG submission 133013) | Peatland microbial communities from SPRUCE experiment site at the Marcell Experimental Forest, Minnesota, USA - June2016WEW_11_150 | ecosystem: Environmental > Terrestrial > Soil >... | reverse complement strand
TCGACACTGACCATATGGTGTTTATCGGGGAACAGGTGGGGCAAACATTTGCCCTCCCAAGGCAACAGGCAGAACAAGACAGAGCACGGCCACCATTCGCAACTTCATAATCCACCTCCTGCCCGAGATTCCCCGTCGAATCTGGGGTGATCGATCTTCCGTCTTACACTACCTAATAGTTTCCCGCATGCGTAAGAACTACGTATTTTGATGCATCCCACACGAAATTCCTTGACAGCAGGAGTTGCAGGCGTGAAAGTCAGGCTGCGGCAAACGTCAGGCCAAAGCGCCAAGTTCTTCGACTTGATATGGATAAAGAATGCGGAACTGCGAAGAGGTGCCCTTTCCCATAGTGCATGGCTGTCGTCTCAAGGCAGGATCATGCCGAACAATCCGTGAGTTCATCCGTAGCGCCTGCATGGATTGTCTTCAGGGAAAGAAAGTATATTCAGGACCAACTCCCCGTGTACGTGAAATAAGTGAAAAGTTCCAAATCCTGTCGTCACGCGAAGCCGAGCTTTGCTCCCTGCTCGCGCATCGACTCAGCACTGCTGAGATTTCAGCATGCCTTCTCATCAGTCCTCGAACTGTGGAAAAGCATATCGAAAGCATTTTCAAGAAGCTCGAAGTAGGCTCCCGTGAGCACTTGAGGCTGAAAATGGGCATTCCAGCACCAGCGATCCTGTCCGTCGATATGCGACACTCTGCACATGATAAGTCAACGGACCAGAGACCTTAGGCACATAGCCCTGCCGATAAAATCTACTTCCCCGGGAAGGGGAGTTGTTGCCGTTGATAAACGGTTTTACGCATCATCGATACCGCATGCGTAGAAACGGCGTATTTTGACACTTGACAGGCAAGAACGACTGTATGAGACTTTTTCTAACTGCCACCAGTCGTGGCCTATTAGCCTGGTCCTTCTTGGTACTCTCATGCAGCTTGGCGTGGAGGAAGTATGAAGAACTACGGAATCGTGCTATCGCCGAAAATGCATGATTACCCTCTATAGGCAGGATCAAGCCGCACCACCCCGAGTTCGTCCGAACTGTCTGGTTGGGACACCATGATTTCGGTTCATGCTGTCTCACATCTCGAGGGTTGAAAAATGGCGAACATGCCTTCCCTTCCCTGGATCAAAATCAACGATTTCCTCTTGCAGGTATTCGCAGCAAAGAACCTGGATGATTTCAATGCCCTCGTCTGCGCTCATGTTGCGGACCTTATCCCCCACGATTTCCCGATCTTGTGTGTCACCTCGAATAGGAGTGATCTCCCTCTCCTGGCAAAAGGCGAACATCCAAACAAACTGATAGATTCAACAATACTCGCGATGGCCGGAGAGCCTGGCACAGTAGCGGCTTGGAACCGGTACTTTAGATTTCGTCTTCCCATCACCGATGGATACATAGCTACCAGCCTGGTTTCCGATTTCCGGCCTTTTGCCGACACGGAGTTTGTGACCGATTTCGTCAAGCCCAGGTCAGTGGAGCTGTGCCTGGGCGGCTGGTTTCGACGTTATACGGTCGTTGTCCCCCGGTGCAGACCCGCTCGTTTGTACTCCGAACGGGAGATCGCGATAAGCAGAATCGTGTCACCGCATTTAGAGAACTTTTACTCTGCACTTTCCTTGGCCGCCACAAGCCCGCAAGAATCCCGATTCCAGTCAATGAGACTTGATGCAACGCGCTTAGGCTTGACTCGGCGCGAGCATGAAATTGCCCTCCTGCTCTCGGAGAGGCTTTCTATGTCTGAAATAGCGGATAGGCTTTTCATTAGCCGTCGCACCGCGGAAAAGCATGCGGAAAACATCTACGGAAAATTCGGAATAAGAAAGAAACAAGAGGTGGGCGAGCGTTTACTCAGCTTTCGCCCCTATTCTACTTCTTCTCGCTAACGGTCTTTGTACTTGCCAGCATTTTGTGCTCCTTGACGGCATGTCTTTTCATTTTCCAAGAACCCGGCGGCGTCCCTCCTTAAGTGAACCAGTATTTTTCAGCCTGTGAAGTCCAACGCCCACGATGGGGAACTGTTTCCTCTTCCTTCAGATCAGGTCATTTTCTTTGCAGTACCTTCGAGACGATAGGGCGCGGTCATTCCCTCCAGTCGGCTTGCCAACTGTTCGGCGTCAACCCGGCCAGGGTCTGGCGATGGGGCAAGCAACATATCGAGGTCCTGGGCATGCTCAAGAAGCGGGCTGAATGGCGAGAACTGGAGCGCCAGAAAGCCCAAGAATGCTCGGGTCATGAGGCGGCGGTCGAGCGGCGCCAAGAACGGATGCGCGCGCGTCGAGTTGCGGCGCCGATGCAGGGTGCGTATACTCGACAACGAACATGGATTTCAGAACGCGTCTCCTGCGAACACTTCGTGCCATTGCGCCAGTGCTTCGGGAGCCGGGAGTGATGGTCGCGGGTTCGGAGGTTCCGAACCTTCTTGAGCCTGATGCGCGATCCACGCTCGTCGTCTCCCAGGACGTGGATATCGCGGTTCCAGTGGAACGTCATGCGGCCGTCAAGGAGAGCCTCGGTGCGATAGTCGGGCTGGTGCGGTCCAAAGAGGAGCCGTCGGTCTGGCTGCCAGGGGAAGCGGATCTCATCGAGGTGAACTTCATCGGGTGGGACGCGCATAGTGCGCGGGTAGGCGAAACCTACGTACTCGAAGATGCCGAGCTTCCTCTCCTCGTGTTCGGTCACCTCTCCCTGCTCCGGCCGGGACGGACGCTCCTGATAGAAGACCTCCTCATTCCCCTGCCACGCCCGGCAGGCCTCATGCTGGAAAAACTCCTGACGGACCGCAGCGGGGAAAAAGGAGACCGCGACCTCCTGGTTGCGTTGGCTCTCCTGCTCGTTTCAGAGGAAAGCGATTTCGCGGAAATCGAGCTGCTCTACAAGGGTTTGGCGCCCGATCACCGATATGCTGTGCTGTCCGGTCTCAGCACGCTGTCACTCCTCGAGCCCCGGATGCATATGCCGGACCCGACCCGTCATCGACCGCTGGTGGCGGACCTGCTGGCGCGGCTGGAAAGAACCGAGGCGAATCGGTGAATGAGAAGCTGCACGCGCGTGTCCGTCACATGCGCGAACAATCGCTCATCCGCGCCTGGGAGTATCGCCAGCGATCCTCCAGCAAAGGGGTCTGGCATCGGTTCCGACGGGTTCTTGCGGATGCGGCCGAGGCATGGATCATTGGCGAGGCCGACGCGGAAATGCTGGAGGCCCGCGGTTGCCTCCCTCATCCCGTCGGACGGGAATTCGATCCGCCCAAACGACTTTTCTTCCTTGCCGCTGGAGACCTGGAAACCATCATCCAACGCACACAGGTGCCCGTACGGTTGCAGGGCGAATTGCTTCTTGCGCGCAGCCTTGTCCTTATCCCTCACGCGCGTCGTGAAATACGCGCGGAGGAACAGAGCACGACTCGTTGAGGCCTTCGTCGGCCTTCTCTCGCTTGCCCCTTGGTCGACGAAAACGCGCAAGGTGGAGATTGTCAAAGGAAGAAGTCCGAATTATCATCATCGACCATAATGATCTGCCGGAAATAGATCGTCAGTTTCCCGCCTTGGCCGAACTTCTGGCTGAGAAGTGTTTTCTCTATAAGTCGAACGGCTCCTATGCAATATACCTGAAGCGCGGTGGAAGTCATGCCTGAAGGAGTGTGAGGCTCGCGTGAACCGGCGCCTTACATCTACTTGATCACGCTGGTGGCGACTGCCCCCGGCGAAGCCGAAACGTCCCGGGGGAGATGAGGATGTGCCTGTTCAGGTCTGCGCGAACAGCGCCCCGCACATTCAGCGCTCAGTTTCCTGTGCGAAAAGTATCCTGCTCCGTCACGTTTCGTTGCCCGTCCAGGACAACGAGGTTCAGTCCCGGTCGGTTCGGGGATTCCTGCACGCCGTTGATCAGGATGGAGGCGTTCGTCCCGGTGGACTCGCCCGGTGGTCCCCGAGACCTTGTTCCCCCGGTGGACTGCAGGAGCACATCGGGGCCGGGAAGCGCTTTGCGAAGTTTCTCCGAGGAAGACGTCGAGGCAGACACGGGAGCGCGGTTGTCGAGCAGCTCGAAAACCACCCGGCCCTCGCGCATGACTCCGATATAGGAGCCACCGCCGTGAAGGGTGTTGATCCTCGAACCCCGGATCATCATGTAGGAATAGGCGACATAGGAGAGCTTCGACACGACGTTCCCGTTGCCGGCGATGAGAATCGTTTCGCGGGAATGGCGGTCGAGGAACGCGACCAGGCGGTCTGACTCGGACAGCCTCAGTTTTCGCAGTTCGCCGGCCGGGTCGCGGTAATAGGGCACGATCTCGGGCTGCTCCTCGGGTCGCAGAGCGCGGATCGTGTCGCCGATTTCCCGGTTCTTTGAGGTCAAGGAGGCACGCTGGAGGAGGAGAAAGCCGTTCTCATAGCGAAGGAGGCCGTAGTCGGTGCCATCAAGGAGGTCGAGGATGATTCGCCTGACCTCCGAAGGATCGATCGCATGGGTGCGGTAGACCAACTCGTACTGGTCGCTCGCCGGCGTCGGCGGGTAGAGGTCTGCAAGAACGAACTTCGTTCCGGTCCGCATCCGATCCAACAGGTAGATCTCCGCTCTCCCCGAGAGATGCGGGTAGAGCCGGGAGATGGTCGCCACCGAGGCGTCGCCGGGGATCATGGCGAAGAAGGAGTAGGCAGTACGCTGCCTCTCGTCCGGCAGGAGGAAACCCGGGAAGCGCTTCGACAAGACGAGCCCGTACTCATAGTCCATCACCATCCCGGCGGCAAGCAAGGGCACGGCAATCGCGGCGAGAGAGATGCTCGGCCATCGTTTCCTGGTATTTTCGATACCGAAGATGGTCAGAAAGAACACTGTGGCAACGAGGTGCGCGGAATAGTGAAATCCGATGGAGTACCGAGTGGAGCCTCCGGAAAGGAGGACCACCGCCAGGCCGGGAGCAAGAAGCACCATTTTTCTACCGGAGAAGAAAGGCAGGAAGAGGACGGGCGTAAAGATTTGCAGGAGGTAGAGAAGTTTGTCAGGGTTGAGGAACACGTACCGGAACACATATAAAGGATTGGTGACCAAGGTCAGCGCCATCCCGGCATAGTCCTGGTGCTCGGGCAGGACAAGACCCCAGTAGTTCTCCAGGTTGGGATACCCCCCGAGTGCGGTCATCACTCGGAGGGTCACCAGGAAGTAGCCGACGCAGGCCGCAAGGCTCGCCAGGCCCAGCCGTGGTTTCCTGAGGGCCAGCCATTGATAGAGGGCGACACCCGCCAGTGTGACCGGCGCATCCTCCCGCGTGATCAGTGCGAGACCGAAAAATACCCAGTACCATCCCATCCTGCCGCTTTCCAGGAAATACAGGAGAAAGCACAGGATAGGGGCTAGGAGGACCAGCCCATGGAAATCGTAGGTGTTCATGCCGTGGAGCGCCGGGAACAGGAGATAGACGACGGCCACGATCAGACCGATCCAGGAGTTGTTGAGCCTGCGGCGTGCCAGCAAGAAAAGGGGTATGGCGCCGGTGGGCAAAAGGGCAGACTGCAGCACCAACAGGGTGACCGGGTCCTGGTGGAGGGCGTAGATCGGGGCCAGCAGGTAATAGAGGGGCTGGAAATGGTTGCCGAAGTGCAGAATGGTGATGTCCGCAGTTACTCGCGGGTTGCCGGTATGCAGGAGCGTGTAGATGGCCTGGTTCTGCCAGCCCAGATCAAGGGCGTATGAATGGAACGCAAGATGCTTGCGAACCGTGTACAAACCGAAGAAGGCAGCATATCCGACGACGAGGACGAGCACGACCAGAAAACCCCAAAGCTGCTGGTCGGAACCGGGCGGGTCAGCGAGCGCAGCAGTTTCCCATATTCGCGAGCAGGCCAGGACGAGGATCGCGAGCATGCCGATCACGAGGCAGAAGGCTTGGATGGGGTAATAGACCTCGAGAGCCGGAATGCTGATCAGCGGCCAGAAACCAAGAAGGATCCCGAGGCACAGCAAGCCTACCCATCGCTTCTGTGCCGCTTCCCGCGTGCTCGGTTCGATGGGCAGCACGGCGAAGCGAAGGATCCAGAGGAACAGCGCGAGAAGGCTGCCGGCGAGGAGGAAGACCACCAGCCTCACGCGGTCTTCCTCGGAGAGGTTATTCTGGAAGAACAGCGACGAAATATCGATCCGCTCCACGCGGAACGACCAGAGGAAGAAACCCATCGAGGCGCCCGAGATAGCTGCAACGGCGATGCGTTGCGGCGATCCGATACGCACCATGAGGACCCGGAGCCGAGAGATGATCTTTCTCATTCCTCTCACATTCTCCATTGCGGGAAGACTCCAGGAGTATACACGACCTCCGCCACCCGTGCGAGATGCCGCCCGTGCGAGATGCCGCATTGCCTCATAATTAATCTGGACGTGGGAGTGGGCATGCCTCAAAAGTAAATCACGACGAACGCATAAGCGCTCCGAAATGCCATTCTGGCTATTTGTGCCTCGATCCAGAAAGGCGGAGGTTATGTGGCAGGTCCTGTTGCGGTGGCCGCCGGCGCCGTCGGGGAGTTATGGGGTTGGATCGAGTAGCCTCCGAAGCCGAATCGCAGTAACATCTCCTTAGGAACCTCTTCAAGGCAGGAGGCAAACGATGAGCAAGAGCGGAAGGTTCGGGAGGCGGGCGAAGCACGCGCAAAAGGTCCGCATCCAGAAGTCGGTGCCCAAGCAAGTGCGGGATATCCTGCGCTTCGAAGAGCATTTCAAGATCGCGCCGAAGCACCCGGGTATGGGAAGGCGGTGACGCTTCAGGCCAGCCTGGACAGGTTCTCCGGGTGGCTGATCTGCATATCTTCGGAATCAGATCGCAAAGACTTCCACCCCTTGTTGTTTCAGGTCTTCTATCGCTGCCTTGCTGATGTTCTTGTCGGTCACCAGGTTGTCGACGTGGGTGAAGTTTCAAGGACATGAGACGCTTGATCTCCACCTCTTGAGGAATGGCCGAGAAACACCCTTCGTCCACAAGGATTCCCGACACCCCATCCAGAGCTATTGATGGGGCAGCACGCCTATGAATGGCATGAGATGATGGCGATGAGCATGCTCGGGTCGCTCCCTAAGGGGACAGACCAGCGGGCCCTCAGGACCTCGCGGAGCGCGTTTCGTGCCCCCCTCGGCTGCTTGACAGACGCTGGCATTAGCGATACCAATAACACTGTTAACTAAAATATCATCGTTTACGGAGCATCTATGGGAATCACCGAACGGAAGAAACGCGCCAGGGAGGATTTGCGGCAGAGGATCCTGGAAACCGCGGAGGCGCTGTTCGTCAAAGAGGGCTATGAATCCGTATCCATGCGAAAGATCGCGCGGCAGATAGAGTACTCACCCACGACCATCTACCACTATTTCAAGGACAAGGGTGAGCTCTTCTCTTGCCTGCTCGAAGGCTACCACGGACAGCTCCTGGCCCTTATGGAAGCGATCTACCTCCGGGAGGACGACCCGATTGCAGCAGTGAAGGAGGGAATGCGCGCATACACCGAGTTTGGAATCGCGAACCCGTCCTATTACAAGCTCGCCTTCATGAGCCCCCCGGAGTTCAGGGCGGAGTCTTACATGGTCGAAGGCTCGAAGGGGACCATGCTTTTCATGAAACTGCGTGCTTCGGTCGAGCTTTGCATCCAGCAGGGGCTTTTCGCGCCCATGCAGGCCGATCTTGCCGCCCAGGTGATCTGGATGATGAACCATGGCGTCACCTCGCTGCTCATTTCCAACCCTAACTTTCCCTGGGCGGACCGGAATGCGCTCCTCGAGCGCGTAATCGAAACTACGATAGACGGCCTGAGGGCCGGGCGTGGAGGGCAATGATGGACACACACGCCATGGCGCATGACGGACTCCGCACCAATCGGAACTTCTGCATGTACTTTGCCGCACGGATTGTCTCCCAGCTTGGCGACCAGCTCTACGTCTTCGCCATCAGCTGGTTTGTGCTCGACCTCACGAAGTCAAGCTTCCACATGGCCGCGCTTCTTGCGGTCAACTCCCTCGCGGTGATGGCTGTCGCGCCCTTCGGCGGGCTCATTGCGGACCGGGTCAGCCGGAAGTGGGTGATGGCCGGCACGGACCTCATCCAGGGAGTTGTCCTGCTCGCCATTTTTCTGCTGCAGCAGGGGCATTTCCTGTCGATCGGGGTGTTGTACGCTGCAACCGCGCTGCTGGGCTTGTGCAGTGCCGTTTTCTCTCCGGCCGCCAGCGCAATCGTGCCGGGAATCGTCGAAGGTACGCGCGTGCCCGCGGCAGTCGCGGCCGGTCAGGCTGCCTCGAACTTCTGTACCATTGCGGGCATGGTCCTGGGAGGGGCGCTCTACCGGCTTATCGGCATCTCGGGCATCCTGATGCTGAACGCCGTCTCCAACCTCGCTGCCGCCGCCATGGAGGCCCGCATCCGCGTCGCGCCGGTGGTCTCCCGGACAGCGGGGGCGGGTGTGCGCGCATCGGGGGAATTGAAAAGGTTCGTCGCGGATCTCAAAGGAGGGCTCCGCCAGATGCGGCTGGACAGGACCGTCTTTTTCCTTCTCCTCGTCAATACGGCGTTCACCCTTGCGGTGCTGCCCATCGCCATGGTGTACATGCCCTACCTTTTCAACGTGCTGCTCGGGGCTTCGCCTCTGCAGGCGGCTGTCCCGCAGGCAGCCACCTGGGCCGGTATCATCGCCGGCAGCATCGTTGCCGCACGCCTGTTGCACCGCCGAAGACCGGAAGCGCTCATCGCGGCAGGGCTGGCCGCCCTGGCCGCCCACGCTATCCTCCTGGTCGGGCTTCTCGGGGTGAGCCATCTGCTGGGCGCGGCATGGATGAGCGCAGCCTGTACGCTGGGCAACGCGATTGCGGGAGCGGCCGGCGCGTTCTTCGTCGTCCCGGTGTATGCATTGTTCCACGCGCGGAGCACCGATGAGTTCCGCGGCCGTTTCTGGGGCGTGGAGAGCTCACTGCGCACAGCAGCGATGTGCGCCGGCTATTTCGCCGCGGGGATACTGGCCCAACGGCTCCCGCTCGGCTTCGTCTTTGCAGGAACGGGTGTCATGCTGCTTTTCCTGTTCGCAGGGGTCGTACGGCTGCGTCCGGCGCCGGCGCCTGGGGGTGTCCGGCTGGTTCGATCTGGACGTGATCCGGCCCTTCGCCTATGATCCGTCGACGACACGCAATAAATGATGCCGCATCATCCAGCGGCCGGGGCGGAGACAGAGGCCTGCACCGGACCCTGATCGGAGGGAAGCTATGGGCAGATTGGAAAGGCTCACCCCGTTGCTCGAAGATTTCGTGGAAAAGGGGCCGCCCGGCTGCGCCTGCATTGTCTCGCGCCGCAGGGAAGTTATCTACGAGACCTACATCGGCTACGCGGACAGGGAAAAAAAGAAGCCAATCTCCCCGGACACGATTTATAGGCTCTTTTCCAACAGCAAACCGATTACCTGCACGGCTGCCTTGATACTGTATGAAAGGGGCGCATACCTCCTCAGCGATCCGGTGAGCGACTACCTCCCGGAGTTCAAAGATATGCAGGTCTACAGCTCAGCGGCCGATAAAACCCTTCAGGTTTCCCCCGCGAAAGGGCCGATCCGGATAGCGGATCTTTTCACCATGACGTCGGGATTGTGCTACCCAGGAGATTCGCCGGAAACGGCGCGTCGAACCCGCGACGTCCTGCAGGACCTGGACGAGAAGGAGCGAAGCGGATCGAAATACGACATTCGCGCCGTGTCCCGCGCGTTGGCGGGCATACCGCTCGCCTTTGATCCGGGCGCCGGCTGGATGTACGGCACGAGTCATGACGTCCTCGGCGCATTGATCGAGGTCCTGTCGGGCAAGACACTCGGCCAATTCCTGCAGGATGAAATCTTCGATCCCCTGGGCATGAAAGATACATCGTTTCGGCTGTCCGAGGAAAAAAGAGCAAGGCTGTGCTGCCTGTACGATCTCTCTTCGGATGGCAATCTGACTAGGAACAACAGCATGGACGCCAATATTCGGCCGGATGCGCTCCTGGAGACCGGCGGTGGCGGGCTGCTGTCCACGATAGGGGATCATAGCCGTTTCGCCCAGATGCTCGCGTGCGGAGGGCTGTTCAATGACGAGCAGATACTGGGACGGAAAACGGTTCGCCTCATGTCCTCCAACCATCTGAGGCCGAATCAGCTCGCAGACTATAACTGGGACTTCCTTGCGGGGTACGGGTACGGACTGGGCGTGCGGGTCATGATGGATCCCATTGCGGGAGGATCCAATGGATCGGTGGGAGAGTTAGGCTGGGGCGGATTGGCCGGCACGTGGGCACTGGTGGATCCGGCGGAAGAGCTGTCGGCCGTCTATGCCCAACAGATGATACCGAGCCTCGAAGCGCGCTACATCCCGCGGCTTCGAAACGTCCTGTACGGGGCGCTCTGATCCGGATAGGCCCGCGCCTGGCGGGCCATCCGGTTGGCGCCTGCTGCTTTTTCAGAAAGAGAATCCGATGTTCAATGCCACTTCGAAATCATATGCGGACACCTCTTCTCCCGGCGACAGGGTGGCAGTTGTCTGGCTGGGCGTGAGACTGTAGTCGTACAATGCCGACACTCCGATCACCGCAGTTCCGAGGGAAAAG
>Ga0187866_1004001_pt1 | contig 10632 bp, 7 predicted proteins | sample June2016WEW_11_1_3_FD_133013 | JGI IMG/M metagenome (GOLD analysis project Ga0187866, IMG submission 133013) | Peatland microbial communities from SPRUCE experiment site at the Marcell Experimental Forest, Minnesota, USA - June2016WEW_11_150 | ecosystem: Environmental > Terrestrial > Soil >... | reverse complement strand
TATTTCATGTGAGATGGTGCAATCTTTTCTACAATCTGCTGTGCGATGCTTCTATGTCGAGGCCGCAAAAGTGTACCGCTGTCATTATCTGGTACAAGAACTCCCCTCAATAGTTTCTCTATGACCACACCCTGCGTAAAAGATGTTCTACCCAAACATGGCAATAAGTGCCTTCGGTATACCCCTTGTGCTCCCTGTGCTACAGCAAGGCAACAGATCGTGTAAGCCAATTTAGCTTCGGGGACTAATTCGTTGTACTCGCCCGTGAGAATAGCTTCGAAACCAATTCCTCTGGTCGCTTCCTGCATCGCCACTAACAATTGGCGCGAAGCACGAATCATAAACTCATGCACACGCTCTTCATAAGTCTTTTCACGGAGGACTCCAAGGACACGGAATTGCTCCAGCTTTTGGAGTATCGAATGAACTTCGGCCTCCGTGAGGTCTTTGACTTCCAATTCTAGTGGGGCAAGATCGAGCAAGGCACTAGAGCGTCTTGCATAAGCATTTGTGCGGTCTGCGAGGATAAGCGTTACTCTATGACTGTCAGTAAGTTGCGGCAGAGCTTTGGAAATTGCTGGAATATGACGTGTAAAATTGTCAACGAACACATAGAGCCTTTCAGAGCCAAGTTGGTCGTCTTGTGAAGCTCGAATTATACCGTCAAAGTCAACAATCTGCTCACTCTTTGCGTAATAAACGACTTTCCCTGCTTTAGAAAGGTCAATCGCAGCACGTTTCATTACGGTAGTCTTGCCACTCCCAGCGGGACCAAACAATACAATACATTGGAACTGATTATTATGAAGAGCCAAGTCCTCACGAAGGATTTCAGTTGCTTCTCGCTGTCCGTCTCGCCCATCTGCAATATCACGCCAACTTGGCTCCGCTCCCATAAAAAAACTGTCAGGTAGTCCTCGATAAGTGCTCGGTAGTGAGGAATGGTAAATCGGGTCGAAGAAGCGAATGATGGATTCGTCTTTCGGCCCGCGCTCTGTGAACACGTGCGGAAAGGCACGGACACAAATACTATGGATGCTGAGGTCCGAATCGGCTAAACGTAATGCAAGAGTCTTTAAAAATTCTTCACCAGTGCATTCGATAGGAGTAATGTTCTGCTCTTGTAAAGCATCTGAGCGTATTTTACCGATGTTTGGATTCACAAGGAACGAGTTTGGTCGATACTCATTCACTTCCTTCTGTTTTTCACCGCGAAGCGATAAGTAATAGTGAAATGAGGACTCTTCCAATAAAGAGCCAATAAATACAACCGGCCTCTTATATACATCATCCACAAGGATTTGATACCAAGGATTGGGCTTTGTCTGCTGCTGTGCAAACTCTTGTAGCGTGAAAGTCAAGCCTTTTTCCAATTGATGGACGTAACCATGTAGGTGAATGCACTGAAGAGATTTGAAGTGCGGGTCACGATCATCAGGTTGCGCAGGGCAGACAATTGTATCCAGCGTTTGTGTGGTTCGTCCACGAAAAATACAGTTGATCAAGTCATCAATATTAGTTGTATAGATACGGTGCCATACTAGCGTGCCGATGATCTTGTACCAATCCGCAAAATCTACAACTTTGTAGGTCTGTTTCAGCCATGAGTTGAGACTTGATGAGCCAAGATGTTTCCGAACAGCCTGGTAAACGAGAGGTAGTGGCTCATTTGTATAAGGTAGATGGGCAAGATTCGCTAGGCGCTCAGATAAGTTCTTACCGAGAGGTAGTTTTTGACCATCTTCATTGGTTGCGTCAAAGGAAAATCCCGCTCCACAGAAGAGCACTACATCACCCTTCTCCATTCTTGAGCATAGGGTCTGAAACTCTATTGAATTAAAATCAAATGCCATGATTAATAACTTACAGTTTTCAAAGAAATTTTAAAGATTCTTCTGCAGGCTGCCTCTGCAGTACATTTATTCTGTTCACGGTCTATTAAACACTGATTACCAATCTATCCTGCAAAACCCATAATGCAATACACTATTCATCAAGATAATCGGGGCTTGCGACTATTCATTGGGGTTCGTCTCATCTGCTTCCAGCGGTTTCACCTGCTTCGGCAGTTTTTTTTGTTCCGATTCCACACGGCGCTCGATTTTCTTTATGTCTTCGGCCGCCGGTAGTTGTTCGGGCACGATGCCGCGGTTGCCTAATTGTAACCGTATAGTAATTTGAGTTTAGTACAGTCATCCTGACGGGTACCGACGCGCAGCGTTGGTCGGCGAAGGATCTCAATTAGCGGCTAGATTCTTCGCTACGCTCAGAATGACACGGCTCCTCGTTTCAGAATGACACGACTCCTCGTTGCTGTTGACGTGTTGATCATGCCCACGACAAGCGTGCGCATGGCACCCGACACCCGGTCGGTTCCGCCGTTTGCAGCAAACTACAGGGAACAACTACTGTTTATCACGAAAACACGAAAGAACGAAAACGCGAAAAAGAATCGATGGTTTACATTTCGTGTTTTCGTTATTTCCCGCTTTCGTGATGAAAATGGATTTTGTTTCAATTGAGTAAATCGTTTCAATGGACATTAGTATAAGTAGTCCGCGCGGACTATCAAGTGCCCACCGGAGAGAATTTTTGAAAAAAGGCGTAATCGTTCACGGAGAGCCTTCGTCAATGTAGTAGGCACACGCCGTGTGCCGTCCGTCTGAAGTGCATCGGTTACGAAAAACATCACAAACGGCACACGGCGTGTGCCTACTACGTTGCAATTCGTGAACGGTTACAAAAACGCTCTAGGCGGGATCAGAAGCAGAATCCGGTTTTCAGGCCGAAGGTGAACATTTGCGAATTTGGCTGGAGGTATCCCTCCACGACGTCCGACTGGCTCCAAGTCATTAGTTCGGTGAAGGCCGATATAAAGGCGGTTTGGTTGCGGAGTCCGAGTTCCAATTGGCCGGTCAAGCCAGCCTTGGGATACATTGGCACGTAGCCAATCGAAGCGAACTGATAAGTCATCGCGGTGCAGCCGATCCGTCCGGCATAATAGAATTCCCAGCCGCAGTTTTGCAACCGCTTTTTTTCCAGGCCCAGGTAAGGATAAATCGTCCACCAGGTCTCCTGGTACCCGGGAACCGGACTGCCGTAGTCGGTCGTTCCGTCCTTAAGGTCCCTGATCCAAAAGCGCGTGCCTATGCCCACGAAGAAACTGATGTCCGGACAGCAATCGGGTTCGATGTGCAGATCGTATTCGCCCAGTGCGCCCAGGTAGCCCGTGGCCGAAGTTAAAGGTTCGGTGTAGTAAGTGTCGTCGCCATCTGGAAACTGGCCAAAACCCTTGTAGCGCATGGTCGCGCCGAAGACCGCGACGTGGAAGCGCTCTATTCCGATGCGACGCATGTATCCCAGAGTAAGCAGCGTGCCATACTCGTTGACAGGGTCCATACCGTCCATCTGTTCGTTCCAATGAAAATAATCGACCCGCGTGTACCAAGTCGATTCGATCAGACGGTTGCCCATGGCCGGCATGACAATGTCGCCCTGGACGGGCACGGCATTGGGCTGTGGCGCTAAATTCTGGTACTGCTGAGAGGTCGATGCGGAAGGATACGACGTGGGCGGATACGTTCCGGGCGGATATACCGCGGGCTGATACAATGCCGGCTGGGATGACGTAGGCGGATATAACGATGGCGGATACACAGTCGAGTTGGCCGCCGGCCGGGAACGGACGTCGGAAGACGATGGACCGTGGATCAACTGTTGCGAGTCCGCGCTGCTTGTGCCATATAAAGCCGATTGACCGGACATTGGTCCGCTGGAATAGACATCTTCGGCCCAGGCAGGACAACTGCTCATGGCAACGACGGTCATCAAAGCAACGTGCGAGATTTTCATAATTGTTCGCCTTTTGGAGATGGTGCTAGCACTGCCCGCAGCCAGCCCCGTTTTTGGTCGAGTAGAGTAACGTTATCTGACAAGGTTCGCAACGTTATTGCGGGGGGTGAATTACCGCGACATCGGCCGTCAATAGTGCGTATCGCGCACCATTGCCCAGATTATTCATGGCTTGGGATTTCTGACACAGGGTGCAAAACATTAGCCCGAAGCGCAAGCGAGTGTAAACCATTTGCAGCCGCTAGATTGCGTATTTGCCATTCCTCGCTTGCGCTTCGGGCTAGTGTGAATTTATCCGGGCTACTCGATTCTCCAGGCTTCCAGGCCGTTTGGCGAGGCAACGATCAGAGCGGGGCGGCCGTCGATTGTGACAGTGACCAGGCCTTGCAGCATGGCGCCGTAGTTGAAAGCGTCGATGAGCTTGCCATCGGCGCCGATGATGTTGATCGAGCCGTCCGGGCCGGGGAGAATCCACTGGAGAGGTCCTTGGGGGGTGATTTTGCCGGGTATGATTTGCTCGATGGGTTGCGGCTGCAAGCCCACGGGCAGGGCATAGTTCCAGAGTTCTTCGCCGTTGAGGTTCAATCCCAAGGCGATAGTTTCGCCCATTTTTGCGGCGGAAAGCCCGCACCAGAGCAGTCGGCCGTTGCCCTGCAGGTCTGCGCAGGCAATCCAGCCGATGGGACGATTGGGCACGGATATTTCCCCTTTGCGTTGGCCTTTGGCGTCCAGTTCCACGAGCGTGCCGTTGCTGTTGACGCAGAGCAAATCGCGCCGGCCGTCGGCGTCTACTTCAGTGACGGCCATGCGGACGACGTTGGAAATGGACCGGTTGGGCCAGAGGCGTTTGCCCTCGAGCGTTACGGCCTGCACGCCGACCACGCCCCAATAACCGACGTAGATCTTCGGCACGCCGTCGCCGTCTAAGTCGCCGAGTTCCACGTCGGCAATGCCGCTGTGCGGATTCTCGAGGGCATTTTCCGGGTAACTCAGCACTATATTCCATTGCTCATCGAGAATGTGGCAACGCTGCTGGGCGCCGGCGAAAACGGCGATGTAGATTTTCCCATCGGCCGCGGCGAAAGCGCGAATGTTGGTGACGAACTCCCCATCGCCGATATTCAGCTTATGCACGGCGGTCACTTTGCCGTCCAGACCGACTTCGGCTATGGATTTGGGGCCTTCGATAATTAGCAAGCGCGGCTGGGCATTAGTGGAATTTAAAACCAAGATGTTGCCCGGGGATTTCAAATCCGCGCATTTCCAAAGCGGCGAAAGCTTGAAAGTCCGCGGTTCGCTGCGCTGGGAAATCTTGGCCACGGGAACGGCCTGCTCTTCCACATTTTCATACTGCTTGAGAAATTCTTGATAGCTTTTAAGCGGGGCGTCAAAGATGTTTTCGCCGGCCAACAGTTTGTCGATTTTGTCAGACAGAACAGTGACCAGGTCCTGATTTACCCCGGCTTCGTAATCTTGCACAATGCCGTTGGCATCGATAATGAACGAACTGGGAATGCCTATGTCATAGAATTTGAATTTGACAGCGGCGCCTTCCGGATCACGGTAAATTGGAATAGTCAGTTTTAATTCCTTGAACAGATCCTCTATCGCCTTGTCGCCGACTTGCGGACTGTCGAGGTTAACGGCCAGGAAGGCGACTTTGTCGTTATCCTTGTATTTTTCATAAACTTTTTGCAGGTTCGGCAGACTCGCCTTGCACGGTTCGCACCAGGATGCCCAAAAATCCACAACCGCGATCTTTCCGGCCAGCGACTGGGGAGCAATAGGCTTGCCGTCAAGTCCCACAAACTTGAAATCGGGAACTTTTTTGGCCAGCAATTGCCCGGGATGAGGAGGAATGAAAAATTTCACTATCTCGGCGTTGGCGGGCACTTCAAATTGGAACGCCTGTTGGTCAATTTGACCATTTAATCGTGCGTCGGAAAAATCGGCCACAACCGACAACGTTTCGATCTGTACGCCGCCAAGACTCTCGGACATCTGGCGACGAAGATCATTTGTAGGCAAGATCATTCGCCGCAGTACAAACGTTTCTTTATCGATCCACAAAACGGACAGACCGGCGGGCCGGCGGATTTGCAGGCGATAGTACCGGCGGCCATCTATTTCGCCCGGTTCGATCAGTTTCGGCTCTTCCGCGTCTCGCAATAAGATATCGATCGCTTTATCATCCAACAGCAGCGGTATTTGAGGCACGGCTTCGGCAAATCCATTGAATGAAGCATCGATGAGGATTCGATCGCAATAAACCGATTTCATGGTCAACTCGGCGGGGGCGTCTTTTTCCAACACCTGACCAGGCAAATCGTCGATGGAGGCGTAGAATTTTTTCCCGTCGATGACAATCTTGGCTGCGTACGCCTCCATGCGTAACTTATTAGGCCGCTGGTAAGCCACGGCAAAATCGACCGTTCTATCTATGTTTTTATCTCCGGCTTGGGCCGTAATCCGGACCGTGCCCTTATCGCTGTAAGTTTTTGCGCTTCGATAGGCCGCGGCCAGGGCCTCCAATACGGCGCGGCCGTTATCCAGTTTCCTGCCCGAGGCAGTCGCTGATTCCGGGGACGGCTTTGCCGTCTTGCCCGGCGCAGCGGACGTATCGGATGATTTTTCCGATTCCGCTCGCTTGCATCCGACCAAGCAAAACACCATCAAAAACGCGGCTGCAAAAAACGACAATAGGAGTCTGAAACCGGAACTTTTTCGACAAAATACCTGTGACATGGTTTGATCCTTGGAGAAAAAAATTAATCTAATTTTGAGCCTGATGCATTATTGGCAAAGCAGGCATTCAGGTAAAGCTCGACTTATTGCCAAATTCGAGAGCTTATCCTAAAACCGGTCGTCATTCTGAGCGAAGCGAAGAATCTAGCCTCTATTATCAAGATCCTTCGCTATGCTCAGGATGACAAAAATATGCTTAGGATGACAAAAATGGTTATTTGGATAGGCTCTAAGTGTCAAGCAGACAATACCTCCCTGGTCCATCGCTTTCCCAAATCGCCTGAATTCGCTTGTTTGTTCATTGTGACAGGGCTTTATAAACATATATGAATTCATGATAATAATAAACTATTACATTTATTGCACTACATTTCATGCGGCACAAGTGTTGGGAATCCAAACCATGCCCGATCTTTCCGCTCGAATTGGCGAAAATCTGTCCCGCGTACGGCAGCGCATTGCCGCGGCCGCGTCACGCGGCGGGCGCCATGCGGAAGAAATCAAACTCCTGGCAGTGACCAAATACGTGGGCAATGCGGAAATCAGGGTTTTGGTCCAGGCCGGTTGCACGGACTTGGGCGAAAGCCGTCCTCAGCAGCTCTGGCAAAAGGCGCGTGAACTGGCCGACTTACCCATCCGCTGGCATTTGATCGGGCATTTGCAGCGGAACAAAGTCCGGCGCACGCTGCCCTTGGCGTCGATGATCCACTCGGGCGATAGTCTGCGAATAATAAAAACCATAAACGAATCGGCGGCCGAACTTGGCCGGCGCGTGCCGCTTCTGCTGGAAGTCAACACATCCGGCGATCCGGCCAAAGGGGGTTTTCAAGCCCATGAGGTTGAAGCCTTACTGCCTGAATTGGCAATGTTTCGGCACGTAGAGATACAAGGATTGATGTGCATGGCAAGCCTGGAAGGCGGACAAGATACCGCCCGGCGCGATTTCGCCGCCTTGCGAAAGCTACGCGACCGGATGCGTTCGCACTGTCCGCCGGAAATCGTTTTGGATGAACTTTCCATGGGCATGAGCGGCGATTACGAAACGGCCGTCGAAGAAGGAGCGACCATCGTCCGCATCGGCTCGGCCTTATTCGAAGGAGTGGTTCAGTGATTGCGTTGGAATCGCATCCCGAAGGGACGATCTTGCCGGTGCGCGCCCGGCCCGGCAGCCGGCGCAACGAAATTCGCGGCGAGCAAGACGGAATGTTAAAAGTCTGCGTGACCCAATTGCCCGAAAAAGGCAAGGCCAACAAGGCGGTCGTCGAACTAATGGCCAAATCGCTTGGGTTGCGAAAATCGCAGATCGAAATGATTTCCGGGGAGACTTCGCATCAGAAACGTTTTTTGATTCGCGGCATAACGCCCCAAGAATTAGCCCAAAAACTCGCCGAGGAAGTGAATTAGAAAAAATTTAAGATTCCCTTTTTCCTTTTACCTTTCTAGGTGTATTATGCCAGACTACACTGCCAAAGAAGAGCAAGTCATTCGATATCTGCACAAGCACTTCACGAACCGCAAATTGTCAATTTATTCCGACAACGTGAAAATTCCGGGGAGACAATACATAATTATCATCGGGTAGAACCGGTTCTTGAACCGGTGCGGCTTTTGCCGCAAGAGGTTGCAAGAATTATTCTCCCAAAAATGTCTGTCTGCTGTCATCTTACCAACAGATATTCGGCTTCCCAATCAATATTTTCTATTAATTCCCCACTGTTCTCAAATCTCTAGATCCTAGCCCCTTCATCTTCAGGGTGGCCAATTCTTTCTCTTGAAATCCACTATCCAATTTGCTACGCTCTTCGCTTCGTGCCATTAGTGTTCTTTGGAAATCAAATAAATGAAAAAAACAAGGCAAAGCCTTCCCTAAATGTGGAAAAAATGCGATTTGTTCCCCAACTCAATGGCGACCGCTGGGAAACTGTCGAGTGATTCATCCTTGCCAATCGGCCGCTATTTCACACCCTACAATGTCTTTCCCAAAAAATTAAATCGTATTTAGGAATCCTTTTTACTTGATCCCCAGCAGTTCCACCTCGAAGATGAGTGTAGCGTTGGGCCCGATATCCGCCCCGGCGCCGCGCTCTTTATATGCGAGCTGAGAGGGTACGAACAACTGCCACTTGGAACCCACGGGCATGAGTTTCAATGCCTCCGTCCATCCCGCAATAACTCCCGCGACGGGAAATGTCGCTGGTTGCCCGCGGCGATATGAACTGTCGAACTCCGTTCCGTCGATCAGCGTGCCGCGATAGTGGCATTCCACCTTGTCGGCATCGGTGGGCTTCTTGCCTTTGCCGGCTTTGAGGATTTTATACTGCAACCCGCTGGGTAGTGTCACCACGCCTTCCTTTTTCTTGTTCTCAACCAGAAAAGCCTCGCCCGCTTTTTTGTTTTCCTCCGCGGCAGTCTGTTTGCCTTGTGACTGCTTCTTCATCAGATCGTTTTGAAATGCGATCATCGTCGCGTGCATCTCGTCGTCGGTCATGAGAGTTTTTTTGCCCGAGAAGCCGTCCTTCAGGCCTTTAATGAAGACGTCGAGATCAAGGTCCATCCCCATCTTTGCCAAGCTTTTTGCCACGTCAACGCCGATACTGTAGCTCAACTTCTCCTTCTGTGTCTTCAGTGCCGGCGCCTCATCGGCGCACACATTAGTGGCCAAAAATCCAACTGCCAAAAACGCAAGCCATTTTCCACTCATTGTCGTTTTCCTTTCTGAGGGAGGAATAGGGGTTGGGACTCTTTTTTTCTCCTAATTACATCACATTTATTCTGGCACCCAGAGTTTTCCGCTGGCGCCGGAGGATTCGCCGCCGGGGGTCCAGAGTTTGCCCGGCTCGGCGCCGGGCGCGCCGGATGCGGCCATTTCCGCCTCCGCATGACCGGTCGGTATTGCCGGGGTGCCGTCGGGACGCAGCAGGCCGGCATCGACCAGGATCTGCGTCAGAACCAAGGAAACGTTCGGCTCGTTGATATGCGTGGATTCGATGTGGCGGATAAGCTGTAGGGCCTCGGGAATTTCCTGCCGGGCGAAGCGCAACGACAACTCTTCAAGATCCCACATGGCGTGCGATTTGCCCGTGCTTTCGGTGGCCTTGCGTCCGGCTTCGATGTACGTTATCGCCCGATCCAGATCGTCTTCCATGCGTGCAAGAGTCATGTAGGCCAGCCCTTTTTCCCTGCGTTCGGCGAAACCGGGACGGTCGATAATTTCTTTTCCGAATTTCAACACCGCCGCCCGATGGTTGTAACCCACGGCGCGCTGGAAGGCTTGGACCAATTCTTCATCGGGGAGTTTTTCCGCGCTGACACGCGCCAAGCGGACCAGGGGCAATTGGTTTATTTTGCCGGGCGGGGCGTCGATGGGTTCCAGGGTCGGCAGGCCCAAACGGGTGCGCAATTCGTTGAGATCGAAGGACCAACGGAGGTTGTCGGCATAGAATTGCAGGATCATGATCGCGGCCAAGAGTTTGATTCGATACTTGGCGTCGGCGGCGGCCTGGTTAGACGATAGGCCGTCGAGAGAGCCTAGTTTCATGTCGGTCCAACGGTTAAAGACGGCATCGCGGCGATACTCGGCCAGAATGGCATGGAACTGCTGGGGTATTAATTGCACGGGCGGGCGCCATTTGGGCTGCAATAAATCATCCGTGGCGGAGGCGGAACCGATTTCCCGGGTTTTTTCTCGGCCCTGGAGGCATTGGCCGGCCAACTCGTTCAGTACGGTCTTGATTTGAGCAAGCTCGGGGGCAGTTATATTAACAATTTCCAGGCGGGCGTCGCGGTCGGTCTGGCGGCCGAAGAGGAATAATTGCCCCAGGTAAATAGGCATGGACTGGGCCGACGCTCCATCGGCCGACTCCACGGCCGGACGGTCGAAGATCATGTACACCGCTTTAGGCGGCGGCGAGTCCTGGTCAACAAAGCTTGCCGGATCGAAAGGAAGCTGCGCGATGCGGGGATCGGATAAAAACGCCTCCTGCAGGCGCTCGACGTCATCGACCGTCCAGACGACGTTGAGGATCGGCACTGCAT
>Ga0187866_1004000_pt1 | contig 10633 bp, 6 predicted proteins | sample June2016WEW_11_1_3_FD_133013 | JGI IMG/M metagenome (GOLD analysis project Ga0187866, IMG submission 133013) | Peatland microbial communities from SPRUCE experiment site at the Marcell Experimental Forest, Minnesota, USA - June2016WEW_11_150 | ecosystem: Environmental > Terrestrial > Soil >... | reverse complement strand
TTCCTTTCCTAACAAAATTTTTGCATTTTCCTTATTAATATCCATGGGATGGCATCCACCGTCAATGGCAGGAAAACCGTCACTGACAAGATGGAAAAAAGAATAATTCATAGCTATAGACCAGTACGTATAGCCGAATTTGTCGTTTCGTGCAAACCAGAAAAGCTTGTTAAAATCGGTGTTATATGGTTCAATTACGGACAGGCTTTTCTGCACCGTAATAAAATTAATTTTCCTGTTTATATCTTGATAAAAGTCGATCCCATTAACATCTTTTACCGCATCTATTCGACTCACGAATAACAAGCTGCTCGTGCTTAATAAAATAAAACTTAAAATAATTAGTATAACTTCTGGCTTATCTGTACTCCGTTTGACTTGAAAGATGATTATTCCTAATAAACTTATGATTGACAGTATTAAGATATAATATGCTCCGACCTTCTCGTAAATGCTTGAAACTGCATCATGTAGCGGAGGGTAATACGGTAGTGTTAATAGTAAAATCAGGAGACCTGTCACCGCTACAAATTGACGTGCACCTAACTGAACTACCCGTTTATATACCTGCGAACCTAGGGCCAGGAACATAAATGGTATCAGGTAGCTTGCATAATATATTGCTTGAAGTACATGTGACCCCAAGCATTGTAACGATAACATCAATAGGAAAATAAATATAAATGATAGGTTAAAAAAGTTGCGTTTTATTAATTGTGAGAGGCCTAACCAGTATATACCTTTAGCATAACCGCGGTATAAATCTACAGCTACAAATATAATACTGCTTACACAAATAACAGCAGGATAAACTAACCATATAGCTTGTGTGGCCCACTCGTAAATGGATCTCCAGAAAATATCCGGTCTACCTGCAAGATACAGGGCTGCATATAACTGCGGCAAAAAGAAAAGGAAATCACCTCCAGCAATTGCATTAACGGTCCCCAATACTATAGTCAAAATGATAAAGCCCAAACTAAATAATGCCAGGCTGATAAATAGATATCGTTTATTCGATTTATTATGTGTGATAAGGAAATAAAACAAGATAACCGGGATGAAAATAGCCGAGAAGAGGTGTGTCAATAGCATGGCTGCCATGGCGACTCCAGCTAAAAACAATAAAATTCCTTTTAGGGGCGATAACACCATCCCACTGTCTGATCCGGGTTGTAAGTGTGCCATCATTACTTGCGTTTTCATTTTCTTTCCGGAGAGAGTGAGAAATAATAATGTGAGCAATAAATAGGTGATTACTGCGCCATCTATATAATCATGGCCGATTGCTTCCAGGAAAAAGACATGGCAGCCCATCAATAGCGCAATTAATATTCCGACTCTACCCCCGTACCATGATTTTAAAACGAAGTAAATGGAGAATATTGATGCTAAATAAAAAAGAAGATGAAGCACATAGTTCGCTATTAGCGGTGGGAATATTGAATAGCTTATATATCCGGGAATAATCCATGGCAAACGTGTACTGTAATAGGCAAAGTCAAATATCTTTAAATATTGCCCTAAGTAGTGAAAGTAGCCGTGATAAATCCATGGATCAATCCAAGGGCGGGAGTATATCCATGATTCATCAAGGCTAAGCAAAAGCCATGGCATTGCCATGATAAGCAATATATGCCAGTTAAGTTTTTGTACTATAGACTTAATCTTATCCATTTTTTTCAAAAAGCCTATTTATCACCCCGAACAGTATAATTAAGGTAAAAAGGGGTAAAATTGGGATATTCAAATATCCATATTTTACCCAGAATACCCCATCTGATAACGCAGCTATCTTACTACCCACTGTATTAACATCGTCTTGGTATAATAGCTTTGTTAATTAGAGCCAGTGTAGCTTAGCACCTACCAGGTGCCTATTCATCCGCCAGCCGGGTTAAATACCTATTCCTGCTAATGCCCGAACTTAACGTAACGAACTGAGGATATCATAGTCGCAGGCCGATCCCCGTTCAAGCCGAATTGCGTTGGTGTAAAACTCGGATATATGTACCAGTTGCCCGTGCTGGGCCGCCAGACGGCAAACTCAGCCGTACCGTCTCCGTTATAATCGGCCGGTACAGGTATATCCCCGCTCAGTCCGAATTGCGTGGGAGTGAAACTGGGATAGACGAACCACTGGCCCGTGCTGGGCCGCCAGACGGCAAACTCAGCCTTGCCGTCCCCGTTGTAATCAGCCGGCACAGGTATATCACCGCTCAGTCCGAACTGGGCGGGTGTTAAGCTGGGATAGACGAACCAATTTCCGCCGTGGGGCCGGTACACTGCAAACTCGGCTTTGCCGTCTCCGTTGTAATCGGCCGGGACTGGTATATCCGTGCTCAGTCCGAATTGGGTGGGTGTTAAACTGGGATAGACGAACCAATTTCCGCCGTGGGGCCGCCAGACGGCATATTCCGCTTTGCCATCTCCGTTGTAATCGGCCGGGACTGGTATATCCGTGCTCAGTCCGAATTGGGTGGGTGTTAAACTGGGATAGACGAACCAGTTTCCGCCGTGGGGCCGCCACACGGCGCGTTCTGTTGTGCCATCAGCGTTATAGTCGCCGGGAACAGGTATATCCCCGCTCAGTCCGAATTGCGTGGGTGTGAAAATGGGGTTGACGAACCAGTTTCCGCCGTTGGGCCGCCAGACGGAATAATCTGCTTTACTGTCGCCGTTGAAATCGCCAGCGGGATGGTGGGCCGGTGCGCTATTGACCGTAACCTGAATGGGGGACTGTTCATGACCCCAGTTTGTGTTGTTGGTTACATGAATTCCATACCAATAAGTCCCGCTAGAAGGAGGCGTATCTACAAATTGCCCACTATAGGATGATCCAGAAATTGTCGTTGAATATATGGGATTGGGAGGTTGAGTCCAATTTGATGTATCCGTTGTTCGCCAGAGTTCCGCTTTCTGCAAGTTTGGACCGATTGAATCGGATACCGAATACGTAGCAGTTATTGATTGCCCTAAAGAGCAAGATCGTGGCTGTACGTCGAAGGCGGTGACGACTGGGGACGAGTTGTTTGCCTGAATAACATAATTCGATAAATCGGAAGTTGTACCATTGAAAATATCAAGGTCAACACCGGTGGTACCATCGTTGATACCAGGAACACTATTAGCGCCACTATTAGCGCCACAATCTTTTGGTTGTGGATCATAATATTGCCAAAATTTCCATTTACCTTCCCATATACCTGACCATGGACCGGTATAGGTATCAGGAGAAACAGCCGTAGTACAACTAGGTGATGCAATCCATAAATCATAATTATGAATCGAACTACTTAATTCAACACGTGCATAGGAACAAGTTGTATATAGTATTGGCTCAACCCCAGTACTATTTTTTACAGTATTCATCCATTGGATAACCCAATCTGAAAGTGCGGCCGTACTCAATGAATTTCCCTCTTCCAGATCCAGAACAGGTCTTAGGTACCCTGAAGTAATATATGGCTTTGCTACACTAAGAAAAAAGTTGGCTTCATCTACCGGATCATGAAGTTGCGGATATGCATAATGATAGGCACCCATAAACATTCCCGCACTACGGCCATTGATCATGTTAGATGTAAAATTATCATCAATATATTGGGGTGGAGCACTATTTCCTAGAGTAGCTTTGGCAAATGCAAATCTATAACCAGCATTATATACTTGATTCCAATTGATCGTACCTTGATTACGTGAAACATCTAACCCTTTAGGTGCTATTGCCGCAGCTTGCGTCGTGAAAGGGATAGCATTACCACTACTGTAAAATCCTGCACTATTAAATGCCCACGCTTGGAAGTAATAAGTTGTGCCCGGATTTAACCCAGTGAGGTAATAACTGAAATTGTTCCCTGATACACTTAGAATTGTATAATTATCCGAGCAAGCAGAGGTCGTTCCCCATGAAAACCTTTGTTGAATTATGCTGGAGCCACCATTACTTATAATGCTTCCATTAAGGTTAGCCGCGTTTAGTACAATAAATGTAGCAGTGTTTGTTTGAACAATTGGGGTACCAGCTGCCTGAACTATTTGAGTAGCCCCGAATGTAGACATATACATTAAGCATATAATTACAATAGTGGATAACAGTCTTACAATCCCTTTCCAGTTTCTCATGCTACCCCAAACTGATTGTTAAAAAGTTTATTTAATACCAAGTGACATATTAAATTACTAGTACTGTGTTTATATTACCATTGAACAAACATCGGCATGACCACGTGGTCGTAGTTGTCCACACCGACCGGCCTGATGACGCCGGGGTTGGAGGGGGTGGTGACTTCCAGTGATACCTGCGCCTGTTTGATGACCGACAGCACGTCCGAGAGATATCTGGCGTTGAAGGCTATCTTGGCTGCCTCGCCATCCACCAGCGCATCGATTTCACCCACGTTATCGCCGATCTCGTCGGCGCGGGCCGAAATAGTAATCTTGCCGGCTTCGACGGTGGCCCCGGGGGTAACGATCACACGCGCTATGCCGCTGCCGTCACGCGCAAAGATGGATGCCATCTTAATGGCCCTCTGGAACTCGGCCACGTCTATCCTGGCCTTGGTGCCGTAGGTCTGCGGTATCAACTGGGAGTAGTTGGGGAAGCTGCCCTGGATAATTTGCGATACCATTTCGATATTCTTAAGCTTGAAGAGCACCTGGCTCTTCTGCGCATTCTGCGTTATCTCAATTTCCTGGTCGGGCTCGGTCATAAGGCGGTGCAACTCGTGATAGGCCTTGGCGGGTATGATCATGGACACTTTATCCTTCACGGGCTCGATCAGATTGGAGCGGTGCACAGCCAGCCTGAAACCGTCGGCTGCTGCCAGCGTGAGTTTGCCGCCCTCGAACTCGGTCTGCACGCCGGTTAAAACGGGTCGCGATTCTTCGGTGGCCGCAGCGAAGGCGACCTGGCTGATGGCCTGCTTAAGCTCCTCCTCCAGTATTTTGGTCATGAAGCCGTCGCCCACCTGGGGTATGGGTGGGAAATCCGCCGCATCCAGGCCGTTTATGCGGGCTTCATAGCGCCCGCATTTGATCTCGAGCGTGTGGTGCTTGAGGTTAAGGCTGATAACATCATTGGGCAATTGGCTTATGAAATCCGTGAAAACGCGCGCGGGCACAGTTATAGAGCCTTCATTTTCTATCTTGGCCCCTATCCAGGAGCTGATGGCGATCTCCAGATTAGTTGCCGCCAGCTTGAGCTGAGACTGGTCGGTGGAGATCAATACGTTCTGCGTGATCGGTAGGGTGGTTCTTGTAGCGACTGCTCTGCCGATGATACCTAAGCCTTTGTTAAGATTCTCCTGCAGACACGACAGCTTCATAGAATACCCCCAAATATAATAGTGCCCAAAGTATACAGTCCCAATTTTTGTAAGTCAATGACCTTAAATAGTATTTTTGACGTTGTAAACAACTATATATAGTGGTGTAACTACTAGACTTTTCCGATATTGCAATGAGCCGGGCTACGCGGACGATCATATTGACGTTCCCGCTGAGAAGGGCGTAATCTTTAGTGATTAATAAGATGGAAATCATACCTGCCATAGATTTAAAAGGGGGCAAATGTGTGCGCCTGTACCAGGGCGACTACAGCAAGGAGACCGTCTTCTCCGAGGACCCCGTAGCCACTGCCTTGAAGTGGCAGGATAAGGGCGCGCGGCGGCTGCACCTGGTGGACCTGGACGGCGCAGCTTCAGGCGAAGTGCGCAATACGCGCGCCATTGAGGATATAGTGAAGAATTCCAACCTGGCGGTTGAGCTGGGCGGAGGGATCAGAAGGGAAGACGTGGTAGAGCAGCTTATCAAGCTGGGCGTGCAGCGAGTAATACTGGGAACAGTGGCTGTCGAACAGTCGGAGCTTACCAGGAGGATCATTAAAAGATTCGGCGAGGCCATCGTTATCGGCATCGATGCGCGTGATTCTTATGTGACGACGCACGGCTGGCAGAAAATATCCAGGATAACGGCGGTCGCCCTGAGCAGTATGATGGCCGGTATCGGCGCCAAACGTATAATTTATACCGACGTCAAACGGGACGGGACGCTTACCGAGCCCAACTTCGAAGCCACGCAGGAACTGGTCAACAGCCTGCAGATACCCGTCATTGCCTCGGGAGGCATATCATCAGTCGAGCACCTGCATAAACTTGCCGGGATAGGGGTTGAAGGTGCTATCATAGGCAAAGCCCTTTACACCGGCGATATTGACCTCGCAGAAGCCCTGGCCGTAGCCTGATCTTTCAGCGGCCCCCTCCAATCCGGATAAAAGGAGTTAATAATGTTGAAATTCGATAATAAAGGACTGATACCCGTCATTATCCAGGACGCTGCCGACGGCACCGTCCTCATGCTGGGCTATGCCAGCAAAGAGTCGCTCAAGCTGACGCTGGAGAGCGGTCAGATGTGGTTCTACAGCCGCAGCCGGCAGGAGCTGTGGCACAAGGGCGGGACCTCCGGCAATGTGCTGAAGGTGAAATCCATATCCCAGGACTGCGACAGCGATACGCTGCTGGTCAAAGCCGAGCCCGCCGGCCCCACCTGCCACACCGGCAAGCGGAGCTGTTTCTTTACGGGTTTCACTAAAGCCGACCTGGACTGAAGCATGAAACTGATCGGCATCTGCGGGTCGCCGCGCAACGGCAATACAGAATGGATACTTAAGCGGTTGCACGCTATGGCCGTATCCAGCGGCATTACCTCTGACCTCATCCTTCTGCGCAAGCAGGACATAAAAGCATGCACGGGCTGCCTTAGCTGCGAAAAAGGCGGTAAAGAAAGAAAGGGTATCTGCAGCATCAAGGACGATATGCAGGATATCTATCCCAGGTTGCTGGAAGCCGACATTATCGTCTACGGCACACCGGTCTATTTTGAAATGCTTTCAGGCCTGTTGAAGAATTTCATTGACCGGACCTGCCCCATATGGCCGGGGCTGGGGGGCAAATCCTTCGCCGGCATTGCCGTAGCCGAAGAGGGAATAGGCAGCGCTATCGATAACCTCAAAACTTACGCGTCCGTTTGCAATATGAAATGGGCCGGTTCAGTGACCGTAATTGCTAAAAAGCCGCGGCAGGTGGCCGGAGATGAAAAAATAGTCGAAAAGCTTCAACGGCTGGTCAGCGGGTTCAAATCAGGCGCCGGATAAATTCATAGGCGACGCATACCTATGCGCAACCTGGCGGAAATGAAAGCCGTAGATCGCCAGGGTGATCGACATGGGGAATTGCCTCGGGCGTTTGAGCATCGTCCAGAAAACCAGCTTCCAGAAATACTGCCTGCCCCTCTCTTTGACGCCTAAAATCCAGAAGGATTTGAAAAGCGCCATATAATGCTGCGGCTTCAAGCGGCCTGCCCTGGGCGATTTGTGTTGGTACTCCTTCAAAAAGGTTATCACCCTTTCATAGTACTGCTTGGGAGCATACAGGGTGTCCACTATCCTCTTGTAGCCATCCATCAGGGTCTTCATGTTCATTTTGGGTATGAAATTGATGGCCAGGTCGGTGTTGTTGCCCGAGAAGCTGCCCGTAAGCCGGTTCTCGCTCTTTAAACGTTTATACAGCCTGGTGCCGTTGGGAGCGTGCAGAAGTCCGACCATAGCCGTCACCACGCCGCTGCCCTGGACGAAGTTGATGATGTCCTGGAAAATCGCCTGGGGGTCATGGTCGAATCCCACGATGAAGCCGCCCTGTACTTCCAGGCCGCGGTTTTGAAGCTTTTTAATGGCCGTTGCCAGGTCGCGTGACTCATTCTGTGTTTTGCCGCACTCGGCCAGGCTTTCCTTGCTGGGTGACTCGATCCCGATGAAGACCTGGTTGAAATTGGCCCTGGTCATAAGCTGCATCAGGTATTCATCATCTGCCAGGTTTATGGATGTCTGCGTTAAAAATGTAAAGGGATAATGCCTTTTCTTCATCCAATCGATGACGGCCGGCAGGATCTCCGCTTTCAGCTTCTTTTTGTTGCCTATAAAATTGTCATCCACAATGAATACGCTCTCACGCCAGCCCCTTTTGTAAATGGCCTCCAGCTCGCGCAGCAACTGCTCCCTGCTCTTGGTCCTGGGGACCCTGCCGTTGAGCACCACGATATCGCAAAACTCGCAGTCAAACGGGCAGCCGCGGGAATACTGTACGGACATGGCAGAGTATTTGTTGATATCGACCAGGTCCCATTTGGGCACGGGCGCCAGCCGGATATCCGGCCTGGTATCGGAAGTATAGATATGCTGGGCGCAGCCCTTTTTCAGGTCTTCCAGGAAGGGCGGCAGCGTAACTTCGGCCTCGTTCAGCACGAAATGGTCCACAGAGGGGAAATCCTCGTACTGCGTGGTGAAGAGCGGGCCGCCGGCCACTACACAGGCGCCCAGGCCCTTGCACTTATTAATGACCTTATGGGCCGAATCCTTCTGCACAACCATGGCGCTTATAAAGACCAGGTCGGCCCACCTGATATCGCTGTCCTTCAACCTGCGGATATTCAAGTCGATCAGTTTAAGCTCATGTTCGTGAGGCAGCATGCCGGCTACGGTCAAAAGCCCGAGCGGCGGAAAGGCGGCCTTTTTATTAACGAACTTTAAAGCATGTTTGAAACTCCAGAAAGTATCCGGGTACTCCGGATAGACCAGCAATATTTTCATTTTATTAAATTCTCCCCCACCTATACGGAAGGCTGTCGCAAACCGTACAAATTATAATTATAAGAGAATATTCGTTAAATAGATATTAGTACTTTAGCGTATTTTTAAGGAAATTTATGGACTGTCCCCCGATCAAACCCTTCATCTTCCCCAATAGGAGCCTAATCTTCCTGCGCCCTGACGGCGGCTTTTTTAGCCCTGAACCTCGCGTTCTGCGTGAGCAGCCTTTTGCGGAGCCTTATATTTTTGGGGGTGACTTCCACCAGTTCGTCGCTGTTGATGAAATCCATGGATTCCTCAAGGCTGAATTTCAGGGGCGGCGTCAGCCTGACGGCGATATCCGAAGTCGAAGACCGGATGTTGGTCTGTTTCTTTTCTTTGCAGACGTTGACGGCCAGGTCGGTGGGACGGGAGTTCATGCCCACTATCATGCCCTCGTAGACATGCGTTCCCGGCTCAATGAAGGTTATGCCGCGCTCCTGTGCATTGTTGAGGCCATAAGTGACAGCCATACCCTCTTCGGCAGCCACCAGTGCACCACTGCGGGTCGAGGCTATCTCCCCGGCATACGGCTCATACCCCAGGAAAAGTGTATTCACAATGCCCTCGCCGCGCGTAGCCGTCAGGTAGGCGCTGCGAAACCCGATCAGGCCACGTGTGGGTATGCGATACTCCATGCGCAGATTGCCTTTGCCGTCGTTGTGCATGTCCGTCATCTTGCCCAAACGTTTGGCCAGCATCTCTGTGATCACACCGATATAATCTTCGCGCGTATCCAGGATCAACTGCTCGACAGGCTCCAGCACTTTGCCGTTTTTCTCATGAGTAATCGCTTCCGGACGTGAAATCTCAAACTCATAGTCCTGGCGGCGCATGGTCTCCACCAGTATGGCCAGGTGCAGTTCGCCGCGCCCGGAAACCAGGAACAGGTCGGGGCTTTCGGTATCCTCCACATGCAGGCTGATGTTGACCTCCAGCTCGCGGTAGAGCCTTTCGCGCAGCTGCCGCGAGGTACAATACTTGCCCTCGCGCCCGGCGAAGGGCGAGCTGTTCACGCCAAAGGTCATTTTTACGGTCGGCTCACCGATCTCGATACGCGGCATGGGTTCCGGATGGTCGGGGTCGACCACGGTATCCCCGATGCTGACGGCGGCCAGCCCCGTAATCGATACTATCTCACCTGCGGAGGCCTCCTCAACAGGCAGGCGGCTGAGCCCCATGAAGGTGAAGACATCGTCTACCTCATATTTTTTAGGTACACCGTCGGCGCCTATTACGGCTATCATATTCTTAGGCTTGACGCTGCCGCGGCTGATCCTGCCTATGGCATACCTGCCCTTATAGTTATCGTAATCGAGATTGGAAACCAGCATCTGGAAGGGGCCGTCATCGATGGCCGGGGGTGGGACCTGCTTGAGTATGGCCTCGAACAGCGGCACCATGTCAGTACCTTCCACGGCCGGATCGGTCGTGCAGGTGCCATTGCGGGCACTGGCATAGAGAACAGGGAAATCGAGCTGGTCGGACTTGGTAGCCAGCTCCAGGAAAAGGTCCTGGGTAAGGCTGACAACCTCGGCTATACGCGCGTTTTCCCGGTCGATTTTATTGATGACCACAATAGGCTTGAGGCCTTTGTCGAAGGCCTGCTTCAGCACGAAGCGTGTCTGGGGCATGGGGCCTTCCACCGAGTCCACCAGCAGCAGGCAACCGTCGGCCATATTTACCACACGCTCGACTTCGCCGCTGAAATCTGCATGACCTGGTGTATCGATGATGTTTATCTTGACTCCCCGGTACATGACGGCCGTGTTCTTAGCCAGGATAGTTATGCCCTTCTCGCGTTCCAGGGCGTTGCGGTCCATGATTAGCTCGCCCATCTGCTGGTTCTCGCGGAAAACCTTGCTCTGCTTGAGCAAGGCATCGACCAGGCTGGTCTTGCCATGGTCGACATGCGCAATAATAGCTATATTTCTTATATCTTCACGGAAT
>Ga0187866_1003997_pt1 | contig 10639 bp, 6 predicted proteins | sample June2016WEW_11_1_3_FD_133013 | JGI IMG/M metagenome (GOLD analysis project Ga0187866, IMG submission 133013) | Peatland microbial communities from SPRUCE experiment site at the Marcell Experimental Forest, Minnesota, USA - June2016WEW_11_150 | ecosystem: Environmental > Terrestrial > Soil >... | reverse complement strand
CGGGGACAAAGCCATCGCCTAGAAGGCTCTCCCTGAATCGTGCCACGGCTGAGCAACTGGATTCGCTGCCGGGCATCGGTCCGGTCTACGCGCAGCGCATCATCGAATACCGTGAGCAGAAGAGGAAGCAGGGAGGTCGAGGATTCGAAAGCGTGGACGAGTTGTTGAACGTCTCCGGCATCGGTCCCAAGCGTTTGGCGGCTCTTCGCGACAGGGTTGTACCATAAGAAAACGGCTTCCGCACAAATCCTTGTCGTAACGACGCGCCAAACATATCTCTTGAGCCAGGACCGATAAGGTATGATTACACTCGTTTAGTGCGTGTGAAAGGATGATCCGGTTCGTGGCTAGGAGAGTCAGCACACGGGACATACCGCCGTCGCCGGACGCTCAGTTGCCGACCGCAGCTCTGTGGTCGGCAGGCGCGCGGATTCTGCATGCCAGGAGCGCCAGCGCAGTGCTTGAGATAGCCGTGCGCGCTGCCGTCGAGCTCTGTTCGGCCGCGAGCGCCGCCTGGTGGGATCGGTCCGGCCACCTGTTCAGCGCCAAGTCTGTCGTCGGGCTCGACCTCTCCGGCTCCGACCGCGTCTTCAAGCCTTCACAGGATCTGCTGAAACCTACTAACGGCGCGGGGCCGACCGTGACGGTGGAGAACCACCGGCCCGATCACGTGGCATTCCTGGAACGTGTTGGCGCCAAACGCGCGGTGCTGATCCCAGCGAAGGACAATCGCCGCCTGCTCGGCTTCCTCAGCGTCCATGACGGAGTGTTCGACCAGGCCCGCCTGGACTTGCTGGCCGCGCTCACCCAGCAAGCGGCCAGCGCTCTTCGTTCCTTGTCGCTGGCGTCCGAGGCCCGGAGGCTCGCCAGAGATCAGCGCTCAGTCGTGCCTGAACTTGCCACGGCGTTCACCTCGGCGCTCAGCCTCGACGAGTTGCTGGGCATCATCTGCCGCGTAGCCGTCGGCTCAGCCGGCGTGGACGCGTGCCTTATCTTCCTGGCGGATGATAAGTCGGCTCTTCGCCTCCGGGCGCGAATGGGCGATGTGGGGTCCGCACGTTCGGCCGAGAAACTCCTGGAAACGGCTGAATCCGTCAGGGGCGCGCCGGAGGCATTGATCGCCTGGCATGAGGGCAGCTCTGCTTCTCCCTCGATCGGGCGCTTGCTCCAGGCGACTCCGTTCCAGTCCCTGCTCGGGCTGACTCTCTCCATCCGGGGCGAGCCGCTTGGAGCACTGCTGTTCCTGAACAAGAAGGGACAGCGGCTCTCTGCAGAGCATCGGCGCAAGCTCATCCATCTCGGGAATCAGGCCGCGGTCGCCGTTGAGAACCTCCAGCTCTTTGAGAGCACGCAGCGCCGACTGCTCGAGGTTGCGGATCTGAACTGGGTCAGCACGCGCATCTCCGCCAGCCATGATATGGCCACCATCGCCGCCATTGTGGCCGATGCCGCCAGCAACACCTTGGATGCTCCCAGGGTCGCTCTTTTCCTCCAGCAGGAAGATGGACGCTTTGAGACCATCTCGCGGCAGGAGGCAGGCTCGGAACCCGCGTCTGAACGGACCCTCGATCCTGAGGGGCACATCGGCGCGGAGGCCCTCTCCACCGGGTCAGCGGTGGCCGTTTCGGACGCTGAGGCGGAAGGCCGCGCGCTCGACCCACTGGTGCAGCGGCTGCACGCGCGTTCATTGCTCTGCGCTCCGATGACTGCCCAGCAGGGCCTGCGCGGCTTCTTCGTGATAGCGGACGACCGCCCCCGTGTATTCCGTTCCCACGACATCGGTGTTCTGTCCAACTACAGCAATCAGGCTGCTCTGGCGCTCCAGAGCGCAATGCTCTACCAAAACACCATGCGCCACCTCGACGAGATCTCGCGGCTCTTTGACATCTCTCGGGGCCTCGCCTCGTCTTTGAATCTCAAGGACAATCTGAGTACGATACTGACTTCCGCCGCCAAGCTTCTGAACGCCCCAGTCTGCTCTGTCATGCTGAGTGACAGCGAGACCGGCGAGCTGGCCGTGAATGCCTCCTATGGCCTGGCGGACGACGACCAACTGTACGAGCGAATCCGCCCCGGCGAGGGGCTTGCCGGACGCGCCTTCCAGGCCGGCGTTCCCCTGACCAGCGGCGATCTCTCACGCGACGGCCGTTTCAAGTTCCGCCAAACAGCTCGCGAGCGCGGCCTGCGGACTGCTATTGCCGCGCCGCTCATCGCCCGCGGGCACACGGTCGGCGTCCTGAACCTCTACCGCACGTGCCCGGGAGAATTCACGGAGGACGACAAGCGTCTCCTCACCTCTCTCGCTCATAGCGCCGCGGTGGCCATCGAAAACGCGAATCTCTACCAGGAAGCTCAGCAGCGAGCGGACTTCCTCAGCGCCATGATGAGTGAGATCAACCACCGCATCCGCAACACTCTCCAGGCCATTGCCGGACTGCTTCGCATGGAGCTTGACAGGCCCCAGGTATCTGCAGAGTCCGCGATCCGTCGCGGCATCTCCCGCATCCAGGCCGTCGCCGTCGTTCACGAGCTCATGCGGGCCCGAGAGCTTCAGTTCGTCGACATGAAGCAGGTGGCGAGACGGATCGTGGAGATCATGTGTCAGTCCATTTCGCTGCAGCGCCCGATCGACTCAGTCATTAGCGGCGCTCGCGTCACGCTGCCATCCCAGAGGGCGACCAGTGTTGCCCTGATCTTCGCCGAACTGATCGACAACGCGCTGCGCCACGGGCTTCAGAACACCCCCGACGGTCGCATCTCGATCGGCCTTGCCGAGGGCGGGGGCGAGGTCGTGGTCTATGTGAAGGACAACGGTGTCGGTCTCCCGGATGGCTTCGATCTCGATGCCAACTCAGGATTTGGCCTGCGGATCGTCCGCGGCCTCGTCGAGGAGGAGTTGGGCGGGCGCGTCGAGATAGAGTCCGGTGAGGGCCTGCTCGTGCGGTTTCGCTTCCCCAAGCTCTAGTCTGCCCGCAGAGCCGGCGAGCAGGGCGCCTCTCCCCCGGATGTTTGAATTCCCCCGGCCTGATGGTACAAGACCGTCTGAAGGCGGAATCATTCTATTGGTACTTTCCCAACCGTCGCGCGGGTCCCACGATTCCCACGGCTTTCGCTGTCATTCGACAGTGCGCGGCCGAACGCGCACACGCTTGTAGGCTAACCGTCCAAACAAGCAAGCGTACCTGGAGGATGATCGAGCGTTCAGTGGAATCAATAGCCAGCTTGGTTAAGCGCACTCCGTACCAAGGGAGGACGTGTGATGGTCAAACTGGCATGGTGTCTGGTCGTCGTTGCGATCCTTGCAGTTGCGATCGCTCTCGCCGTCCAGCCAGCCGCGGCCCAGGGCCGGATGCAGATGGCTCAGCAGGGGCAGCCCGCTGGACAACCGCCCGCCGCAGGGGAGTACCCGAACGTGGGAGGGCTCCGGCCGTTCGCGGCCGAGAGCAACTACATGTCGCTGCCGGGGTATTTGCGGTGGCAAGTGTTCATGGAGCAGAAGGTATGGTTGTCGGTGCCCGAGGCGAAGCGGATCGTGACGGAGCAGTCCGGCAAGTAACGCCGAGCGGAAATCGAGTGCCGTGTGCGAAGCCGAGCCCAACGGCTCGGCTTCGTCTATTGAGGAGCGGGCGATCGCTTGTATGGCTGCTGGCTGCGCTCGCGGTTGCCAGCGTCCGCGCATCGGCCGCTCCCGCCGTCGGGGCATATCTCGACCTTGCTGGGATGCCGGCCAAGGCACAGGCCGATGAGCTCTCGCGTCTCGTCGCCAGCGGTGTCACGACCCTTCGCATGCCACTGGACTGGAACCGCGTCGAGCCAAAGCCCACGCGCTTCACCTGGAAGACCGACGATGCGGCCGTGAACGCCGCCCGCGCCAGGAAGCTGGACGTCGTTCTGATTCTCGGCCCGAATGCTGTCTGGGCTGTTGACCCCGCCTGGCAGGTCCCCGCGAAAGAGCGCCGGTACTCGCTCCCCAAGAACGCCAAAGTGTGGGAGCGATACGTGCGCCAGGCTGCGATGCACTTCCGCGGCCGAGTGCGCTACTGGCAGGTGCGCGAGCAGCCCAACGCGCGCAACTTCCGAGGAGCGCGGTCGGAATACCTGCGCGCGGTCGCATCGGCGGCACGCACCGTGCGCGCGGTAGAGCCTTCGGCAAGCGTCATCGTGCCGGAGGCGGGCGCACTGGACATCGCGGAGATGGATCGCCTCTGCTGCTCGGACTGCAGTCCCTCCTACTACATCCTCGGAGCCTATCTCCCAAGTGCGAGCGGAGCCTCCGAGACCGCCCTTGCCTGGGCCGTGGTGACCTCCGACGTCTGCAGCGTTGCGGCCGCCCGCAAGCCTATCTGGGTTCTGGGCGCTGACGGCGACGTTCCGGCCGACTCATGGATGGAGCAGTACCTCCTCGCCAATGCCTACGGCTCTCCCCGGTTCTACATGCCGGCCTCTGCGGTGGACAAGAGCTGGGCGCCCATCCTCTCCCAGCTTCGCTACTCCGGGTATCTCCGTCTCGGCCCGGATGTCTGGGCGCTCGTCTGCGAGGACACCTCCGGGCCTGTGGTCGTCGCGTGGTCCGTCCATGACGACGGCACAACAGTCTCCGCAGGTGACCTCGCGCCCATCGCTGACGCCGATGCGGTCAAGCGGGCCACCACGCCCGGAGGCCAGCCAGGCAGCTCGGTCGTAGTAGAGGGCGACGCCACCAGGCTCCGCCTGAGTCGCCGGCCCACGCTTATCCGAGGTCTGGACACGGCTTCAGCCGCTCATGCGGGCCCGCCGCGCCGAGACGACGTTCTCGCCGCGAGACCGGCGACGTCGCTAGACCTCGCCGCTCCCGTTTCCGTGGACTACGGTCGCTCGGACTCACCCGAGCGAGGTCTCTACAACCGCTCCCTGCGCAATCGGATCGGTGGCCATGTCGCTGAGGAAATGCACGACGGCCGCATGTGCCTTCGCACGAAGATATACAGCGGGCCGGGAGAAGCTGAGCTCGACAACCCGTGGGTCTACTTCGACGTCGACGACCGCTGGCTGTACTTTGCCCAGGGAAAGACGCCGGTCGCGGTCACCATCGAGTGCCAAGGTTCATCCGCGGGCGCCGAGACGCTCGGCTTCAACATCTGGTATGACTCCACCACGGGATACCGCTTCTCACCATGGCAGTGGATCGCCCCTGGATCTGACTGGAAGCGCTACCGCGTCGAACTGCCCGATGTCAGCTTCGCGGATCGCCATGGCTACGATTTCCGGATCAACATCAAGGGCAGCAAGCAAGATATGTGGATATCGTCGGTGACCGTGGAGAAGCTGGACGCGCAGACGTCCCGCTCTTCCGCGCGCTCGGCGCGTTGAGCGGACAAGCCCGCCTATTTGGTGTGATGCAGCAGTCGTGCTACGTCGATGCCGAGGTCGGCCGGATCCACTGACTCGAGCGTCGGCGAGTCCGCCAGATGCCGCAGCGGAGTCTGCTCTTCGGACAGCGCGGGTTCACCCATCCCCGTATCGATCACCCGCGCCAGCGGGTTCTCCGGCTCTGCTGCATTTGGGCGTACCACGAGCGCGAATCGCTTCTCGTCGAGTCGCAGCAGCGATCCCCACGGATACGGCCCCAACATGGCCAGGAACTGGCGCAGTAGAAGCGGTTCCATCCGCTTCTCGTACTGCTCTTTGATGAGCGCGACGGCCCGGTGCGGCGGCATGGCCGGCCGATACGGCCTGCTCGTCGTGAGAGCATCATAGACGTCGGTGATGCTGGCCATGAGGCTGTACATGTGCAGCGGACGCGCCCGCCGCAATTTCGGATAGCCGCTGTAATCCATGTGCATGTGATGCTCGAATGCTACCAGCGCCGCGGCCTCCGTCAGCCCGGGCTCCGGAGCCAGCACCGCGGCCCCCCGAACTGGATGCAGGCTCATGATCGCGAACTCTTCGTTATCCAGAGGCCCAGGTTTCCGCAGTATCTCCAGCGGCACGAATATCTTCCCAACATCGTGCAGGAGGGCGCACACCCCGATCTCTTCCAGTTGCTCGCGATTCAGCCCGAGCTGACGCCCAAGCTCTACCGCGAGGATGCAGAGATGCAGCGCGTGGATGAATGTGTATTCGTCCATTCCTTTCATGGAACCCAGCCCATACACGATCGACCGCTCGCCCAGCACGTTATCGACGATCTCGTGCAGGCTCCACTTGATGCTGCCTACATCCAGGGGCTGACCCCTCCGCACGTCCGTTGCTGCCCCTCGCATCACGTCTAACGCCGCCGAGTGCGCCCAGCGCCAGTCCTTGCCCCCTGTGGATCGCAGTCGCTCGATTGAGATCCGCCTCACTCCCCGCGCGCTGAGCTCCGCGGCCATGCCCCCGGCCGCGTCTACGTCACCCGGCTCCGCTGCGAGTAGTTCCACGAGATGCTCGACATCCTTGAGTGCGACGCCGCGCTGAAACACGATGCCGTTGACATCCCTCCGGTGACACGCACCGATGAGATTGCCTATGGACGCGTGCTGGCTCATCATCGGGATGTCGTTCACCACGAGATAGCCGTCGACGAGCTTTACCACGAGTTCAGCTCGTCCCTCGAGGAGCCGGTCGAGATCGCCACGCACCTCCAACAGCACGTTCTGGACCGCCGGGTGTGCGGCTTCATAGAAGCTGACGTTCTTCATCGCTCGCGCGAGATCGACGATCGTGCGCTCTGCCAGCGCGCGAGACTGATCGGCGGCCTCGGCCCGCGCTTCAGTCGGCATGCGCGCTCCTCCCCGGCGACTGCGCGGCTGCTCTCACCTGCCCGAGCCCTCGCTCGCACGCCTGGCGGACCGTCCGCGAGCGCGAACGAGCTCCGAGTTCGAGGGCTCCGCGCGCCGATGCCGTGCCTATGCTTGCCAGCGCCGCGGCCGCGACCACCCGTATGCGCGCACTTGCGAACGGTGACAGCAGAGGAACGCGAAGCAGAAATTCCCGCAGGAGCGGCACGGCAGCTTCTGCCCCGATCGCTCCCAGCGCCGTCATCGCTGCCGCCCGCAGCCTCACTCCGTCCCCACGCGCTGCCTGCCGGGCCATCAGCTCGAGCAGCGCGGGCACTGCGCTTGTCGCCTTCACCGCTCCGAGCGCCTGCACAGCCCCGATCCGCACTGCTGTGTCCGGGTCGTACAGCAGTCGTTCGAGTACCCCTGCCGCGTCGGCCACCCCGGCATTGCGCATCGCGCCGATCAGTTCGAGCTTCACGCTCAGGCTCTCGTGCTCGGCCAGGACCGAGAGTTGGGCGATCGCTCTCGGATTCCCGGAATGGACAAGCGTCCGGATGATCTCCGGGATCGCATCGGGGTTCGCTTCCGCGAGCAGCCGCCGCAGCCAGTAGAAGCTCGAGCCATCCTGGCGGGTGATTGCAGTCACTGTCTCCGCCACGGCCAAGGGGTGGGGCTGCTGTGCCAGCATGACCAGTGCCAACATTCCCTCATCGCCCAGGCCGGCCAGCAGTAACACCAGCTCTCGTTTCCGCTCGATGTGGGCCTGCGGGAATTGCGACATGACCATGCCCACGACCGGCCCTGACCCTGTACGCGCGAGCGCCTGCGCCGCGACCGCTCTGCGCCCGGCATCATGCTCTACATCCGCCGCTGCGGCCTGCCGCAGGCCGCCCAGAATCTCGAACGCGAGCCCCTGATCCCCACTGCCGGTACACTGCGTCACTTCGTCCGACAGCAGCGCCAGAATCACGCTGCACTGGTCCACCTTCAGATCGGCGTGCAGTAGCTCCAGCAGCATCTCCACCCTGGCGCGATGGACTGCCTTCGGTGATGTGCTGCTCAGCAGCGCCTCCAAGCCGGGGTCCCCGGTGCCCTCTCGGTCAGTGTGCGTCAACGTAGCCATCGCATCTGGCACCCAGGCGTGCCGCTGCGCCGTCTCCGCTTCTGCCTTCTCGATTCGCGACAGCAGCAGCTCCACCACATTGCGGTAGATATCCTCGCTGATGCCTCTCCTGGTCGCCTCGGCATGCAGCGCCGGCTCGATCGCTGCCCGCCGCTCGCCGTTCGGCATGATGCGGACCAGCACCCGGGCCAGCCCTCTGGAGGGCTCTGACTGGATACCTCCAGGGTAGTCCATCACCAGCGACACACACTCCTCGGTCTCCATCCGCCGAGCAATCATCGCGAGCACATCGCGGCGCCCTGGGGCAATGGTCGTCGGCGCTCGGAAGATAGCGGAACGCCGATCCGCTTCCAGTTCCATCAGCAGCGAGAGCATCTGCGCCTGCCAGTCCTCCCAGTACCCCTCGTCCGCCATCATGGCGATCTCGCCCGCGCATTGAACCGCGTGCGCGATGTGCGTGGCGGCAGTTTGGTCCGCCGCTGTGAGAGCAGGCCCTTCACCTGTCGACTGGTCTTCGCTGTCGGCATCTGGCGTGACGTGCCGGAACCGGTCGAGGGTTCGGCCGTCGCCCAGACTGCGCACGGTGCGCAGGCAGCAGTCGAAGATCCGCGTCAGCGGCTCGACCGCGTCTTCGTCTAGCTCGCCGCACGTCTCGATCCAGGCGGCTTCGGACTCGCGTAGCTCCCGGGAGAAGTCGACATCCTCGATGCGGACGCCTCCGCCGGCTCGGCCGAACGCCGCCATAGCGCCGCCCGAGCCGATGATATCCTGTGGGTCGCGCCCCAGCAGTTGCAGCAGCTCCACAACATCTTCGTCACTCACCTGTGGCTCAAACCGGACGCAAGCGATCAGGCGCTCCCGCATCGCTTCATGAAGCCGCAGGACCGGGCCCAGGTCCGCGGGTAGCGGCTGGCCGTTCCAGAGCAGGCCCTGCTGGTTGGAGCTGATCTCAGCGCCGTCGTGGCCAACCTCGTCGACCCACTTGCCGCACGCGCTTTCGACCGCCGCGGCCGCGATAGGATGCTCCAGGCCGTACAGCGCGACCTGGCGCGCCGCGCGCGCCAGGCTTTCGATTGCCGTAAGCCCTACCTGTTTCTCGGGTGCGGAGTCGGGCTCGCGCACCGATGGCGATGGCGTCATCTGTGGTGTCGGATCGGCCGGATGTTCCCTATCAGATCCTCATCAGCTTGTTCCACAGAATTGTCCCAGGAGAGCCTGCCAGCGCCCCGGAGACGCGAAAAAGGCCCGCCCCAGGCGGGCCGTCTTCGATCTGCACACCCCCTCGCGCCATAAGTGATTCCAGGAGCTTACTCTCCCCGGGGGCCGCCTCCGGGCTTGACCAGCGACCCGATGCCGCCCTCAGGCTCTCCAGCCACCTTGACGGCGATATCCGGCTCCAGGCCACCCCCAGCCACCGCCAGCTTCCCCTTATTCCGGTACTCGGCGAGGAGCACTTGCTTGTCGCCCTGGAAGCCATCGATGAAGAGATCCCTGTCCGGGCGTTCCTGCATGAACGTCTTCATGACCTCGATGGTGGCCTTCCGCAGCATCGTCGGATCGGGTCCCGCGGCGGTGGAGAGATCGACCCGCAAGCGGTCTCCGGCGGTGTACTTCGCGCCCAGCACCATCCCTGCACGCCATGCCTCCGTGGCTTCGAGCTTCGTCTGCAGGCGCTGCTGCGCCTCGGTGCCCGGAGCCATGTTGAGCATCTGCCGCATGCCAATCCCGAGCGCAGCCACCACTATCAGCACCGCGAGCACGATCAGCCACTGCCAGCCGATCCGCTTCGCCACCTCGCTCGGCTCCTGCGTGATGGATGGGGCGATCTCATTCATCGCCAGATTGTCGAACATCCGGCCTTCGCCCCGTCCCGTATCGCCAGATCCCTGCTCCGACATGTCTCTCTCCGAAAGGAATCGAAAACTCGCCCGATCCCTCAATTCAACGCTCCGACTCGCCGTCCCTGCCCTCACGACCCGGCTCGCGACAGAAGGCGCCTGCCAGCCACCTGACGGGGCCCGATCGCTATCCCGCTTTCGGGAGGCTCCGCTGTATCTTCTCGGACTGGAAACCCAGGCCCGGCCCTTGCAGGCTGCCTGTGTCCAACACCCCGTCCCTGCGAGTGAACACCCCGGGGTGCACCTTCGCCTCAGGTTCCGAGAATGCCGGGTAGAACTGCGGCGAATTCGCCTCGACACCCATCATCGGACGCAGCCTCGCGGCCATCCCGACCGACTGCAGCAGCGCCAGCGCCGGGTTGGTCAAGTCCTGTATCGAATATGGGATACCCATCTGTTCAGCCTTCGACGCAATCACCAGCTCCGCAGACTGGCACTTGCATGCCTTGAGCGCAATCCCGGACCACCCCAGTTCCATCGCCAGCCTGAAGTCGTCGAGCCCCGTCAGGCTCTCGTCCACCAGCACCGGTTTCAGCCTGGCGATCGGCCGCATGTCCAGCCGTCGCGCGGTCAGGTCCCGCTCCGTCGGCTGCTCGACATACAGTATCTCGTCGAAGGTCTGCTGATCCTTCTCACGGACCCGCTCGAGGAACTCCACCATGTACTCCGGCCGGTCGCACATCTCGTTGGTATCGGCCGTGAAGTAGAGCGTGCGCTCCCCTATCTGCCGCCACACCTCGCGTGCGATCCTGGCCACCTCGAGCATGCGCGCGATGTCCCACTCCAGGTCGATCCCCCGGAGCTTTACTTTGAGACAGAACAGCCCGTCTCGCTTGATCCACTCATCCAGTGAGTTCGGCAGGCCGTCTTTCGCGTCG
>Ga0187866_1003989_pt1 | contig 10654 bp, 11 predicted proteins | sample June2016WEW_11_1_3_FD_133013 | JGI IMG/M metagenome (GOLD analysis project Ga0187866, IMG submission 133013) | Peatland microbial communities from SPRUCE experiment site at the Marcell Experimental Forest, Minnesota, USA - June2016WEW_11_150 | ecosystem: Environmental > Terrestrial > Soil >... | reverse complement strand
TGGTTGCTCAACGATGACACCTTGGGCTGCGGATTACGGGTTGAAATCACGTATCCCAGGTGAACATATGGAAATCAAATCCTCGCTTTTTTGAGGTGTCGGAAACAGAGGGTTCATAGCAGAAATTGAGCGTTCCAAGATATCCTAATTCACAGTCATAAATACGGGCAACGCCGCGTCCAATACCTCAACAGCAACACTTGCAGCAATTGCAAAATCGAAGAGAACCTTGTATTTTATGCAAAAAAGAATTCTATTTTGAAATGAACCTTCACTCACTCAACGATTTTCTAGAAACTTTTCCTGTGCATTTTAAAATAGCCTTGGACACTTTCTCCTTAATGTGATATCGATATACGAAATTGATCCGGACATATACTGAAAAAGAGAATTTATCATCTCCCTGAGGGAATCAAGTGGACCGCGTAGCAAAAAATGAGACCATTCAGATCGATCGACTTAAATTAGGACCCTTCGATACGAACAGCTACATATTGACTTGTCCCCTAACTGGAGACAGTGTGTTGGTGGATGTTCCCGGAGAAGCCTCCAAAATCTTGAAGGCGTTGAAAGAGACTAATCCTAAATACATATTAATAACCCATAACCATATGGATCACCTTGGCGCACTAGCTGAGATAAAGTCCAAGCTGAGGATTCCCATTGGGGCTCATCGCCTGGACGCGAAAGGTCTGCCTCTTCGACCGGAAATTCTCCTTGAAGACGGTGAAAAGGTACCCTGTGGAAAGACAAGCTTGAAAGTCCTTCATACGCCCGGTCACACCCCTGGCAGTTTGTGCTTTTTATTCGAGAACCGTCTTATTGCAGGAGAGACGATCTTCCCGGGTGGTCCGGGTAAAACGAGGTCACCAACTGATTTAAAGCAAATCATCAAATCCATAACTAGCAAGATCTTTGTCTTGCCTGATGATACTGCGATATACCCTGGCCACGGGGATTCCACTCTACTGGGAAAAGAAAAGGAGGAATTTTCTGTCTTTTCTTCCCGCCGGCATGATCCTAACCTATTCGGGGATGTGCTTTGGCTTTCATCCTGACCACTTGCTGAACGGCCTACCATAATATCTCTACCCGGTGGAAACCTTCTGCCAGCTCATACTCTTCTCCCTGTGCTAATGAGCTATGTCTTTCCCTCAGCCGTTCTTCCAGCTCATGGAGCGGGATGTGCCCCACCTGACTCTTGTGACATTGCAGCGCGCTCAGCTTCACATCAAAGGTTTCGGTGATATCGGAACGGTAATTGACATCCTCAGTTCCCCAGAGCAATACCTCCTTGACCTTATGAGGATAAAGCCCTTCTTTCGTCAAATCCGGATAGGAAAAGATATCCCTGGCATAGGGGAAGATAGCGTCCAAGGTAACTTGTCCGGTTATTCTATGATCCCGGTGCCAAATATAGCGTCGGTAAGGATCAGCAGTGACAACGGTCTCAGGCCGATACATCCTGATGAGGCGGACGATCTCTTTACGGAACTCAGGGGTATCTTCCAAGCCCTGATCGGGATGGCGGAGGAAAATGACCTCCCTCACGCCCAGCAAGTTGGCTGCAGCAATCTGTTCCTCCTCCCGAGTTTTGGCTAGCTCTTCGAGCTTTACGCTGGTATCACTCGTGCCTTTGTCTCCATTGGTGCACACCACATAAACGATCTCCTTCCCTTGACTGACCCAGCGAACGACAGTTCCGGCAACTCCATATTCTGCATCATCTGGATGAGGAGTAACCACCATCACCTGAGCTAGCTTCGTTTTCATGAGTCGATCTCCTTTGTGTGAAATTTTAGAAATTGTATAATATCAAAACGATTGTTACAATTACTCCCGGATATTTCAGTCGAAAATGAGGAATCCCACTTATACCATTCGAAATTATCATTCTAAGGATTTTGAGAAATTAGTCCAACTGGTGACTGAAGTTCAGGAATTAGGGCGATCCTATTGCTCAATTTCCCTGTCCGACTTATTTGAAAGCCTGAGTCAATCCGACCCTTCTTCTAAGGATAACCTGTTTATCGCGGAGAGGTCAGGAGAAATTGCTGGATATGCAGAGGTGAAGCCGGAGTTAAACATCGGGCGGGCTGTTTTGAGGTGGCTGGTCCATCCTCGCCATCGCAGAGGAGAGTTAACCGTAAGGCTCGTCGATCGCGCTGTCGACCGTACGAGAGAGTTGGGTATCATGACCCTCCATGCAAACATCTCTCAAGATAGCTTCACGGCTAAACGGTTTCTCACCCGTATGGGTTTTACATTCGTCCGCCGGTTTCTCGAACTTAGGTTGGATCTTGCCGAGATGGTTTTGCCCGAAATCAGTAAGATTGCCCCCGGATGTCGCTCCTTACAGCCCAGCGAAGAAGGAAGGCTGACGCAACTTCAAAACCGTTCCTTCGCTGGCACTTGGGGGTTCAATCCCAACACGATCGAAGAGATCATCTACCGAATCAGTCTTCCCAACTCCTCTCCGGACGACATTTTTTTGATCTTCGATTCAGATAAACCCGTCGGTTATTGTTGGACGAGGATTGAGTTTTGGAAGAAGAAAGCCCCGGGCGAGGGGACTGGTCGCATCTATATGTTGGGCGTGGATCCAGATTACCGGGGGAGAGGATTGGGCAGGCAACTTCTGCTGGTCGGGCTCTCCTATTTGAAGAGCAAGAGTTTTCGAGTTGCTGTGTTGACGGTGGATAGCGAGAATAAAACAGCCCGCGTTCTTTACAAGTCGGTTGGATTTGAGCTCTGGAAAAGCAGCCTGTGGTATGAAAAGAGACTGGATTGAGCCTGTACGGCTTGTCTTTCGATGAGTCTTGTCAAACCCGGAGCTCTTCTGCTCCTTTGCCTGCCTTAGCAGAGAAATCCCATAGAACGCTGCGGTATTCTTCAAGGATGGCTTCGGAGATATTTGACCAGCTGTACTTGGCTACGGATGCCCGGACCGAGTGAACAAAATCTGGTTTCCCATTTGGCGTTGAAAGTAGCCGTGATATCCTATCCGCAAGACTACCGGGGTCATTGTCTGTCACGACATATCCTGTCTCACCATAGCGGATGACACTTTCCGCACATCCAACCTTCGTGGCTACGACAGGTGTCCCGCAGGCGAGGGATTCCAAAACCACCAGCCCAAAGCTTTCATAATAAGATGGGACTACACACAAATCGGCAGCACTGTAAAAGAAGGGTAACGTTTCCTGCTTTACCGAGCCGAGAAAAATGACTGACTCGTCGATTCTTAAGGTCCGCGAAAGGTTCTTTAACCTTTGCATTTCTGCCTGGCTATGATCGTCGCCGCCGATCACAACAAGCTTGATTCTCTGCTTCCCTTCCAAATGGGCCATGGCCTTTAACATGTTGTCTATGCCCTTGAGTGGAATAATCCTTCCTACAAAGACGATGATGCTTTCGTCATTCAAACCAAGATGGCGCCGTGCAGTTTCTCTCTGGATGGGTCGAAACAGATCCAAATTCACACCGCAGGGAATAATGCTGATCGCCTCAGGGGCGGCATCGTAATAGGTGATGAGATCCTCCTTCCCTTTCTCCGTGGAAGCAATAATGCGGTGGCAATGCTTGACCAGCTTCCTTTCGGCGTTGATACGAAGCTCGGGTTCACCCTCACCGATACCGACTGCGTTCTTGACCGCCCCCAGGGTATGGAACCCGATAAGATGCGGAATGTCCCACAACTCCTGCAGTCTTTCCCCAACCAAGCCCGAAAGCCAATAATGGCTATGGATCAGATCATACCGAAGCCCATTCTCTTTCCTGAAATTTTCGAGATTGCGGGTGAAATCGGCGAGATGAGAATAGAGTTCCAACTTGTGCGTTTCTTCCTCTCCTGCCTTGAAATGGATCAGTCGTACATTCTCCCCTAATTCTACTACCTGATCGTGTATGGGCTCATGGATGCGTGTATACACATCGACGAGGTGGCCCCGTCTTCCGAGTTCACGGCCAAGCTCCCGGATATAGACGCTCATCCCTCCTGTATTTTCCCCGCCCACCTTACCCAAGGGACAACTGTGAATGCTCAGCATTGCGATCTTCAATTCACTGCTCCCATTCGAACCCCGCTTTTGCCGGTCCAACACCTTGTCCTATAATCCAGTTTCCGCTCATTTAAAAGATATCTCGCATCCGTAGAGAGTAATTTCCTTGCCTCCCAAGCGATATTTGTACTCTTCGGCTCCCTTCAAGAAGTCAAATTTACTCCTCCCTCTTTCGAGACTGTCTTTGAGGCATAGGACCTTCGAAATTAACCCTACGCTTAAGAAGCTATGTTTAGGATCATAACCATTATTGTAAAGGAAAACCGAGTTGTTGTAATCAAAATACATGACCACAGCTACAGGTGATGCGTTGAGTTCCAGGATGCCGAACCTCAAAAGCCCCGACCGGGCCGTAGCCTTTGCGAGCGACTGAAAGAAGGATTCAATACGATTCGTTAAGAAAATCGCCTTATCCTCCCTACTTTCCCGGAACAACCTCAGAAAGAGATCCATGGAATCTAAGAGAGAGTCACTATCTTCAACCACGCGGTAATTGACGTCACCTGCTTCCCCCAATCGTCTCAATTTGCGATTTACTTCATGCCGCTGTTTTTGGGTCAATGTATTTAAGTATTCCTGCCAAGTAGGAGGCAAATCCAGTTCCAGAGAAACATCTTCCACTTTACGAGAGACATCATAATTCCGATTCCTTGCAATACCTACAAGATAAGTGAGCACAGTTGAATTGGGCCTCAATGGCCTTAAGTTCAACTGTCTGATGCCCCTCCCCTGCAGGTCATCAAGCAAAATATTGAAAAAATCAACCTCTTTCCCCGGAACAATAACAAAGTCTAGATAGTCGCAAAGATCGGTGCTGCCGATGAAAGAGGCCTCTGTTCCCCGTAATAGAAGTGGAGCGATGCCAGCGATCGTCCCTCCTTTTCTGATAGCGCCCAGATACAGCTCGGCTTCGGATCCGAAATCATGCCACCAAACTTCGAGCCACGGCGGCAAGACAAAAATACAGTCCCACATCAAAAGAGACTCGGATTGGAGCCAATAGGAAGTTAAGCTGTCGAAACTCTCCAAAGTAACCGTGTGATCTGATTTCGACATGGATGATATTCAGCACCTTCCATTTATGCCAAATCATCGATAACCATCTGGCTCTGTTCATCAGTTTCCAATGCGTGAGGGATATATTTTCTCGTCCAGTGAATCGCTTCTTCGCTCGATAAACCCAGAACCCGCTTTGCAAGATAAGCCACAAACAGACCGGTCCTTCCTAATCCAGCATGGCAGTGAATCAAAATATTCTTTCCGACTTGTGCATGCTTGACCGTTTTCTTGATGGCTTCTTCAAGATCTTCTTTTGAAGGCACATTGAAATCCGGAATGGGTAGATGAAGCACCTGGAATCCCTGGTTCAAATAGAAAGATTTCAAATTCAGTCCAGCCCTGATCACGCACTCTTCATCTTCAGCAAGAAGAACAATCAGGGAGCCCTTTTCTCTCTTGAATTGAAAAAGAGAATCCCCTTGAGGATCATAAACCGAAAAAGGCATGGGGCTCCGGAAGATGAAACCAGGTAAATGAAATGGTAATTCCGTTAAAGGCATTGGCTCCTCCCCTCAAATCCCATGTGGATGGTTAGGGACTGAGACTTAGCCCTTGAGACATCAACCGCAAATTTATAGGCACCCATTCTCACCTGTCATCCTTCGTCCAGAAACTCCCTCGAGTGTCAACTCTCTATGCAAAATATTCTAAAACAAATTGTAATACACATCGTTTCCGAGAGCCAGGGAAGAGAAAATTAGGTAGACCTCTCTCTTTCCCTGATGAAGACTGTACGGATGTTAGGAAAGTTGCAGCGAGGCCTCAAAGGCCAGCAAGCAGGCAGACCAGCATTGCCGTGGGCGAGTTCTAAATTTCTACGGGCGGGTTAACCATCAACTTCCTCAGCTGGCTTTTGCCTAAACAAAGCTTCGTGGACTACTTTTAGCACTTCTTGGATCTGAAGATGCTGTGGACATTGTTCCTCACATTTTCCGCATTCGATGCAAGCCGACGCCCTCCGCTCAGGAGAAATCAACTCATTATAAAGGAAGACGTTGATTTCGGGGTCCTTAAACATGAACATGTCATTATACAAAGAAAAGTTTAATGGAATATCGACGCCGGTCTCGCACGGCATGCAATAGGCGCAGCCTGTACAGTCGATTTTGAGCATTTTTCGGTAGACCTGTCTTACCCGGGCGATGATCGAAAGCTCCTTCTCGGATAGCGAATTCGGCTTGCCTTCATTGGCTACTCTGATATTTTCCATTATCTGCCCCATCGTGCTCACTCCGCTGAGGGCAGTTGAGACCTCAGGATGATTCCACACCCATCGAAGGGCCCATTCGGCCGGTGTCCTCTTTTTCTCTGTAGACTCCCAAATCGTCTGGACCTCGGCAGGTATCCGATCAGTCAATTTTCCTCCTCGAAGCGGTTCCATTACCACTACCCCAAGCCCCTTGGATGCTGCATAGATCAGTCCTTCTTTTCCTGCCTGATAATTTTCGTCGAAGAAGTTGTATTGGATCTGGCAGATCTCCCAGTCATAACTATTCACAATTTCTTTAAAGATCTTTACATCATCATGAAATGAGAAACCCACATGCCGAACCCGACCATCTACCCGTATTTGGTCGAGAAATTCGAACACTTTCAGTTGCAGCATCTTTGACCAAACGTCTTGGTTCAATCCATGAAGAAGATAGACGTCGAGATAGTCCGTTCCAAGCCGTTTCATCTGCTCATCCAGGAATTTATTAAAGTCTTTTTCTTCTCTTGCCAGCCAGACAGGCAGTTTTGTTGCAATCATGACCTTGTCCCGGTATCCCTTTACTGCTTTTCCGAGGAGGGGTTCGCTTTTGCCGCTATGATAGGGATAGGCCGTGTCGAAGTAATTTACCCCTTGGTCAATCGCATATCGGATCATCTCTATCGTTTCTTTCTCGTTGATGCCCTTATTCGGATCAAAAATATCAGCACCACTGCCGCTCCCATTTAGGACCGGAAGGCACATGCAACCAAACCCAAGAATTGAGACATTCAGGTTAGCTTTGCCGAGCTTTCGGTACAACATTCCATTACCCTCCTTTCCTTAACTCATTTCGGCCTTTCAGCCTCGCAGGAAGGCCATCTTTGAAAAGCATCGTGAGTGTGACAGAAGTTATAATAGATTAATTTTCCCATCAGGACAACTTTTTGTCCAGATCCACATCGGCCCGAAATGCTCATTCCGCGTGTAACTCATTAGACGCATGAGGGTGAATAGATGAGGTATTGTGATGAAGAACCATGAACTCCGAGACGAGAATAGCTTGCCAAGATCCTGCCCTCGCAAAAGGCTTCGGTATGAAAAACAAACCTGTTCCCCGGATTGGTTCCTTTGTTATGGGTTGAAGTATTGCACGGAGGCACGATTTTCAAGAACGAGGAGGAAGTTATTCGTCCCTGACTTGCACAGGTAAAACATGAGCCTAATTCCTTTGCCCTCGGACGCAGCGGACAAAATAAGAGTTGCTCTTATAGTAACTCAGCACATAGGCGCCATCGAACATCACGATCCAACCGTCTTTCCTACTTTATTATCATTGCCTGGAGCCGAGTATTGGCACTACGAGGGGATAAACCTGATCTCTCCTGCCTCTCCTTTTGCCACTTTCAACAAAATTTCAGCGGCGTCTCTAATGCCCTGTATCATTGCCTCTCGTGTTGTTTCGGGCGTAAAGAACCCAAGTATGATAATGTTCCTCGTGGTAGCATCAACGACTGTTCTGGCGTCAGGACCTTGGGTATAGGATGCCCATATGCCTATCTGATCCCTGAGCACAACTTCATTTTGTCTTGTCATAACAGATCGATTACCGATCCCAATAAACCTTTCCCCTTCACTCGCTACGTCCAAAATGACGTCACCCTGTATTTGGTCCACATCGTGGACCCCCGATAGAAGGGCGTTCCTTAATCGTGCAATCATGACCGAATCGACGATGAAGTTGACCGGCTTGATACTTTTTCCGTTGGAGATGGATTTGATCAGGCTTTCGATATGGGACCGGTTTTTCTCTCCCTGGGTTTGGTAGAACCGGGAGATCGACTTTGCTCTGGCAATAAGGAATTCTGTTTCCCTTCGGATATAATTCTCAACTTCCTCTTGTTTCTCCCTCAAATGGTCAAATGATTCTCCTGATGCGAGATTGTTAACGAAATAATATCCAAATTTCATCCAGGGGTAGGTCTCAAGGCATTTTCGGCTTATGGTGATCCTTTTCATTCTCTGTTCCTTTTCTTTAGTTCCCAGAATAGTTGGACCTTTATAGGTCTATCTCCACTCCAATTTCCCGCATGTTATTACTCTTTCTTAGTTCCGGGACGGTGGATGCGCAATTTCTTCATCTTTATTTCGGCGTTCCATTTTTTTACCATTTTCATTGCGGTGGTGTAAAGTGGGAAAGTAGACGATGGATGGGTATCACACAATGACCGGAAATGCCGGAAGCAAGATTTCTTGCCAAAACCCAATCTGTAATCGATTCAGGGAAAGAGGAAGATGTGGTCTTCAAATCGCAAACTTTCACATTCGAACAATGCGGGGGTTCTAGCAGATATAGGGCAGTTTAATAGGTTTCGCTTTTTTAAGTCTGCCGCTCCAAGAGTTCTCCGGTAACTTTGGCGGTATCACCAACGATGCGAGCACACTCCATGAACTTTTCCTCTTTGTAGTAACTTTGGACTTGTTCGCGGTTCGTCCAATCTACTCCAGCAATTTCCTGGCAGCGAATGCCGGCGTGACTCTGGACTATCTCTTCCCGGAAGCGTTTCACAAGTTCGTGGGTATAGCCCCACATTCTTGGATCTTCTTTTTCTTCCTCCCCACTCCGGCCGAACCTCAGGCCCAAAACCGCTAAAGCTCCAATCAAAGCACCGCAGACTTCCCCGTTTGCACCCAAACCTCCTGCAAACGCTCCCATAGCTCTAACCGTTTCCCAATCTTTTTTTCCCAATTTCTCCTGCCCGACCGCAAGAATGGCCTGAGCTCAGTGGAATAGCTTCGGCTTCATAAGCAGCTGAATCGCTTGTTTCTGCATTTCCTCAGGTGACACACCACCCTCCCTTTCCGAGGCCTGTCTTCTTAAAAGCCCCTATAAGATCAACCGAGATACCCGATTACGAACATTACTCACATTCTATAATAACCCCTCGGCTCGAAGCCGGTTTACTATTCCTATTGCTGATTCACTTCGATCCATGGTGTAAAGGTGGATTCCTGGCGCTCCCGCCTTGAGCAATTCCTCACATTGACTTACCGCCAAATCTATCCCAAACATTGATAATGCTTCCTTGTCACCTTCAGGCAGTCGTGCGATGCCCTGTCTAACTTCCTCAGTAATGGTTGCTCCACAGGTGGCTGCCAGGGTTTCCATCATTTTGATACTATAAATAGGCATCACACCCGGCAGGATCGGGATCCCTATGCCTAACGCCCGGCAACGCTCTACGAAGTCGAAGAAATAACGATTGTCGTAGAAGTAGTTGGCGATGATATACTCAGCTCCTTGATCCACTTTCAGCTTAAGATATTCCAGGTCCTTCTCCTTGCTCTCCGCCTCGATATGACCCTCGGGGTATCCGGCTACCCCCATACAGAAGCTGTAGCGTGGCCGCACGAACCTCAAAACATCAGAAGCATGGGGAAAGCTTTCCGGGTTAGGTTCAAATCTTCCTTCCCGTGGCGGATCTCCACGGACAATAAGAACATTGTCTACTCCTATCATCCGATAGCTATCTAGAACAGCAGTGATCTGATCGGGTCCCAGCCCGTAGCCTGCGAAGTAGGCTATGACTTCCAAACCCTTCTCAGCTTTGAGCTTCGACACAAGCTGACGGGATCCTTCCCGTGTAGATCCACCGGCCCCGAAAGTGACCGAAACCAAGTCAGGTTTTAAGTTGGCCAAATCGTCTATCGTTCTATCAAAGGTTTCCGCTGCCTTTTGTGACCTGGGAGGAAATAATTCAAACGAGAGGGTTGGTTTCAAATTCGCTTTCCAAATCTCTGTCATCTTCATGTCCGTCCTCCTTCTGGTTGCCGTAGTATAGACGTTCCATAAAACCCCAATCCTGCTGTTATATTTGAAAGACTTTAAATCTCAAGATCTAATTATCTTTTTGAAAGGTATCCTGCGGCTCTCAACGCCATTGCTAAGTGATTTCCGTTCCCCAGAGAGAAGCAAGATTGGTAACCCCTACTCACGCCTCGCTTTAGCTTTATAGGTGATAAAACGTGCTTAACGGGTCAAAAATTGAACAGCCTCCATAATGATTTTCGGGGGCTTGCCGGTCATTTTTGAGTTTATTTCCATCCCGAGGCCAATGACCTTGGCAGCCCTCCATCGAGGACGCGTTTGCCAGGAGTTGAAACTTGGCTGGAAAACGTTATCTCATCCGGAGATGAGCCTGGTGATTACGCTTTGAAGTGTTGTATCAGCGGAAGACCGGCGGCAGGAGCTGCAGATAATCCTTGCCGGTTATGGCGCTCGCACAAATAAACCCGGAGTGGACAGCACCCTCGATGCCTCCCTCGTTGAGGCGCTTCCCGTAGG
>Ga0187866_1003985_pt1 | contig 10661 bp, 7 predicted proteins | sample June2016WEW_11_1_3_FD_133013 | JGI IMG/M metagenome (GOLD analysis project Ga0187866, IMG submission 133013) | Peatland microbial communities from SPRUCE experiment site at the Marcell Experimental Forest, Minnesota, USA - June2016WEW_11_150 | ecosystem: Environmental > Terrestrial > Soil >... | reverse complement strand
CATGAGCGCCGTGACACTGGACGCAGGTCGGGATCCCTGGCATCTTCTGCTGCCGCAGCGATCCGTGCGTGCCGAGAGCGGCCGGCGTCTTTCCCGGCTTCACCACGAGCTCCGCCTGGCCTTCCTCGCTGTGACACTGACCGCAGTTCGCGGCCTTCACCGGCTTGGTGTGCGGCACCGCTTTGATGTCATCGTGACAGTCTACACAGGTCACGGTGCTGTGGCTCGAGAGGTGGAGGGTGTCGATGCCCACGATGGGCGCGTTCTCGGCATGCGCGCCTGCGGCGTGGCAGCCCATGCAGTAGTTCTCGTCTCTGAGCACCTCGGGCGACGCCCCCTGCGCAGCGAGAGCGCGGCCGCCGCACAGCCCCACCGCGGCGGCCATCGTCACCACCAGGGCGAGCAGCGCGTATCGAAGCCTCGTGTCAGCCGGTGCGCGAGAAGCCGATGGGTGCGTCCGCGAAATGCTAGCTCCCGGAGGCGTAGGAATGCAGGCTGTTGGAGAACGCCGCAATCTGGTTGACTCCCAGGAAAGTGAAGAGGATGGCGGCGATCCCCACGACAACCACGGCGTTGGTCTGCGGCGGGCGCCAACCTGCGCGAAGTCGCGCGTGCAGATAGAAGGCGTAAATCAGCCACGTGATCAGCGACCACGTTTCCTTCGGATCCCAACCCCAGTACCGGCCCCACGCGTTATAGGCCCAGACTGCGCCCGTCACGTTGACCAGCGTCAGGAAGGGAAACGCGAACCGAACCGACCGGTAGACGGCCTGGTCCAGCACCTGTGCGGACGGCAGTCGCTGCGCCAGCCAGGGCGAGCTCGCGCCCGCCTTGTGGCGGATGAAGAACAGCAGCGCGAGCGCGCTTGCCAGCCCCGCCGCGCCGTAGCCGATAATGGCGACGGAGACATGGAAGATCAGCCAGTCGCTCTTCAGCACCGGCATCAGGTTCTCCGTCTGCTTCATCTGGGCTGGCAGCGTGGAGGCATAGCCCAGCAGCGCCACCGCGAGCAGCAGCGCCGGAGCGCCGGCCGCCTGCACGCCCTCGGCCGCTTTTCCGTATCGCCACTGGAACACGAGGTAGGCCAGCGCCACCATCCACCCGAACGCGCTGAGGTACTCGTACAGCGTGACCACGGGCACGTGGCGCGCCGACACGCCCCGCAGCACCATCATCGCGGTCTGGGCGGCCACGCCGATCCAGGCCATCAGCGTGGCCGCCTGTCCGAGCTTCTCCGATCGCGCGGCGAACTGCAGCAGATAGCCCACCAGAGCTACCAGGTACAGCACCAGCGCCGCCTGGAACAGCGTTCCTTCAACGCCAAGCATTCACTACTCCCGGAGCCGCGTTCGCCGGTTCAGCCCGCCTTGGGGGTGACGAACGCGTGCGACTCATTCGGCATATGACACATCACGCAACTGACCGACTTGATCACCTGCTCGGTGTGCGGCGGCGCCTTCAGCTTCCCGCCGCCGTGGCATTTCTCGTCCATGCACAGGTCCGGCACCGGCTTGCGCAGCTCGTGGGCCACGCCGGTGGTGGCGTGCGGATCGTGACAGGTGGTGCAGACCACGCCGTTTGCGAAGTGCTTTCCGCCGCCGAACCGCAGTTCGTTGTACTGCCCGTTCATTGCGCCCTTCGGCACATCCTGCTTCACCGCGAAGACCTTATCCAGATCATCTCCCGGCGCGAAGTCCGCCGCGAAGGTGTAGGCGCCGTCAGGCGTCTTGCCCTGGGAATGACAGCGGCCACAGACCATCGCTCTCCTATCCGGCGGAAGCTGCTCGACGTGGACGATCGTGCCCTTCTTGTCGGCGGAGCCCGAGTGCGTCGAGCCCGGACCGTGGCACATCTCGCAGCCGACCCCCTCGGCGACCCAGGTCGCGGCAGTGGGGTTGTAGCCGGTCGTGTGGCATCCCAGGCAGTCCTTCTTTGCGTCCACCGCATCCTGGGGCTGCCACGAACTGGTTTTCACCACCCACCGGTTCGGCAGGACCTTGAAGTCTTTGTCCAAGTACGCCTGTGATCTGGCGCCGGAGCCCTGGATCCACGCGACCTGGTCCTTCGGAAAGGGCGCCTTCGTGAGATCGGCGACCACTTTCCTCGTTGCATCCGATTCGTCCGTCTTCCAGAAAGCGCGGGAATGAGGCGACTCCTGCCATCCCTTGATCTGCGGCGCGTTCATGGCCTGATAACAGCCCATGCACACCGTCGGCCCGAGATAGCTGGCGCCGTCCGCGCGCGCCGGCGCACTGACCGACAGCGCCAGCGCCACACCCAGCAGAAACAGCAACCCCGACGTTACCCACTTATTCATCGCTGACCCCTGTCAGTAAAGGCTGGGCCGGCATATCGCCCGCCCCGGCGTGCGCCCCATGGCGCAGGCCTGCTTCCGACGGTCACTCATCCAGCCGCGTACCAGTCGCGGCCCCGGTTTCGGATCGCATCAGCTCGAGCAGGCTCTCGACGCTCTTCGCAGAGCCCGATCGCGATGCGCCGACGAAAACTTGCGAGCCCTGGCCCTTTCTCGCGATCAGCGCGACGGCATTCCCGCGGGCATTGCTCAGCAGCAGCACCGTGCCCAGCGCGATGATGATGAAGCCGGCGTACACGATGGGGAGGCCGATGTCGCGGTCGAGCTTCAGCCGCACCGTCGTCGCCTGAGCTGCAGAGGACTGCGCTGCCTCTTGACCGTGCACCAGCCGCAGATGCACGCCCATGACGTCCGTGCCGCTCTCCCCGATCCAGCCAATGCTCTGCCATTCGTGCTGCGGCATCTGCCCCTTGGCGGCCGGCGCACCGTTGTCGATCATGACGTTCGCCATCGGACCGCCCTTGCCGGACTCGTCACCCATCCGGATGCCAGTGACGATGACGATCCACGGCGGATCGTGCAGGCGGCGGTAGCTCTTCATCGGCTCCACGTCGCCATCGCTGGTGATGGAGATCGGCACCTGCTCGCGCGATCCGCCCTTGACCACCTCCAGCGCGATCTCTGCCGGAGCAGCGGGCGCGCCGGATCCGATAGAGTCCAGCACCACGCTGATCCCATGGTATCTCAGCGGGTGGTTCGGGCGAATCACGAGAGAGCGAGCGGCGCTGTCGCCCTGCAGCACCTCCACCTTCGCCCAGAAGTCCGTCGGCTGCCCCATGGCGTCCTGTTTCGACCCTGCCGAGAGCAGCCGTATGCCGAACGAGTCATCCGGCAACTTCACCGAGAATTCCCCGCCCGGCTGGAGAGTCGCCAGAGTCTGATATCCATTGCGAGGCAGACGGCCCCAGCCTGCCCCGATCAGGATGATCAGCATCCCGATGTGCACGATGACCGCGGTCCAGCGCCCGAGCCGGCCGCGTCGTGCGACCAGGCCGCGCTGCCCGTCTTCCTCACCCTCTGCCGGACGAACCGCGAACCCCCGCTTCTTCAGCGCCGCGGAGAGCGTTCCGGCAGTTTCCTCGACGCCCATAGAGGTCCGCCACGCTGCCCGGTAGCCGCGGGCCTGCGTGTCCTCACGGGTCACCCTCGCCGGCGCTTCGCGCTCACCCTTCGCTAACTGCATGGAGCGGTGCAGTATGCACGCGAGAAGATTGAGCGCGAGCAGGACGAATGCCCCGATGAACCACCAGCAGCCGTAGATGTTGTGCAGCGTCGTCCGGGCTATGAATCCGCCCGCGACCTCGCCGAAGGCGCGCACATACGCCTCGGTGGGCGCGTTCTGCGGGATCACCGAGGCGACTGACATGGCGATCACCAGGGCGGCCAGCAACCACAGAGTCAGCCTGACCGATGCCAATCGCGCGATCGGCCCAGCCCGATCCGAACGTGCAGTGGGGGCGCTGCCTGGTTCCGCAGCGCCCCCCGCCACCTTCACCTTCTGTCCAGTCGTTTCCGTCGTCAACCTCTACCTCATCTTGGAAGCGTCCTCTGCTTCCCTGAGGAGGCGTCAGAACTTCTTCCGAACACCAACCCTCCAGATCCCGTAATTGCCGTCTTGAGTCGGATCGGACGTGTCCGTCCAGTCTGCGCGCTGGCGACTGAGCGTGACCTCGGTGTCCTTGTCGAGCACATAGCCGACGCCGAGCCACCAGTTGCTCACAGTAGTATTAAACGGGTTGAGTACGACCGCGACCCCGTTCAGATCCGGATTGTCGTCGATGTAATCGCCCAGGTCGAAGAGATTCTGCTGCCCGTTGGTCCTCGTCCGATCGCATCGCCCAAACAAGCGCACCCGATTGGTGAGCCACCAGGAGCTGTCGGCCGTGAGGATCGTCGCCTGATAGTGGAAGGCTGCAGTGGAGTCGATCGGCGGGAAGTCCGTGCTTGTCGCGATCAGCGGCGGAGCCAGCGTGAACGTGCCGCTACCGTAGGTCACATCGCCTCCGTTGTCGCCGGTCTGGCGATAGTACCCTACGCTGATCTGACCGCGCTTTCGCGAATGGGTGATCTGAACGCCGTCGGTCCGGGTCTTGATCTCGTCCTGGCGGTTGACTCCAGGCGCCACCACATCGAACAAGTTACGCAAATCGGTGTACATCCCGGTCAGCACAGTGTCGGGCGCCAGGGTGTAGCCTAGCACCGCGGACAACTGTTTGCCGTCATTGGGCAGGCCGACCAAGCGCGACGACGTGGACAGGGTGTCAAGGCCGAGGATGTCCTCATCGTCGGTCTTCGTCGTCTGATAACGAAGCAGCAGGTTGAGGCGCGATGTCGGCTGGAAACGCAGCGAACTGCTCCAGATATCGGAGTCGCTCTCCGGCGCCACTTCCCGCTGGCTCTGGCGGCCCACGGTCTCCTTCTGGTAGCCGGCGCTCCAGAGGGTGTGGGGCAATCCGCTGTAAGTGAGGTCGAGCCGAGTGGTATCGCGGTTCCGGGAAATCCCCTCCTCCGTGTCGTTGTTCACATCCAGGTCGCGCTGATAGTGGCTGGCCTGCAGTCGAAGCGCAGGGGATACGAGGTAATTGATGCCCCCGCCAAGGCTGCGAATGGAGATCTGGCCGCCTCCTAACAGGTCGTTGCGGTCTTTTGTGCTCCACAGCAGCGCTGCGGAAGCCCGCTGGCTCAGGGCGCCATTGACGCGGAGGTCATTGGTATCAGTCTGGGTGTTCGCAACACCGAACAGTGGCGCCAGTCCGTTATATATCCCGTGCTGACCGTTGAACTGGTATTCCTCGTCGGACGCCCGGTTGCTGAACTCCTGCTGTCCCCGCAGGTAGCGGAGAGATGCCTTTGGGAAGTCGACCTGGACGCCTTCTTCGGTGATCGTGTTGATCTGGTCAATCGGCTCGTCGGCCTGCATTCTGTGACAACTGGTGCAGCGATCGAGGAACAGGAACTGCTGGTTGCCGGTCTTCGAATCCTGCCAGTAGTTCAGCAGCCATTTGGCGTTGGGCACCTTTGGACACCGCGCCGCGAACCGCACATCCACCAGCGTTCGATCGATCTGGAAATCCGTCTTGCCGTTGGTCAGGTCGGTGTCGTTGACCAGTTTGAGGGTGCCGTTCGAGCCGGGGATGTTGACGTTTGCATTCTCGTCAAACCGTCCCAACCTATGGGTAAGCCCGGACTCGTGAATCTGCAGGTCGTACAGCGGGTTCCCCATGCGCAGCCGGATCTCTTGGTTCCCGCGGGATAGGTCTGTCGTCTCGAAGCGGAAGTCGTCGCTTTTCCCATACTTGGTAATGCTGAGATCGGCATCCGGCACCTTGTAGTCTCTGCCGTCGTACTGCCGCACGTAGGTCTGGTTGCCCTTCTCGCTGGGGCTGGCAGCATCAATGTCGGCGAAGCCCCAGAGATTGCTGTCTTCAGCTGCAGTGGTGTACCCATTGCTCGAGACGCTCGTCACGTGGTCCCCAAGCGGGACGAGCGGCGAGCCGGGCATGAAGACTGGGTCGCCTGTCTGAGCGAGCAGATCCGACCCGTGAATGCGAGTGTGACAACTCGTGCACCGGGAATAGAAGGCGCCGATCGCCGTCAGTGCGTTCGGGTTGTTGGGGCTGGTCGCGACCAGCGGGGATCGGGAGGCATCACTGTGGCCCGGATGGCACTGCAAGCAGAGCATCGGCATGTCTTCCACCAACATCTTCCGCACCGGAGAGCCGTGCGGCCGGTGGCAGATGGTGCAGTCCTCGGTCACCGGCGGATGCTCGGCGACGAACGGCCCGGCCTTGTCGGGATGGCACTTGAAGCACATTTCGCCATTGGAGGCCTACGGCAGGGTGCCGCGCTGCTCGCCGTGGACATTGTGGCAGTCCGTGCAGACCATCTTCCCTTCTTTGATCGGATGGTGGAACGGAAGATTGCCTTCGGCGACCGGGCCCGGATGGCAGGTCTGGCAGAGGTTCGGCTCCTCCGCCTTCAGCATGTGGTCGCCGACGCCCCGGTGAGGGTCGTGGCAGGTGAGGCACCCGTCCTTCGTCCGCGAGTGAGCGGACAGATCCCAGAGGGCCTGCTGTCCCCCGCGGTGGCAGTTCTGGCAGATGGCGCTGACCTGGTTGCTCGTCAGGTTCTTCAGGCTCGGGCGCTTCGTCACGTCGGTCACGTCCGCCATGTGCTCCTGGGTCCCGTAGTGGCAGGCGTCACAGGCCTGCTTCGCCTCCGGGATCTGAGGCGCACCCACCGTTCGGCGGTGCAGGCTGTTCGCCCATGACTGAGTCGCCTCAGGGTGACAGCCCGCGCACGCCGCCACTTTGTCCGGTATCGGCGCGTGCGGCTCGGCCGGCGCATTCATCGGGTACAGCACCAGACAGACTGCGGCGGCGGCCGCAGCCGCCAGCACAACCGCCTTCTTCAGGCCTATCTTCCTCGTCAGCTCAATGAGACTGCTCATCCGTTCCTCCCCCGACTTCAGGTGGTAACTGATCGCGCCGCCGCGGTCTAGCCTTCGTCCGCCGAAGGAATCGTATCCGGCTCGACCTTGGCTCCCGCCGAATCGTCGAGCCCGAACAACTCCCGGACCGCGGCTGCTACGTCGGTTTCGCCTTCGCCTTCGCCAACTGCGGCGTTACGGATCGCCGCAATGGGACGATGCAGCAGCTTCCTCACCAACAGATCGGTCACATACTCCATCATCTCAGAGTCATGCGCCGAGCACTTACTGCGGCAGGCCAGCTTCATGCACTCCTGGCGCGCCTGCTCCGCTTTCTCGCGCAATTGCGAGATCAAACCCTTCACCTTTGCCTGCTCGCGCCAATGCTCGAACGCCCTCACTTCCTCGGCGACGATCGAGCGGACCCGCGCCACCTCCTGCTCGCGCTCTCCCGCGTGCTGGGAAACGACGACCTCGAGATCGTCGATATTGGAGAGGTGCACGTTCGGGATCTGCGCCACCGCCGGGTCGACATTGCGTGGCACGCCGAGATCGATCACCACGAGCGGCCGGTCCTGGCGGCCAACCATCGCATCCTGGATCTGCCCCGGACCTATCAAGTGGTGCGGCGCCGCCGCGCAGCCGACGATGACATCGGCCTCGTGCAGCGTGTCCATCAGCTCCGCGCCGGTGATCGCCGTGCCTCCGACGATACAGGCGAGGTCCTGCGCTCTCTCGTAGGTGCGGGAGAAGACATTGATGCAGGTGGCGCCGAGTTCAGCGAGATGCTTCGCCGTCACCTTCGCCATCCGGCCTGCCCCGAACACGAGAATGCGCTTGCCCTGAAGGTCGCCCAGCACGTCCAGCGCCATTCGCGCGCCACACTGGCCTACGGAGAAGATGCCGGAGGAAATGGCGGTCTCGCGCCGGGCCCGTTTGCCGGCGCGGGCGGCATGGCTGAAAAGGCGTGTCAGCGCTGCGCCAGCGAAGCCGGCCGCCGCCGCTTCGGGCAGCGCGGCCTTCACCTGGCCGAGGATCTCGTGCTCTCCCAGCACCATCGAATCGAGGCCTGCGGCCACCTCGAAGAGGTGACAAACGGCTTCCTCGCCCGAGAGATAGTAGACTTTGTCGGAGGGAACCGGCTCTTCGCCGTCGGCCGCCTGCGCCAGGAGGTTGACCGCCGAGGAGCCCGAGCGGTCGTTGAGCGGGCCGAAGAAGTAGATCTCGAACCGATTGCAGGTCCGCAGGAGAGCGAGCTCGTCGGCGTGCAATTCCGCGCGCGCACGCTCGAGCAACGCGGCCGGAGCGAGGCCGTCCGCCGCGATCCGTTCTCTCGCCGCCACCGAAACCCGCTTATGATTCGTCCCTACGACCTGTACCGCGGAAGTATCGAACCCGCCGTGCCTCAGACCGGCTACAGATCTCACCTGCTCGTCCCACTCGCAGCAGTAGTTTCTCGCCCGTCAGCGCCACTCCGCCGGCCGCAGGCCCACCCCGAAACGGCCGCGGACGTGCTCGGCGGCCACCCCGTGCCGGTCACCGATGCGGAGAGCCAGGGATACGGACGCCGCACAGGATAGCGAATCGTCGCCTCTACGCGCGCTTCTTTGCGGATATCGTTGTCGAGCAAAAGCGACAAGTGCCTCACCAAGTATAACGCATCTTCGCTCGCCAGCCAGGCCCCAGGCCTGCACAACCACCGGCTGTGAGCGCTGCCGAGCGCTGTCAGTCTGGGCCGCGTCGACGCCGGAGCCCTGGTCCGGCAGACCTGGAAGTCGGCGAAAACCATTCCCTACTCAACAAGTAGGCAAACTTTTGTCATTTGTGACAGATTTAACGAAGTTTGTCAAGGCCTGCCCGAAGAACGGTCGCACCTCAACCGAGTGGTCACTTGGAGAAATCCGCAGACGACGCAGTAGAGGCGACGGCCAAGCCCCTGCAGCCACAGGAAGGGCGGGACCGGCGGAAACAGCATCGCCACCAAGTCCCAGGCGTCCATAGTCTTGCAGACTGCTAGGTTTAGAAGCCCGGCGGTGGCGGGAGGCTGAGAAATAGAGCGCTATATCTGGTAGCTTGGCAAAGGTTCCGAGAGGGCGCGCTGCTCTTGGCGGAGATCCGCGAGGGTCGACTCGGAGAGCACACGGCCGATGGCAGTGTTCAGCCTGCACCAGAGCCCATGAGCCGCGCACGAGCTGCGACGGGCGCACGTTCCATTCTGTGCGATGCAGTCGATCAGGTTGAGCGGCCCCTCAACGGCCTGGATGACCTGGAGCGCCGTGATCTCTTCGGGAGGCCTCGACAGCTCGTAGCCACCCTGCGGCCCGCGCTCGGCTCGGACGAGGCCGGCGTGCCTGAGCGAGATGGTCAGTTGCTCGAGATACTTGACGGACAACTGCTGCGCATCGGCGACTTCTCTGAGCTGCACCAGGCCCTCGCCCTCGTGCATGGCGAGCTCGATCATGGCTCTCAGGGCATAGCGAGCTTTTGTGGATAGCCTTAGCATTGTCTCCTACCGTACATATAGTTTTTACAGTATACCCTCTCAATATGAATACTCCTGCGGGGGGCGTTTGGCAAGACGCTGGGGCCCGATGGAGCCCTGTCCGGCCATGTGCCGGCGGCTCTCGGGTACATTGCCGGGCTGTGAACGGTGCAACGAGTGGAATCGCTGATTATCTTCGCCGCCTTCGGCTTCGCATACGGTGTCGTGCTGCAACGCAGCGGCTTCTGCTTCGCGCGCGCTGGGTTTGAGCTGTTTCTCCTGCGCAGCCGGGACGCGTTCAACGGGGTGATGGCCGGTCTAGTGGTGGCCACCGTGGGATTCACGGCCGTGACTGCTGTGCGCGGCTCTCTCGGCATGGAACCGACGGCCCATCTGCTGCTCCTGCCTCTCGGCGCCGGGACGCTGCTTGGCGGGATTCTCTTCGGGATCGGGATGACGCTGGCGGGCATGTGCGCGGCGGGTACGCTGCAGCGCCTGGGCGAGGGCTACCTGATCGCGTGGTTCACGCTCATCGGGGCCATCGTGGGCGCCGCGCTCGACCCGTTCAGTGCACTCATTCGTCACGAATGGAGGCTGCAGCTTCCACGCGGCCTCTGGCTAGGACGTGAGATGGGGGCGGTCGGGGGCGGGATCGCCGCGGTGGCCGCGCTTTTTCTGATCTGGCTTGCAGTCGCGCGATCTCAGGACGGCGGCAAGCCCGGAAAGCGCCGCGCCTCCCCGGCGCTCCTCACGCCGACGGTGATCGGCGGAGCGCTCCTGGGGCTGATCAATACGCTGCAGATGGCGGTGGCAACGCCCTGGACAGTGACCTATCCGCTCGCGCTCGTACACGCTGCGACGGCGCACGAGCTCTCCGGGATAGCGGTGCACCGCGCCGCGCCGCTGATCGCGCTCGACCTGGGCCTCATCCTGGGATCGCTGATCGCATCGGCGCGGAACCGAGTGCGCGTGAAAGCCCCGCGTCATTTCCGCGAGGTGGCTGCGGCCCTCATCGGCGGCGCCCTCATGGCCTGGGGCGTGCAGTTCGCCAAGGGATGCAGCATCGGCGGCGTCTTCAGCGCGGTGCCGTCACTCTCGATTGGCGGCTGGCTCTTCTTCCCGTCGCTGTTCTTCGGCGCCTGGATAGGCACTCGGGTTGTGCGCACGCTGCACTGAGGCGGCCAGGGATGCAGGCGCGTCGAGCCCCCGCGGCTCACTTCGCCTGCTCCGACCCGGCGCTCGCGCCCTCTCGACCATCCTTGACCCATGTGACCGAGCGGCCGCGCCAGAGGGAGTAGATCGCGGGCACGATTTCGAGGGTGAGTATGCTGGACGTGATGACGCCGCCGATCATGGGGGCGGCGATCCGCCGCATT
>Ga0187866_1003978_pt1 | contig 10674 bp, 5 predicted proteins | sample June2016WEW_11_1_3_FD_133013 | JGI IMG/M metagenome (GOLD analysis project Ga0187866, IMG submission 133013) | Peatland microbial communities from SPRUCE experiment site at the Marcell Experimental Forest, Minnesota, USA - June2016WEW_11_150 | ecosystem: Environmental > Terrestrial > Soil >... | reverse complement strand
CAGATCCAAGTTTTCGTCGCTGAAATAACTCCGCACGCCGTGATAGTATTTGCAGGGCCGCAGGCACACATATAGATCGAATTCATGCCGCAAATGCACGTTGATGCTGCGGAAGCCCGTGCCCACCGGCGTTGTAATCGGGGCCTTAAGTGCGCATCGGGTGCGGCGGATGCTGGCCAAAGTGGCCTCGGGCAATGGGGTTCCGCAGGTCTCAATCACGTCCAGGCCGGCTTGTTGCACGTCCCAATTGATTTTCACCCCGGTGGCATCCACGCACTCACGGGCGGCTTTAGCCAGTTCCGGACCGGTGCCATCGCCCAAAATCAAGGTAACATCATGTGCCATAAGCAATTCCGCCTGCAAAAGGGGTCAATAATAATATGTGCAAAGCACCAGGGTATCAGATGATCTGCCCATGGTCAATTAAAGACAGAGAATTCATACCCCCCACTAACAAGGAGATAGTAGCGGGAGAAGAAATTTTTGGAATCCCGCAGCCGCAGATTGCATCTATAATGAAGGTGGTGCAGAAGAAATACAATTTCGGAACAAAACCCCATGTCCGGTGGAATTGCAACCCCCCCATCGTTGCCGCAATCGCCGACTCCTCCAGTTCAGCCGGTTGTCCCCCAGGAGTCGCCGCTGACGGTCTTGATCCAAGACCGGATACGCAAAACCCGGCGACAGGTTAAAGGGATTGATATTATCGCTGTCCTGTTGACCTTGATCCTAGGCGCGCTTGTGTACCTTTTCGCGGCGGCGCTAGCGGACCATTGGCTCGTGAGGGGCGGTTTTGGATTTTGGGGGCGTTTTTTGCTTTGGGCGATTCTGATTTCCGCCGCAGGGTTGTACTTTGTCAAATACCTCTGGCCCGCGCTGGTCTTGAGCATCAATCCCGTATTCGCGGCGCAGACCATCGAGCAGTGCAAGCCGACCTTGAAAAACAGTTTGATAAACTTTCTCCTCCTGCGCGGCCGGCAAAGCAATTTGGCCCCGGTGATTTATCAGGCCCTTGAGCAGCGCGCGGCATCCGATTTGAAAGATGTGCACATCGAAACCGCCGTCGATCGCCGGCCCGTTTTGCGTCTTAGTTATTTGCTGCTTGCCGCGGTGGGCGTCATCTGTTTGTATTTGGCTATATCGCCGAAAAGCCCCATAACTTCAGCCAGACGGATTCTCTGGCCCTGGTCCGGTGTCCTCGCTCCAACCCGGGTGACTATCGAAAACGTGCAGCCCGGAGATACCGCGGTTTTTCACGGCGATTTCATCACGGTTTCGGCCGACGTGATGGGACTGAACCAAGGAGAGACCGTGCTCCTGCACTACAGCACCGCCGACGGCGAAATGCTCGATCAGGTCATTCCCATGACCGAGGAAAACAGCGCTTATCGCCGCCAGGCAAAATTGCCCCCGGACACCCGCGGCCTTCAGCAGGACTACAGCTATTTTATCACCGCCGGCGATTGCAAAACGGCGACTTATCACATCCAAACGCAGATTTCCCCGCTGATCGTCGTCGACAAGGTCGATTATCATTATCCACCCTACACCGGCACTGCCGACCGCTCGGTCCAGCGGCAAGGCGACGTCCAGGCAATCGAAGGCACGCAAATAACCATCCACGCCACGGCCAACCAGCCCATCGAGCGGGCGGAAATCGATTTTTCCGGGGCCGGCGTGCCCGGTATCAGGATGGACGCCCGGGATCGCGCGGCCACGGGCCGATTCACCTTGCACATGCTTCCCGACGACCCCACCCGAGCGGAACACGATTTTTATCAACTCCGTTTCACCGATATTAATCATCGAGGGAACCGCCGGCCGATCCGCTATAACATCGAAGTCCTCCGCGACTTGCCCCCGGTGGTGCAAATCGTCGATCCGCAAAAAGACGAAACAAGCCTGCCCCTGGACGGCAAGCTGGAAATCCGCATCAGGGCCGAGGATCCCGATTTCGGCCTGTGCCGCGTTGCTCTGCGCGCGGAGTTGGAAAAACAGAGCCTGAAAATCCCGCCCCTTTTGGACGCCGCACCGCCCGAAAAACCCACAGGCGGCCTGTTCCGCGGCAAGTATGAGTTCGATCCAAAAAAATTCAACCTCAAACCCGGCGACCGCGTGGCATATTGGGCCGAGGCTGAAGACAACAAAGAACCATCGCCCAATCTCACCGCAACCGGCAAACAATGGATCGTCGTTGTCCCGCCCGATAACCCCCAGACGAAAAACGATCAACAACCACACCGCGCACAACGCCCCGGCGAGAAATCGTCTAACGACGCATCCCAGACGCAAAAAACCAACCAACAACCAAATGAAAAGTCCCAGCCCGGCCAACAACAGGGCGATCAAAAACAACCGCAAAATTTAGATCAAACAAAGCCTAGCGAGAAAGATAAAGAGCAAACCAAGCCTAGCGAGAAAAATGAAAAGGGCGAAAAGGGCGATGGGAATGAGAAGGGCGAGAACCGCGACCAATCGAAACAAGATACGCAAGGCAATTCGCAACAGCAAGCAACCGACCAATCGCAATCCGCCAACCAAGGCGAATCATCGCAAACCGGCAAGACCGGCGATAAATCCGCCTCGCCCGAGTCGGGCCAGGATCAGCGGCAATCCTCCGGCGATCAAACCGGCAAAGCCAAAGAACCCATCGATCCCAACACCAATCCAGGCGATGCCATCCAGGCAATCCTCAAACACCGCCAAGAGGAACAACAAAAAGAACAACAAAAAACCCAACCCGGCGAACAACAGCAAAACAACCAAAAGCAGCCGGGCGAAAAACAACAATCCGAAGGCAAACAAGGCGAGATGCAGTCGTCGGGCGAAAAAAAACAATCCGAGGGCAAACAGGGCGAGATGCAGTCGTCAGGCGAAAAAAAACAATCCGAGGGCAAACAGGGCGAGATGCAGTCGTCGGGCGAAAAAAAACAATCCGAGGGCAAACAGGGCGAGATGCAGTCGTCAGGCGAAAAAAAACAATCCGAGGGTAAACAGGGTGAGAAGCAGCCCGATATGGGGCAGAAATCCGGCGTTTTAGATCAAACAACCGATCAACAACAGAAGCCCGGCGCAGACCAGATTTCGGGAACCCCCAAACCCAGTCCCGAAGCACAGGACGCAAATCAGCCGAAGACAAACCAATCCGGGCAACCCGCCCAGGATCAAAACAAGAAACAAGAGCAAGGCCAATCGCCAAGCACATCGCCCAAGCAATCGGACGCGAAAAGCGAATCAGCCGGCGACCGTTCCGGCCAAGGCGAAAAAGGCGGCGGACAACAGGCCAAAAAGCCCGGCGGCGGCTCGGAGGGTTCGCAAACTCCGGCCGAGCAAGGCAGTTCCGTGTCGAGTGAAAAAGGCCAAGGCGAAACTACCGGAAAACCCGGCGACCAGTCGCAAAGCCGCGAAACTACCGGCAGTGCGGCAAAGCAACAAGCCCCACAAGGATCGCACGGCAAAAACCAGCCCGACGGCAAACCATCCGGCGGCGAAGACTCCGCTTCGCAACAGCCACAATCGCCCGATTCGTCAACCGGCAAGGGACAACAAAAACCACCCGACTCTAACGAGTTGGGATCAAAGCAGCCACAATCGCCCGATTCCTCGACCGGCGAAGGACAACAAAAACAGCCGGATGCCGAAGGTTTGGGATCAAAACAGCCACAATCGCCCGATGCCTCCACCGGCAAAGGACAACAAAAACCGGCAGAGGGCACGCCGGCCGGCGACCAGTTAGGCAAAGGACCGTCTGCGCACGGATCGGGCAATCCGACCGTCGGCGGTCAACAAGGCCCATCGCCCGACGCAGCCGCCGAGTCCGAATCGCGGCAGTCGGCCGCCGATGCCGTTAATTTGGATTACGCCCGAAAGCAAACCATACTCGCCCTGGAACACCTCGAAGACCAATTGGCCAAGGATCAGCCCGAGTTATTGGAGCGATTGGGCTGGACCCGCGAGCAGGCGCAACGGTTCATCGATCGCTGGCGGCAGCTCAGCGAGGCTGCCGAGGAAAAAGGTTCTCGCGGCGAAGCGGCCAAAAAACAACTCGACGACGCGCTGAAAAGCCTGGGCCTGCGTCCCGGCGCCACGGTTATTAAGCACGGCGGCACGAAAACCGACCAAATCCGCGACCTGCGCGACTCCGGCCGCTTCGCTCCGCCGCAAGAATGGGCCGAACAATTCCGCGAATACACCCGGGGAGTGGCGAATCAAGGTTCCAGCGACAGCGGACAGGGACCAGGGAATAAAGAACAGTAAGGGGGTGGGCAGTTCACTGCCCACTTGTACCTGAGTTAATGTTAGTAGTAGTAGGATTGTCAGTTGAATTAGTGGGATATAGATTGCAAATTGAAAATTGCATAATGCAAATTGCAGACCATAAAGCCGCGAGCGGTGGTCGCGTAATAGTTCATTTTGCCCTGGCATTTAGGGCAGATGTGTTTTATTCACCGATGCGGTAAATCATATCTCCGGAAGAGTTCCCTCCTGTCCATTCCACTGTTGCGCCGTCATCTTTCTGATCCGGGCCTACGGAATACACCACGGGCTTTCCATTAATCACTTTATAACGCATAGGTTTGCCGTCATAGGGATCGAGGAGAACTTCCTTCATTCCGGCTTCAGTTAAGGCCGCGGCCAGGTCGGCGGGCAGTTTGTCGTGGGCCAAGATATATCGGCACACGGCGATCAGGCATTGCGTGCCCGCCACGCGTGCTTGCATGCGAGTTTGCGCATTGTAGAAGCCCGAAACTGACGGAAGAAGTAATGGCGTCAACACATTTTTTTCGGCCTTTAGTTTGGAAACTTCCTTTTTATTAAATTCATCAAGCGCGGATTTATCATAAGGCTTGGCGGCTATGGCGAACATTTTAGCGTATGAACTATTTAACGCGGAAATTTCCTTGCGCCAATTAATCTGCTTCAACTGTTCATCCGTGAATTGAGTGCCGCCGAGTGATTTAACAAGAACATCGCGTTTGATCCCTCCGGTTTGAAGATCATTGAAAATGTTGCGTTGCGAGATGTATTCCATCTTCAACCCTTCGGTTAAAGCGGCTTTTATGAGAAGGTCTCGATCGGCGAGTAGGGCCAGAAGCCGGTCGCATTGTTCGGGTGTCAGGCTGCGCTGGGTGAGCGTATAATTGGCGATGGCCTCCAAAATTATGCCTTCCACGGCATACGAGACCAATTGGTTGACAAATAATCCCCGCGGACGCAGATCGCGGCTGAGGCGAAGCGTTCGTTTAATCGCCTGTTCCGCTTCAGCGAAATCATCTTTGCTGCAGGCATGATATATTTGCAGTAATTCCAGACGGGCGATTTGCCTGGCCGCCATAATGTGCTCAAGTCGGGAATCAAAGCGTATGCCCGTGATAAAAACACACCGCTTTTTTTGCTGTGCCTGATCGATTTTATCCAGGGTCGGCTGGGCGTTTTTTAAGACGCGTTCGATGTCAGTTATGGGGATTGATCCGGCTTTTAACTTTTCGTCATCGGCCATGTTTCCGATGTCCCGGCCCAAGGCTTCGACTTGCGGGAGGCGTGCTTTCCACTGATCCGGCGGATAGACGAAGGCCATGTTGTTGGAAACATCGGCAAGGGCCCAGAAATACAAGGGGGCGGCGTTGTCCGACGGAGCGACGGTGCGGCTTTCAAGAAATTTTTTCACGTCAAACGGTTCGTCCTTGTCCTTGCCCGCCCAGGCGGGAATCTCCGGCATGGCATCCGGGAGCATTTGCGGTAAAGCGGGCGGTGGTTCCTGCGCCGAAGTATTCCAGGTCCCCAGGAACAATGTCGCCAACGCAAGGAAGATAAAATTTTTTGCGGTTTGACGTCCGGCCGGCAAGTAGAAACGGAACATTCGACTCCCTCCTTTAGTCTGGATTTATAAGGAAAGCGCAGACCAATAGGTTATGCGATTACTTTTTCGCTATTATACCATATTGGAAGTCTACTGCAAATCCAAGGCCAGCATATATTCATCGAGAGCCTTGCGCATGCCGGTCTCTTCGTCGGCCAGAGTGGCGATTTGGGCGCGGAGTTTTTCGATCTCCGATTCCTGATCGCTGAACTTTTTCACGTAGTTCTTGTACACGTCGCTGTTGCGGTCGAGTTGGGTCATGTTCGCCCGGATGCGGGTCTGGTCTTCGCCGATATCGCGGATACGTTGTTCGACTTGCTGCTTTTTGGCCGTCAATTGGCCCAATTCGGCCTTGCGCTTGACGATTTCTTTCAAGGCCTCCTTGACCTTGTCGCTTACGACTTTGACGCTCAAGTAGAACTGGATCGAACCGTCGTCGAGGTTGTTCATGGCAACGTGCTGGCTGTCGGTCCGTTCTTCCTCGACCGTGAGCAGTGCCGGCTCGCCCGGCTTGGCCTCGACTGCGAAGCGGTACAAATCGCGGGTTTTTTCCGCGGGTTTTTCGGGCTTGACCAGTTTCCACGAGGCATCGACGGGGTACTCGATCAAGACTTTTTTCAGAACCTTGCCGGAATTTTTCACCGTGTACTCTTGCTCCCGGACGTACTTGCGCGTGGCGATCAGCGTGCCCTTGATTAGCCGAACGCCGAGCAATTCCTCAGGCCGGCCCTTGGTTTGCGGAGCGACTTCGGTGTCCAGGTCCACGGCATAGCTTATCAATCGCTGCGCGTCGGGCGGGAGGTCCTCGATTTTTGCGTCGCCGGCATAACTTCCGCCCTCAAAAACCGTGATCGGCCCTTGCATCAGGTGCAAGCCGGTGGTGTTGGTAAACTGCAAGCCGCAAAGCGGATGCTTGGCCTGGACGTTCTGGTTGTAGATCGACACCTTTTCGCCCTTCACGTCGGCGTTGACGATGGGCAACATTGCCGACTGCTGGCGGGGCAGGCTCACGGGGGTGTCGATTTTGTATTGGAACAGGCTGCCCAACTCGGCCGCCTGGGCCACCGATTGCACGCCCTGGCGAAAATCCCAGGCTGGTTCCTGGGCGGGCGCTTCGGTCGGCGGACTTGCAGGTGCACCAGCGAAGGCGTGAGCACGTGCGGCACTTTCCCTGACCTTCAATGGACTTTTTGTAATCATGCCTTCCGGTTTCGCGGCCTCAAATAGCATTTCTCTATTGGCCAGGTCCTGTCCGTACGTCTGCGGACGGAGCGAAGCGAAAAGGTCCAACTGCACCTCCGGGCGCGGCACGTACAACGGTTGATACAGGTCCATGATGAACGAGATCGGCCGGCCGCTTACCAGCGACAGGTTCACGTTGTTCCAATCTTCCTCGGAGGTGTTTTCCACGATGGCCCAGCCTTGCAAGAGCGGCTTTTCGTCCGAGAGCACCAGGCGATAGGTGGTCTTCCACACCGGGGCTTCCTGGATGTAGCCCACTTGCACTCGGCGCTGGCCTTTGCCCAAGAAGCTCAGTTCAACGGATTTTTTGTCAGCGGCATGGGTCAAGGCCAACAGGGACAGCGCCTTGCGCAGCTCGGCGTCGAGTTTTTCGTTGGTCAACTTTATCGTGCTGATGGTATCCATGGGCACGGCCCGCAGACCGGCGTCGGTCAGCAGGTTGAGAACGTCGATGTCAATGGTAGTTTGCTCGCCGATTTGTTTTTTCCGGGTTTCCACGCCGAGGATCACGCCGGCGAGTTTGTTGGGGGCTTCGAGTTCGACCCGCTCGCCGCGGACTTGCTGCAAGAGCTGGGCCAAGGTGGGATTGGCCGTCAGATCGATGGAAAAAGTCTTCAGCGTTTTTGTGATGGGATCCTTCGATCCGTAGGTGACAGTGGAGATCCGCCCGCCGTCGAGATCCTGCACCACCATGCTCTTTAAGAGATCGTTGATCTGATCGGTTTTGAACTTCATTTCCACATTCGCATTTCCGTCGATCTTGCCGGAATGCTCGAAGAAGCCGACGCCGGAGTTGAACAACACCACTCGCTTTAGCGGCAGATTGGTGTTTTTAGGTTCTTCGGCCGCGGCCAGGGCGGCGGCATTTGTTGTTGCGACAATCAACAGAGCGACAGTACAGATGTGTTTCAGCATGACATGCTCCTTGGGGAAAGGGGGCTGGTTTTACGGCTTTTGTACGCTACCATTTCATACGCAAAGCAGATAAAATTGGCAATAAGAATCCGTAAAATTCTAGGTTTTAGATAAGGAATAAAGAAAAAAGTTCCCCACCCCCCCTCCATAATGGAAAAAATCAAAAAACCTCGCGCCGTTGCCAACCGAAATCGGCTGGGGAAGACTATCAAATCCGGAGAAACAACAATGAAAAAGTGCTTTGCACCGTTGTGGATTTTATTGTGTGCAGGACTCCTTACGATCCTTGTGCGGCCCGGCCGGGCCGATGATTGGCCAGGGTTTCGAGGACCCAATCGCGACGGCATCTGCCGCGAAAGGGGATTGCTGAAAGAGTGGCCGAAAGACGGTCCGCTGTTGGCTTGGAAAACCACCGGACTGGGCGAGGGCTTTAGCACCGTGGCCGTTGTGGGCAACGTGATTTACACCCAGGGACATAAGGACGACAAACAGTGGGTCGTGGCCCTGGACGCGGGCAAGGAAGGCAAGTTGATTTGGCGGGCCGATTTCGGACAGGTGCGCAACAAAGGCGCGGGTCATCCTGGTTCGCGAGCCACGCCCACCATCGACGGCGATCGCCTTTACACGACCGGAATCGCCGGCGAACTGGTGTGCATGGACCGCAAAGACGGGCGAATTATTTGGCAAAAGGATTTTGTCAACGACTTTGGCGGAAAAATCCCACAGTGGGGCTATGCCGAATCGCCGCTGATCGACGGTCCTTGGGTAATCTGCACCCCGGGTGGCGAAAAAAACACCATTGTGGCCCTCGATAAAACCAACGGCGAAAAAATTTGGGGGGCGGCCGTGGGCGACACGGCCGGATACGCATCGGTCATTAAGGCCACGATCGACGGCGTCGCACAATATATCAACCTTACCGCCAAAGGCGTGATTTCGGTCCGCGCCAAAGACGGCAAGTTTCTCTGGCGCTACGACGCCCCGGCAAGCAAGGTATCCAACATCTCCAATTGCATCGTTTCCGGAAACTCGGTGTTTGCCGCCAGCGGATATGGATGCGGCGGCGGACGCGTGGATATAAAACGCACCGGCGATGAATTTAAATCCAAAGAGGTCTTTTTCAGCAAAAAAATGCAAAACCATCACGGCGGCATGATCCTCAGCGGCGGCATGATTTACGGGTGCAATAATCCCAAGGATCTCACCTGCTTGGACTTTAATACCGGAGAGGTCAAGTGGACCGATAAAACCTCGGGCAAGTGCTCGCTATTGTACGCCGACGGCATGTTATACTGCCGCGACGAGAACGGACCGATCAGCCTGGTCGAGGCCTCGCCCGAAGGCTTCAAACTCAAAGGCCGCTTTGCTCAGCCCGAGCGCAGCGAACTCAACAGTTGGCCATATCTGGTCATAGTTAACGGAATGTTGTACGTCCGCGACCAGGACCTGCTCTTGTGCTACGACGTGCGAGAAAAGAAATAGCGGAGAGCGGGCAGTGGAGTTGTATAAGGAGTTGTCTGTGTATCCACCGGACCGACACGGTCCGGCTCTGATTTTGTTTTGGCTCTGATTTTGTTTTGGCTCTGATTTTGTTTTGGCTCTGATTTTGTTTTGGCTCTGATTTTGTTTTGGCTCTGATTTTATTTTGGCTCTGATTTTATTTCGCTAATTCTTCTGCAAGCAATTCCCAAAGCGCTTCGAGCGATTGCGGAATCACGCGCACGCCGGCGAGGATGGGCATGAAGTGGGTATCGCCGACCCAACGGGGCACGATATGCCAATGCAGATGACCGGGCACGCCGGCACCTGCCGCGTGACCTAAATTCAGACCGATGTTGAATCCCTGGGGTTTTAGCACCTTTTCGCAAAGAGCGATCATCCGGCCCAAGGTTTGCATTAGTTCCAAGTGGGTGGCGTCGTCGATTTCGTTGAACTGGCCCAGATGCCGGTGAGGAGCGATCAGCAAATGACCGTTGTTGTAAGGATATCGGTTCAACACCACGATCGCGAGATTGCCGCGGTAGACGACCAAGCGCTGACGATCATCGCCCTGGGGCACGCACTGGCAAAGGAAGCATTCCGCATTGGCGCCGGGCAGCAGTTCCTCGGCCGGCAGGGGTTTGGCGGCGGCCTTTTCCCCCAGGATATAACCCATTCGCCAGGGCGCCCAAATCTGTTCGTAATTCACCTGTTTACCCCCCTGCTGGAAGGAAAAAAGCTTTTCTTGGCCCGTTCGTATTCTATTTTGCTCGGAAATTGCCGGGAAAATAGATAAAACATTCCTGAATATAACGTTTTTCAAGTTAAATGGTTTATGCCGACGAAACAAGATACAGGAAAAACATAAAATTTTCCAGCGTTTTAGGGAGAAATACCCCCGTCATCTCGCCCCCGGTATGGATCGGCGTTAGACTAGAACGTTTATTGAGTCTCAGATTGATAATTTTACTAGCCAGCGGTCAACGACCGCCGGAATATAAGCGAATTCCCACCGGCGGCTGTTAGCCGCCGGCTATTGCGTGTGACATTAGTTTTATGATTCTCAATAGCCGCGGCACTTGTGCCGCGAGTTGTACCGAAGATCATTGAAGAACAACCCGCCCATGGATTTTTGCGTCGATTTGAACCTGTTTCGCGGACCGTTGGATCTGCTCTTG
>Ga0187866_1003977_pt1 | contig 10674 bp, 9 predicted proteins | sample June2016WEW_11_1_3_FD_133013 | JGI IMG/M metagenome (GOLD analysis project Ga0187866, IMG submission 133013) | Peatland microbial communities from SPRUCE experiment site at the Marcell Experimental Forest, Minnesota, USA - June2016WEW_11_150 | ecosystem: Environmental > Terrestrial > Soil >... | reverse complement strand
AGGAGGCAAGCAGAAACCGATACCTAAACTGGGAGACAAGCCGGCGAGCGAGCTGAAAAACACCAAGTACATCGTCACCGGCACCGGGCCCAAACCGAACCGGAAATATTACATGCTGCCCTACGACCCGAAATACGTCAAGCCCATGGCTTTCGTAGATGATGTCGTCGTCCCGGGGTGCGAGTTCGGCTGTGAAACGCTTTGGCTACTGCCCGGCGATAAATCCAAAGCCGGCTTCCAGATGATGAAGGAGCGCACCGTCTCTCACGGCACATCCATCGTTTTTAACGCCATGAACTACGATGATATCACCGACCTGCGCGCCGAGGTTGAGCTCTGGATCGGCGGGGAAAAGCACATTATCAACAAGAACTTCGGCGCCTACATCCCGCCGGACATCAAAGCCGGCCCGATGATCGTGCGCAATATCCAGAAACAAATCTTTTTCATGATTTCTTACCCCGTCGGCCTCGGCATCACCAAGTGGCGCGGCGGTAAATAGCACCGCATCGACCGTAAAGTAAAATAGTCCTTCCTCCGGCACGATATAGAAACCTTAAAAGCGCCGGAGGAAGGATTTATTTTGACCGTCGCCAAACTTTTATGTAAACTTTTTAGCAGCTTCTTCACCCTCATGCTTACTGCCTCCTCCTTTAATTTTATAGATTTGTAACTTTTCACCACGCAAATATATGACTATTCAATCATCTAAAATGCATAATTAATCGAATATTTGAAATATCCACTCATGGAGGCGAAAATGGCTGGCTTAGATGGAAAACTGGAGTTTTTAACCGATAAAAACAGCGTACTGGCGTTGATCGATTATCAGCCCACGATGTTTAAAGGCGTGGGTTCCGGCGACAAAATGATGATCCGCCAGGCCGCCTACTGCGCCGCGAAGGCCGCCAGCATCCTGGGGATTCCCGTCGTTCTTTCCACCATCAACCCCAAGAGCAACGGCAATTTTCTTAACGATATCACCGCGTTGTTCCCCGGCCAGGAGGTCTTCGCCCGCAAGGTGCCCAGCTTCGACGCTTTTGAAGACGAGCGGAACTGGGACGCTGTAATGAAGACCGGCCGGAAAAAGCTCGTTATCTCGGGTTTGTGGACGAGCATGTGCTTCGCCTATAGCGCCATGCACGCCCTGAAAGGCGGCCTCGAGGTTTACGGACTGATGGATGCCGCCGGCGATTCCACGGTGCAGGCGCACCAGTTCGCTATCGAGCGGATGCTCCAGGTAGGCGTTGTGCCGACAACGGTAGAATGTCTGGTATCCGAGTGGATGCACGATTGGGCCAATCCCAAGGCCGGCGAGCTGGTGCGGGAAGTATATTCGCATTATGGCTATATGCTGGGTTTAAGCTAATTTTAATCAACTAACCGAATACAAAGGAAGGGGTACTATTAACTATCAGTAAATAACGGCGCGCTTTATTTAACCCCTATTCACCTCAATCTTTGCCGCGCTCGCGGTAAAGGCCGGGAGGGCGGAGTCACTAAAACCAAGCATGTGCTCCGCCCTCCCGTGTTATCTCTGCTAAAAGCCCGTCAAATGCCCATTCTTTGGTGTATCGTCTCCTGATTTATAGTATAATTCTATACAATATTAAAGCAGGAGAGAACGTGAAAAACGACGCCATCTTTCTCCTCGACGAGACGGGGTTGATCAACGCCAACCGCGAGGCTGCGGAAATATTCGGTTACTCGCGGGAAGAACTCCTGCATAAGATGCCCTACCAGCTTTCCCCGGAAACCCAGCCCGGCGGTGCAAACTCGCAGGAAAAAGCGCTGGAACTGATGCAGGCGGCCTATACCGGCACCTCCCAGTTCTTCGAATGGCAGCACAAAAAAGCCGACGGCACGCTCTTCGATGCCGAGGTCAGCCTCAACGCCGTCGAGGTTGAAGGCAAATCTGTCCTGCTGGCCGTCGTCCGCGATATTACCGAGCGCAAAAAAGAGGACGAAATACGCCTGGAAACGGAGCAGATGTTCCGCGCCATCGTGGAAAACTCCCACGCCGGCATTTTCACCATCGACGAGGCATTCCTCATCACTTACGCCAACAGTATGGTCAGCCAGATGCTGCTCTACCCTAATGAATCCATCATCGGCCGGGATTTCCGTGATTTCCTGGACGAGGAGAGTAAGGCCATCGTCGGCGAGCGGTATATGCAGCGGCAGATGGGAGAAGAAGTGCCCTCGCGCTACGAGTTTAATATCGTCCAGAGCAGCGGCAACAAGCGGCGCGTGGAAATCAGCTCCACCATCTTTCGGACGGCTTCCGGCAACCTGCGGACGGTGGGACAAGTACTGGACATCACCGAGCGAAAGCAGGCGGAGCAGGACCTGAGCACCGCTCACGATGAGTTAGAATCACGCGTCACCCAGCGCACCAGCGAGCTGAGCGAGGCCAACCGGCTGCTTCAGAACGAGATCGCCCAGCGCGTCCTGGCGGAAGACTCCCTGCGGCAGAGCGAGCTCAAGTACCGCCACCTGGTGCAGAGCGCCAATACCATCATTTTGCAGATGGACAGCCAGGGAAAGGTGACTTTTTTTAATAACTTCGCGCAGCAGTTCTTCGGCTATGCCGAGGGTGAAATACTGGGTAAAAGCGTCGTGGGGACGATCGTGCCTTTGAAAGACTCCTCCGATAAAGATCTCAACGCGATGATTGAAGATATCGTTACGAACCCGGAAAATTACCTTCATAACGAGAATGAAAATATGCGGCGCAACGGGGAGCGGGTCTGGATCGTCTGGACCAACCAGCCGCTCTTTGACGACGAGGGAAATCTCCGTGAAATTTTATGCGTGGGCATCGACCACACGGAGCAGAAGAGAAACGAAGCCCTGCTCACGGAGAAAGCGCGGCAGCAGGCCGCAGCGGAAGAACGGAACCGCCTGGCCCGCGACCTGCATGACGCCGTGAGCCAGACCATTTTTTCCGCCAGCCTAATTTCCGAGGTCTTGCCCCGGCTCTGGCAGCGTGACGCCGATGAAGGGCGCAAGCGGCTGGAAGAAGTCCGCCAGCTCACCCGCGGGGCGCTGGCGGAAATGCGCACCCTGCTGCTGGAGCTCCGCCCGGACTCCCTGGCCGAAGCGGATATCGAGTACCTGCTGAAACAGCTCGGCGAGTCCATTACGGGCCGCTCCCGCATGCCGGTGACTGTAACCGTGACCGGGCGCTGTAATGTGCCGGTGGATATCAAAATAGCGCTTTACCGCATCGCGCAGGAGGCCCTGAACAACGTGGTCAAGCACGCCGGGGCGAAAACCGCCAGTGTCAGCCTGCTCTGCCGCGCCGCGAGGGTTACCCTCCAGGTCTCTGATGACGGCCAAGGCTTTAACTCCCGGGCCGTCCCTCCTAACAGTCTGGGGTTGAACATTATGCGGGAGCGCGCCCGGGAAATCGGGGCTTCCCTGGCGATACGGAGTAAGGCAGGCGGGGGCACCACGGTCAGAGCGTCCTGGAATAATCAAACGGGGGAAAAGAAACATGAATGAGAAGAGTCCCATACGCATCTTGCTCGTTGACGACCACGCGGTAGTACGCAGCGGCCTGGGGGCAGTGCTGCTCACCTACGACGATATGGTGCTGGTGGGCGAAGCCGCTAACGGCGAAGAAGCCGTCCGCCTCTGCCGTACGCTCAAGCCGGACGTGGTGCTTATGGACCTGATGATGCCCGTCATGGACGGCGTTACCGCTACCCGCACCATTCATGACAGTCAGCCGGATATCCGCATTATCGCGCTGACCAGTTTCGGGGAGAGGGAACTGGTGGAGGGTGTCCTTAAAGCCGGCGCCACGGGCTACCTCCTTAAGACCGTTTCCGCCGCCGAGCTGATCGAAGCCATCAAAGGAGCCGCGGCCGGCAAGACCACCCTTTCACCGGAAGCCGCCCAGATACTGGTGCAAAACCTCAAGCAGCCGAAAGCGGAGACCCACGACCTTACCGAGCGGGAACAGGAAATACTGGCGCTGATGGTCGACGGTCTGCCCAACCATGACATTGCGGAAAAGCTGGTGGTCAGCCAGTCAACCGTCAAGTTCCACGTGAGCAATATCCTGTCCAAACTGGGCGTTGCCACCCGTACCGAAGCGGTCGCCCTGGCGCTAAAGCACAAGCTGGTGAAGTAAGGGGATTGGGTATAGTTAATTGTTTACAGTTTACAGTTTACAGTTTACAGCTTACAACTTACAACTTACAGCTGCCCCGCTCCTCCCCGATATCCTTCGCTGCGCTTTTCCTATCACTTTGGGAGCAACAAACAAAAACCCTCTCGTTCTCCCTTTAAGAAAGGGAGACGATAGCTCTTAAAGTTAATCGATCAAATTTAGTCCTCACGTTTGTCCCTCTTTCGTGATAAGGGATTAAGGGAGTTTTTACATCCCCCATCTTTGAGATTTGAGCTTTGAGATTTGAGATTTTACTCCTACCTGTCCATTTGGCCAGTAGTCAACCCCTCTTTATTACCAGCCGAAAGTCCCCCCCAACGCAGGATAAAACTGCCGCACGTATGCTTTATAGTAAATACAAGCTTACTTGAGGAGGACACCGACAATGGATAAGAAGAGGACCTGGACGGAATCACTGGCTCGAGCCTGCGCCCGCCGGAAATGGTGGACGGTAGGCATCTGGGGCCTGGCCCTGGTGCTGGCTCTGGTGGCGGTAAGCGCCTGGCTTAGCGGCGCCATGGTCACGGACGCCAAGTTCACCAGCAACCCGGAATCCATGACCGCCCTCAACCTGATGAATGACAGGCTCGGTACATCGAACACGAAGACGTTGGACGAAATGATCATCGTCCGTTCCGATACGCTAACGGTTGACGACCCTGCCTTCACCCAGCAGGTCAATAATATTTATAACGACCTGATGGCGATGGGCAAGGACGTGGCCTTCAGCGGGGCCACATATTACATGACGCAGGCCCCTTCGATGGTCTCCGCCGACCGCCACAGCACCCTGATTACTTTTAAAATGCCCCAGGATAACTACCAGAAAATGACCGATGTATACGCCCTGACCGATAAATATAATACCGGGGCTTTCCAGGTCTATAACACCGGCTCAGCCGCCTTCATGGCCGACGACATGAAACTGGGTGAGAGCACTATGAAGACCGGCGAGACCGTGGGCATCGCAGTAGCCCTTATCGTGCTGGCGCTGGTTTTCGGCGCCATCGCCGCCGCCTTCCTGCCGGTCCTGTTGGGCATCGCCGCTATCGTCGTCGCCCTGGGACTGACGGCAGTCGTCGGCCAAACGATGGACCTGACTTTCATGGTCACCAACATGATTACTATGATGGGCCTGGCTGTGGGCATCGACTACTCCTTGTTCATCCTGACGCGCTTTCGCGAGGAGCGGGCCAAAGGCCTGGAAAAAATCGACGCCATCGGCGCGGCCGGCGCTTCCGCCAGCAAGGCGGTCTTCTTCAGCGGCATGACGGTAATGCTGGCGCTGGTAGGGCTGGTGATGTTCCCGCTCTCGATCTTCATCTCGATGGGCATCGGCTCGCTGCTGGTGGTCTTCGCCGCCATCGTCGCTTCCATGACGCTGCTGCCGGCCCTTTTAAGCATCTTCGGAGACAAGGTAAACTCCTGGAAGATACCCTTTATCCAGCGCTCGCGCAAGGCCCAGCCCGGCGATGAAAATAAAGGCGCCTGGGCCTGGATTACCCGCACGGTGACCCGCGCCCCTGTGGTCAGCTTGCTGCTCACTGTGGCTATCCTGGCGGCGGCCATCGTGCCCTTCTTTGATAAGAAGTCCGGCATGTCCGGCATTTCCTCCACGCCCGATTACCTCCGTTCCAAAGCGGGCTACCTGGTACTGCAGAGAGACTTCCACATGGGGCTCGATTCCCCGACGGAGGTCGTGATTGACGGTAACGTAGCTTCCCCGCAGGTCCAGGCGGACATTGCGGCTCTGCAGGATAAATTGTCCAAAGACAGCGTCTTCGCCGCCGTTAGCGTGGCGCCTTATCCGCAGCTGAACCTGGCGGTGATTTACGCCCGTGTCGCCGGCGATACGATGAGCATCGAGGCCATGGACGCCGTCACCCGGATACGCCAGGACTATATCCCGGCGACTTTTTCCAATACCGGTGTCAAGGCGATGGTCACCGGCGAGTCCGCCTTCATGGTAGACTATAACAGGGTTACCAATAGCTATACGCCGGTCATCTTCATCTTCGTGCTGGCGCTAAGCTTCGTGGTGCTGATGCTGGCTTTCCGCTCTATCGTGATACCGGCCACGGCCATCCTGATGAACCTGCTTTCCGTGGGCGCGGCTTACGGCCTCATCGTCCTGGTCTTCCAGAAGGGCATCGGCGCCGGCATACTGGGCTTCACCCGTGTACAGTTCATCGAGACCTGGCTGCCCCTCTTCCTGTTCGCGGTGCTCTTCGGGCTCTCCATGGACTACCAGGTGTTCCTGCTGAGCCGCGTTCGTGAGCACTATATGCAGCACGGCGATAACACCGCGGCGGTCGGCTTCGGGTTACGCTCGACCGGGCGGCTGATCACCGGCGCGGCCCTCATCATGGTGGCGGTGTTTGGCGGCTTCGCTCTGGGCGATATGGTGATGATGCAGCAGATGGGCTTTGGGCTGGCTATCGCCGTCCTGATCGATTCGACGCTGGTGCGGTGTGTGCTCGTCCCGGCCACGATGAAACTCCTGGGCAAAGCCAACTGGTACCTGCCCAGGTGGCTCAGCTGGCTGCCTAACATCAGCCTCGGCGAGAACGGCCATACCTCTACCACGCAGGAACCCCCCGCCCCGCCTGCCCCGCACAAGAAACTGGTGCTCAACCCGGTGGTGGTTATCGAGGACGACGTTATACCGATGCGAGATAATAAAAATTCTCAGGAGAATGCTTCCTGAGTGTCCCTCCTCCGTAACGGGCAGGCTCCCGTTGGAGCCTGCCCGGGCTTCTTGCCAGAAGTTTTACGGAGTGATACGGATGATGTTAGAATAAGCAAAATGTCGAAAGGAGTGCGGCGATGAATACCCAGAGATTTGATTATACCGATTTTACCCGGCTTAAGATTGAAAACGCGCTCTCCGCAGACATTTTAAGGGCGGATACCTACAGCCTGACCATCGGCGATGACTTCAGCCGCATCAAAGTGGAAAAAAACGGCGACTGGTTGACCATAGGGCGCCGGGGATTGGACTGGATCGCCCTCTTTCATCCCCGCCCCCACATTGTTATCACCATGCCGCAGTTATTCGAGCTGAATCTCTCCGGCGCCTGCCAGTGCAAAGCCATCGGGTTTCAATCGAGTGAGCTTGTCGTCAGGATAAGCGGGGCCAGCCACCTGGAAATAGACCGCTCGTCCGCGGGCAACTTTAAAGTCCATGTTTCCGGCGCCAGCAACATCGCCGGGGGCATTAATTTGAGCGGCGAATTGCTGATGGATGTTTCCGGCGCCAGCCGGGTAGAGCTGGCCGGCAACGGCAGCACCGCGCGGGTTGAGCTTTCCGGCGCCAGCCAGGGCCGATTAAGTAATCTTGCCCTGCTCAAGGCCGATGTTAAGCTTTCCGGCGCCAGCAGCGCCCAGGTAAAAGTGCAGGAAAATCTCGATATTAATTTGAGCGGCGCCTCCCGTCTGGAATACGCCGGCCGGCCGTCGCTTGGAATCATACAGATCAATGGGGCATCCACGCTCCGGCAAAGGTAAACGATAATGAACGCTATAACGTCTCAAGGAAATAAAAACTACACCGGCCTGCTGAACAAATCTTTAGGGATATTCTTCAGCACCGCCTGGCATATTACGCTGCGCCGCCCGTCACAGGCCTGGTACTTCTTCCGCACGGTACAGTGGCAGCGCAAAGCCGCCAGGCGCCGCGCCCAACTGGCGGCGGAAGGCGTTCACGTGCCGCCGATGATTATCTACAGCATCACGGAACGCTGCAACCTCCACTGCAAAGGCTGCTATGCGCAGTCCCTGCACAACCTGACCGACCCTGAAATGGGCCCGGAAAAGATGCGGGACACCATCCGGCAGGCGCGGGAGCTGGGCGTTTCTTTTATGATAATGGCCGGCGGCGAACCACTCGTCCGGCGGGAGATACTGGACATTATCCGCGAATATCGGGACGTGATATTCTTCGTGTTCACCAACGGCACTATGATCGATGCCAAATTGGCCGACAGTTTGAAACGGCTGCCCAACCTGGTGCCCATCATCAGCCTGGAAGGCGGCCGCGCCGAGACCGATTTGCGGCGGGGGAGCGGGGTCTTTCAGAGCCTGACTGGCGTTATCCGCAGGCTCAAGGACCGACATATTTTCTTCGGTACTTCCATCACGCTGACCAGTTCCAACTTCAATGTTATCACCGACCGGCAGTTTATCCGGGATATTCACCGGTCCGGCTGCCGCCTGTTCTTCTTTATCGAGTACACCCCCATCGACGCCGCCACGGCCGCCTGGGAAGTGACGGACGAACAGCGGAAAATCATGGTGGAGAGGGTGGCGGCTTTCCGTAAAGAGTTCCCCGCCCTTTTCGTTAACCTCCCGGACGATGAAAAAGAGTTCGGCGGGTGTTTATCCTCCGGGCGCGGCTTCGTGCACATCAGCGCCCAGGGCAACGTTGAGCCCTGCCCCTTTGCCCCCTATTCCGATACCAACATCAGGGATTTATCGCTTAAGGACGCCCTCCAGTCCAGGTTCCTGGCGGCGGTAAGGGAAAACTCCGACCAGCTCCATGAAGGCTCGGGCGGCTGCGCGCTCTGGCGGGAAAAGGCCTGGCTGCAATCGCTGCTTAACCAGCAGCGTCCAACAACACCTGAAGCCGAGCCCGTCTTAAAACGCTGATTTGACTGCGCTATTCAAACCCGGTTATTTAGCCTAGATTCATTTTTTGCTTATTTCGTCTTTGACGACGTTCTCCTCGACCACCCAGAAACCACCCCCGACATGCTTTAAATCGGTAAACTTATCGGCATCATCACGGATGGGCTTACCCTCTTTGGTTTGTACCCAGGCCATGGCTTTTTTCATCGCGTCCAGGTTGTCATACCACATTTCCACGATGCCGTCCGCTTCGCGCTTTTGCCCATCCCCAACGATGATTTCATTTTGCACGTATTTCCTTAAGCCGGGCCAGATTTTTTTCACTAATGTTGCGTGTTCCTCATGCCAGTACCTGATAAATTCCTCGTGGGTCATGTCGGCTTTCCTATGGGCGACCGCGATGGTCTTGATCATTACAATGCCTCTTTCTGCGTTAAATTTTTTGAATTTCTTACCAGATTACCATGTTCTTTTTACCACTGTAAAGATAGCTGATTTACTTGACACGAATACAAAAATAAGAATATCATCAAAAAAAGGCACCGGTGAATGGCAGCTTTTTAGATTTCTTTTGGTAGTGTTTTCCAAAAATTTTTAGCTTTGACATATTTTTAGCTTAAAGGAGAAATATATGCCCGTAGAGAACGTCAAGCACGGTAAATACGTCGTCGAACTAAAGCCCGGTCACTCGATTTTCAAGCAGGTCACCGCGCCGCAGATAGGCGCCTTCGGGACGAAAGACCTTAACGGTGCCAGTTTCAGCCTGGGCTGGTCCCTCCTGACGGAGCCTTTCCTGATGGTCGCCGAAGCCCACAAGCATGACTTCGACCAGTATATATTTTTCATGGGCGGCGACCCCGGTAAAGTTGACGAATTCGATGCGGAGATAGAGTTCGGCGTCGATAACAAGATGAATGTCATCACCTATCCGGCCTGCATCCGCATTCCCGCCGGCACGATGCACGGGCCGCTGAACGTTAAAAAGGTCAACAAACCCTGCATGTTCATCGATATCGTCATGAACACCGGACCGTCTGTCCGTCCCGTTCCGCCCGATACCAAAACCAAAAAATAAAAATAATAAAGGATGGAAACAAAATGACCAAATATTTACTTTTTGCTTTCAGCGATTGCAAAGACCCGAAGCGCGAAATAGAGTTCAATGACTGGTACGATAATATGCACATGACGGACATGATGGAAGTCCCCGGGTTCATTAAAGCCTCGCGATGGATGAGCGCCGACAACAAGAAAAACGAAATCCGGAAGTACCTGGCGCTTTACGAGCTTGAGACCGATGATCTCGCGGAGTTCAATGCCAAAATGCGTGAGCGGGGCATCAGGACGATGAAAGAGGGCCGCTTTACCGACCTGGCAGTCTTCGACCCCGATAACGTGCCGCGGATATACGTGCAGATAACCCCGGAAAAGAAAGCTAAACCGCCAAAGAAAGCTGCTGCCGCGAAGAAAGCCGCGCCGGCCAAGAAGGCCGCAACTGCAAAGAAAGCGGCACCCGCCAGGAAAGCTAAATCAACCAGGAAAAAATAGGCCGGGTTTCTATTTATCAGGGTTGCGTCAATGACCTTTTGCCGGCAGCGCGATAAGGGCGCTGCCGGGGGCCGTTATCAGGCCGGCCTGGTTTTCCACCCACGTTTCACATTCAACCAGATACTCGCCGTTCTCCACGCGCTTGCTTTTAACTCTGCCTTTAACGAAGTTGCTGTCCCCCATAATGCTGGGGTGGCGCACCTGGCAGGAGAACTTTTTCAGCGTGCCGTCGTCGCCCATCCAATCGGTCAGGAACTGGCCCAGCCAGCAGACGCGCTGCGGGCCGTAGTCGGAGGCGTCTTCCAGCCCGGAGCGTTTCT
>Ga0187866_1003975_pt1 | contig 10676 bp, 9 predicted proteins | sample June2016WEW_11_1_3_FD_133013 | JGI IMG/M metagenome (GOLD analysis project Ga0187866, IMG submission 133013) | Peatland microbial communities from SPRUCE experiment site at the Marcell Experimental Forest, Minnesota, USA - June2016WEW_11_150 | ecosystem: Environmental > Terrestrial > Soil >... | reverse complement strand
TTCAGTCAGTGCTGTTTGTACTCTGGGTACTCATCCTGTTTGCACCGGCATTGCTTGTCTTCGTGAAAGTGTATGAAGAACGAGAACTAGAGTTTCGCTTTGGGGCATCGTATCTGGAGTACAGATCCAGAACACCGATGTTGTTTCCAAGAAGGCCAAGAGGTTGAACGATGTGCCGCCCAACAAGCGTGTTCAGCCGACGCGCTGTGCGCGCCGCGTCCAGTGGTACTTGGCTGTTGCATTGCCGTTCGCGTTGCGGCGTATCTTGCCCGTGACCGCGCGCGGCTGACGCGGGACGTTCTGCGGACCACAGAGGAGTCACGAAGGGGTTGCTGGAGAAGTAGGATGGGTCGGCGGATCGCACTCGGGCGGATGCCCAGGAGACTCCGTCTCGCCGTGGCGCTCGTCCTGGCCCTTGCGGTCGGGCTGCTTGGCCGGGCCTGGTATCTGCGGGCGGAGACCGAGTGGTTCGAGGCAAGCATGCGTGCCAGAGTGGCGGGAGACCGTCATCTGGCGGGCCCCGAGACGACTCGACGGACCTTGCGCCTCGTTCGCCCTCGCGAGGAGTGCTATCCCACGTTGCCGCGCTGGATTGTCGCTCGAGTCCGTGCCCCCCTGCAGAGGGTGGAGGCCGCAGCGTTCGAGAGCTACCTGGAGTGCTTGAGAGCCCAGATGGAAGTGCCGGACCGGGGATGGAGGCTCCCGCCGGGGGGGCACGACCTGACCCCACTGCCATGGAACGGTTCGACTGGCTACGGGAGCCGCAGAACAACCGGATGCAACTGACGGCGCCTCGCGTCGGCCGCCCGGGCATAGAGTTGAGGCGGCCTCCGCGTGCGCATTCGCCCACCGGCGCCGCAGTTGATCCGGAGCGTTAGGCGACTTGTGGCGGGAGCATAGATGCAGACGCGTTCCTTCACCGGGTGTGACATCCTATTCCGGCGGTACTTCGCGCGGTGGTATCGACCCGAAGACCTCGCTCAGCGTGGCTACCAGGCCAGCCGTCCCGATGTCGAGGTGTTCTCGGCGGCAATCGGGCAGGATGCTGTATTTGGGGTCTTTGGAACAATGGAACGAAAAGTCTGTTCCTCTCGCCGGTGGTCAGCGTGGTCGGAGCGTTTCGGGGCATTCTGGTGGCCAGTCTTCTGACTTACGGATTCCTGGCGCTGGCGTCGCTGCTTCTGGGGCGGGCGTTCTGCGGCTGGTTTTGTCCGGGCGCGGCGGTGCAGGAGTGTCGCGCGGCTCTCGGGGCAAGGCGGCTGGAGGGGAGGCGGAAGTACTGGAGCAAGTACGTTGTATTCGGCCTCTGGGCGGCGGCGCGACCCGCTCGTTTCTGTTCCGCTACTGGGCCGTCCTGATCGTCGTGCCGCCGGCGCTTCTGATCGGCAGGTGGGCTACTTGCCATTACCTCTGCTGGATCGCGCCGCTGATGATCTTTGGGAGCCGCGTGAGCCAGCGCGCCGGCCTGCCCTCCCTGCAAGTCGCGGCCGACCCCGGCAAATGCCGGCGCTGCACGCTGTGCTCACGCACCTGCCCGATGAGCCTGGACGTTCAAGAGATGGTCCTGGCCGACGCCATGCGGTCCGGCGAATGCATCCTGCGCGGACATTGCGTCTCGGTTTGCCCGTCCCGAGCCGTCCGATTCGCCTTCGGCCGGCGCCTCAGAACGGCCGGCCCCGTCTCGCAACCGAGCGCCTGAAGTTCCCGCCTCGCGGGTCCCCGAGCTACTTGGCGACCACTTCCAAGGGAACGCTGCTGGTCTGGCTGGAACTCGGGCCCACCATGATGTCGAAGACGCCAGGCTCGACCACCCAGTGCATATCCCGATTCAACATCTGTAGTTCCCTGGAGGCGAGTTTGAATTCGACCGTCTTCTTTTCGCCGGGCTTGAGATGGATTCGCTCGAAACCTCTAAGTTCCATCACCGGGCGCGTTACCGAAGCCACGCGCTGGTGAATATACAACTGCGCGACCTCATCCCCTTCCCTGCCACCGGTATTGGTCACATCCACAAAGACCTTGGTCTCCCCGGCTGTTCCGATCACGGCGGGATCGACGCGCAGATTGTCGAACTGGAAGGTGGTGTAACTCAGTCCCCAGCCGAACGGGAACAGAGGCTTTCTTCCGGTGAATAAGTAGCTGCGGTTCATGGAGGGCTTGTGGTTGTAGTAATCGGGAAGCTGGCCCACCGAGCGCGGGAAGCTGATGGGGAGTTTCCCTCCCGGATTGACGTCGCCGAACAGCACGTTGGCGGCGGCGGTCCCGCCTTCCTGTCCCAGGTACCAGCCTTCCAGAATGGCGGGGACGTGTTCCACCGCGTAGTTGATCGAGAGCGGCCGGCCGTTGATCAGGAACACGACCGTCGGTTTGCCGGTCTCGACCACCGCCTTGATGAGTTGATCCTGGTACCCGATCAAGTCCAGCGAATCCCTGTCGCCCAGGTGACTCTCGGACCAGGCTTCCCGATTGGTGCTCTCGTTCTCACCCACCACGACAATGGCGACATCCGCGCCCCGGACAACCTCCACGGCCGCTTGAATGCTTTTCAACTGGAACTCGGGGCTGGGGACTTTGACCTCGTCCTGGTACCACGCGGACCAGCCCTGCTTGCCTTCCGTGATCCGGCAGCCCTCCGAGTAAACCACGTTTGCGGCCGCGCCCGCGCGTTCCCGGATGCCATCCAGGATGCTCACTCCGCGCGCCGGGTCCCGGCTGTAGCCACCCAGGTGAACATCCGGCGCGTTGGGACCGATCACCGCAATGGTCTTGTACTTCGCCAGGTCCAGAGGCAGCAGGTTGCCGTCGTTCTTGAGAAGCACGATGGCTTTCTCGGCGGTCTTCACCGCCAACTGCCGGTGCTCGGCGCTGTTGGTGATGCGCGCGGCGTAATCCGGGTCCACATACGGGTTCTCGAAGAGCCCCAAACGGAACTTGGTGGCCAGAACCCTCGAAACCGCGCGGTCGATCTGCCACTCCGGCACTCTGCCCTGTTTCACCTGCTCGAGAAGCGTGCGGTAGACCGATCCGTCGCTCAAGTCGTAATCCACGCCGGCCGCCAGCGCCTGGCGCGCCGCGTCCGCGAAGTTCGCCGCGACGTGGTGAGTAGCCACCAGCATCTGCAATCCGCCGCCGTCGGAGACCACGTACCCGCGGAACCCCCACTCCTGGCGCAGAACCTTATCCAGCAGCCACGAGTTGACGTGCGAGGGGATGCCGTCGATTTCGTTGTAGGATGCCATCACGCTGCCGGCTTGCGCCTCCTCGATGGCAGCGCGGAATGGCACCAGAAACGATTCGCGGATGATCCGCTCGGAATAGTTGCCGGGCGCCGTGTTGGTTCCGCCCTCGGGTTGTCCGTGCACCGCGAAGTGCTTGGCGGTGGACACGACGTGGTGGCGGTCGATCAGGTAGTTCTCGCCTTGCAGCCCTCCGACCGCGGCCACGGCCATGCGCGAGGCCAGGTAGGGATCCTCGCCGTAGGTCTCCTCGGTGCGGCCCCAGCGCGGATCGCGCGCCAGGTCCAGCACCGGCGTGAAGGCCTGCTCGACGCCGGCGGAAGCCATCTCGTCGGCGGCGGCCGTGAACACTCGCCGGACCAGCGCGGGATCCCAGGTGCTGGCCAGCGCCAGCGCTTGCGGGAAGCTGGTGGCGCCGTAGGACATGAACCCGTGCAGCGCCTCGCCCATAAAGATCTCGGGGATGCCCAGGCGCGTCTTCTCCACCAGGTATCGCTGCGCGGCGTTCCTCAGCACCGCCCCGTCCTGCGCGTTCAGTTGTGAATTGGGGCTGAACAGCAGCAGAAATGCCATGCTGGCGGTCTGGGTGTTGTACTTGCCGGTGGTGTCGATGATTTCGCGATAAGCGAGTTGCCGAGCCAGTTGCCCGATCTTCTCCTCGAGCGTCATTCGCGCCAGCAGGTCCGCGGCCCGTTGCTCGATCGCCAGGCGCGGATTTCGATAGTCCGGCGCCGCCTGCTGCGCCGGCACGGTCCCCGCAGCCAGCATCGCCAGCCCAAGGCAGAGTGCCACTCGTATTTTGGCCATACACGATTCTCCTGTGGATGAATTGCAGCCCCTATTCTAACCCCGCCCGAGCCGTCAGATCTCTTTCGATCCCCAGTACGCACGGATGGCCTTCCAGGCGTGCAACTGCGGCTTCGCGAAGGAACGGCGAACGCGGTCCAGCGGCTCGCCGCGCACCTCGATCTGCTCCAGCGATTCCGGCTTCATTCCGGCTTTGTTGGCCCAGGTGAAGGTCGGGACCTCCTGCGGCTCGAATCCCATGAGGCTGGCGGCGACGATGTCGGTTGCCAACGGGTTCGTGCCCGCCACAATCACGTCCATCTTCACCAGCGGGCCCAGCGACGGGCCATTGCCCTCCATGGCCATCGAGCCGTCCACCACCACCAGGCCCAGCTTGTTCGCGCGAACCATGTCCACGATGGCGGCGGCGGTGCCCGAAGGCTCGACTTCCGAGGTCAGGTCGTGCATGTGGCCGCGCACGGCCTGGTAGACGGTCCCCGGAAACACTCCCACCAGGTTCTTCATCCCCAAGGTCACGGTGGCGAGCTGGTGCGTCTTCATCATCGGCACGGAGCACAGAAGATCCACGTCGGTGAGGGACTTGTGGATGGTCAGCTTGGGGAAAACGAAGGCGCCGGGCACGTTGACGTCCACCAGTTCGCCCGAGTGCAGGTTCACCAGCGGGACGCGCAGCGTCTTGGCCAGCTCGGTGTAGCCGAGCTGGTCGAAAACGTACTGCTGCATCGGGTCTAGGATCGCCCGCTTCCGCGTGCGGAAGACCTCCATGCCCACCACGTTGAACTTGGGCGCGGCCGCCGAGCCTTCCCCGATCGAAACCTGCTTGCCCGCCTTCTGCATGAGCTGCGCGAGCGTCCGGATCACCTCGCGTTTGGTGGTCGCGCTGGCCTGGGTCGAAACCAGGTTGGGCTTGAGCATCATACTGTGCTTGCCCTTGGTGACCCGCCCCATGCCCCCGAGCAGATCGATGGCTTCCTCGACGGCCATGCCGATCTTGTCGTTCTTGATCCGAACGACGCTGACGACGGGCTTTGGGGCGGCCTTCGAACCGGCGGCCGTGCCGGCCGCGACGGCGGCCCCGGTCAACAAGAACTCTCTGCGGCTGAAATGGCGCAGTTCCATTCCTTCCCTCCCAGTAGGATAAGCCTCCGGCTTGTCCCGGTCGCCTCAGCCACACGGTCGGGACAAGGCAGAGCCTTATCCTACTCTTTCTGCTTAACGCACGCGACGCGGGTTAAGTTCCGTTGCGGCGAAGTGTCAAGCGCCCGTGGGGGTAGACCCATAGGCGTTAGATTAAGAACCGCTGAGCCGATTCCTGGGCAGATGAGGATTTCGTGAGGGATCGCTGCACGCAGCGCTTCCCAGATCGCCGTTTGTGGCTAAGTACTCTCTCCCACCCGAGGGATCACGCTCCCTGCTCGCCGCTGACGGCGAGTCTCCAACTCCTTCACAACTCCGTCAAACGAAGGCATCAGGTGTGCACGATCAATGCCCAGCTTGCTCAGCAGATCCAGCAAGGCGCTACATTCACCCGCTGGCAGACAGAATTTCCTCACCGCGCAGCTTCCTGCCGCTAAATCGCCACGCGTTACGCCGCCGCTTATGTGATTTTCAAGGACTTCATCGAGCGTACGCGTCCGCGTTTGGCCCCAACCTGCAGTCCGATCCAGTAGGAAAAGGCCTCTTTGTGCGGCCAAGTTCCTATTCTGCAGCCTTGAGACTGATACGATCTCGACCGGTCGGGGCGTGTTCCTCGCGGCCAAGTTGATTGCCTGCAGGTCAACGCACCATACGGCAATTCGCCCGGCCCCTTGTGGCGGATCCTTAGCGGCAAAGAAAGCGGCAATGAGGGGATCGTAAGTAAAGTCTAGAAGCCTGGTTGGGACGCCGTGATGCTGAGCAAGAGCCAGTGCTTCATACAGTTCCTGCGGGGGCCAATCCAGACTGCCAATATCATGACCAACTACGTTACGGAACGGGTTCCATTGCCGAAGCCACTTGTGGTCGACAGGAATATCAAGCCCCACGATGTCCCCGAGCTGCAGGAATTCCAGCAGCGCGGTGGCTTCCGCGTTGCCCTCCTCCCACGTTTGCTTCGGTGTTCCGTCTGAGACGCGACAGAACTGGCTGCTTTCGTAGCCAAGCTCCGTGCCAGAGCGAAACGCCGAGGGAACCAATTGCCAAGATGCATCACCTTGGCCGCGGAAGATGTATGGAGCCGCCATCTCAGGCGCTGTCTCGTCAAGGAGGAGCGTGCGAAGGCGCTCCACGAGTTCGACCGCGTTGTGGCACGTTATGTCATCGCCGTTTGGATTCATAGTCCCAATTGGACCTGTCGCGCAGCTCGGAAGTCAACCGCTGTCGACAACGTCTCCGAAAACATCCATATCATATGCACACCCGCTCTGCGCTGCGGGCGTCGCGGACCCTTGGCGCACGACGAGCCCCAAGTCCGGTTCTGGGAGATCAAGCCGCAAGGCGGAGCCATAGCTGTCGACAGCGGCCCATCCCCCCGCCAATTCATCGCCGTTGTCCTTCCCGCCACGCTTGTTTTAACGCCGGTGGGGGTAGACCTTACTCCACTCGGGGTTTTTACCTTACTCCCGCATCCTCCGGCACCCCCCACCCGATTGTTCCCCTGATGGGCGAACTGGCGCCGGGACTGATATGGATTGCGATGCCCATGCTCATCGCCGGCGCGGCGGCGCTGGTGACCGCGCTCATGATGCAGGCCCGCGCGGAGCTGATCGCCTCGCGCCACCGCGAAACCCTGGCCGAGGCCCGCGCACTGCTGGCCACGCAGCACCGGGCCATGGAAGAGCGCATCCGCGCGACCGAGGAGACCGCGCGGCGCAAGGCGCTGGACGAGTTCATGGCGGACATCCAGGTGGAAGAGCGGGAATACGTGCGCGAGAGCCCTTCCCTGTTCTCGAAGCGCAAGTCGCTGGTGGTTCAACAGCGCGTGTGCTTCCGCAACGTCCCGCTCACCGACTGGGTGGAACGCGAATACCCAGGCACGACGGAGATGGTCCGGGTGCCGCTGCGATCTCCGCAAGCGGCGATTGAGGCTCCCCCAGCAACACCCGCCGTGGAGGCGGTCGCCGAAACCACCAACGGCCGCCGCCTGCTCGGGGAGCCTACTTCCCCATCCACAGCATCCGACCCGCCACCAGCAGCAGGAACCCGGCGTAGATCCGCCGTATCAGGTGCGGCGGCAGGCCGATGGTGATCCTCGCGCCGAAATACGCGCCGAGGAACAACCCCAGCGCGATCAGCGCGGCGTAGCGGAGATTGATGAAGCCGCCGCGATAGTACTCAGCGGCCCCCAGCAGGCCGACTGGCGGAATCAGCGCGGCCAGGCTGGTGGCGATCGCCTCGGTTTCCTTCAGCCCCACGAGCAGCAGCAGCGCGGGCACGATAATCAGGCCCCCGCCGATGCCGAACATCCCGGCAAACACGCCGGCAACCAGTCCAATCCCCAAGAGCATCCAGTAGACCATGGCATCCCCAGGATAAGGCCCGCAGCCGGCCCGCGTCCAGCGGAGCGCAATTGCTAGAATAGGAATCAACAATTCCCCAATGCTGGCCACCGCAAGCATTACCGAAGAAATCCTGGAACTGAAGCGCGAGCGGCGCGCGATTCTGCTGGCGCACCACTATCAGGAGCCGGAGATCCAGGATCTGGCGGATTCGGTTGGGGATAGCCTGGAGCTGGCGCGGCGGGCGCGCGACTTCGAGGGCGACGTGATCGCCTTCTGCGGCGTGTGGTTCATGGCCGAGACGGCCAAGGTGCTCAATCCGGCGCGGACGGTGGTGGTTCCCGACCGGGAGGCGAGCTGCAGCCTGGTGGAGAGCTGCCCGGTCGAGCCGGTGCGCGCTTACCGCCGGCTGCACCCGGACCACGTCATCGTCAGCTACATCAACACCTCGGTCGAGGTGAAGGCGGAGAGCGATATCCTGTGCACCTCGCGCAACGCGGTGGACGTGGTGAACTCGATTCCGCCGGAAAAGCCGATCCTGTTCCTCCCCGACCGCAATCTGGGCGACTGGGTGAAGCGGCAGACCGGCCGGGCGAACATGACATCGTGGCAGGGCGCCTGCATCGTGCATGCCACGTTTGCGGCGCGGAAACTGGCGGCCGCGCGGCTGGAGCACCCCGGCGCGCGGGTCGCCGCCCATCCCGAGTGCCCGCCCGAAGTGCTCGAACTGGCGGACCTCGTCGGGTCCACCACCGCGATCATCAAGTACTGCGTCGAGACCGAGGCCGGCGAGTTCATCGTCATGACCGAGAGCGGGGTCTCGCATTCGCTCCACAAGCTCGCGCCAGGGAAGAAGTTCCATTTCATTCCCAACGAGAACTGCAATTGCAGCGAATGCCCCTACATGAGGCGGAACACGCTCGAGAAACTGCGCGACTGCCTGCGCCACCTCGAGCCCCGCGTCGAGCTCTCCGAGGAGCTGATGCGGCGGGCGCTCCTTCCCCTGGAGCGCATGCTGGCCCTGCGATGAACGCCGAGCTGCGGGACACCTTTGGGAGACTGCACGACAACCTCCGGGTCGGCGTCACCGACCGCTGCAACATCCGCTGCTTCTACTGCATGCCCGAGCACGGAATCGAGTTCGTGCCGCGCGAGGAGATCCTGAGCTACGAGGAGATCGAGCGGTTTGTCCGCATCGCGGTGCGGCTGGGCGTCACCAAGGTGCGGGTGACCGGGGGCGAGCCGCTGGTGCGCAAGGGCGTGCCGGAGCTGGTGCGGAAGCTGGCCGCCATCCCGGAAATCCAGGACCTGGCGCTGACCACCAACGGCGTCCTGCTGCCGCAGCTCGCCGAGCCGCTCTACCAGGCGGGCCTCCGCCGGATCAACGTGCATCTGGATACGCTGGACCGCGAGCGCTTCGCGCGCATCACGCGCAGGGACGAGCTGGGCCGGGTGCTGGAGGGACTGGCGCTGGTGAAGCGGCTCGGGTTTGGCCCCATTAAGATCAATGCCGTAGCGGTGAAGGACCTGGTGGAGCCGGACCTGGTTCCGCTGGCGCGCTACGGCCGCGAGAACGGCTTTGAAATTCGGTTCATCGAGTTCATGCCGCTGGACGCGCAGGGCCTCTGGGAGCGTGGCCGGGTGCTGCTGGCCGGCGAGATTCTCGAGACGCTCTCGCGCGAGATCGCGCCGCTCATCGAGATTCCCGATCGCGACCCGCGCGCGCCCGCCACCCAGTACCGCTACGCCGACGGCATCGGCACGATCGGCTTCATCGCTTCGGTCAGCCGGCCCTTCTGCCAGAACTGCAACCGCATCCGCCTGACCGCCGACGGCAAGCTGCGCTACTGCCTCTTCGCGCTCGAGGAAACCGACGTGAGGGGCCTGCTGCGCAACGGCGCCTCGGACGACGAAATCGCCCACCTGATTCGCTCGACCGTCCAGGCCAAGTGGGAAGGCCACGAAATCAACACCGCCCGCTTCGTGGCCCCGCCCCGGCCTATGTACGCCATCGGCGGATAGCGCGAAGCCCATCCTGTGCGACCTGGAAGTGAAGAAGATGTAGCTGGTACAATGGCCCTTCTGGATGGGGGGACGTTCCATGCTTTTCGGCAGGTGGGTCGCAGTGGGCGTGTTGGGAGCGATGGGACTGGCTTCCTACGCGGCCAGCATCAAGAAGCAACCATTCGGCAAGACGCAGGCGGGTAAACAGGTGGAACTTTACACATTGACCAACTCCAAGGGGGTCGAAGCGGCGATCACCAACTACGGAGGCATCATCGTTTCTTTGAAGGTCCCGGACCGCGCCGGGAAGTCGGGCGACGTGGTGCTGGGCTTCGCATCCCTGGAGGGCTATCTGAAGAACGAACCCTACCTGGGGGCGCTCATCGGGCGCTACGGCAACCGCATCGGGAAGGCCAGGTTCACGCTGAACGGGGTCGAGTACAAGCTGCCCAAGAATGACGGGGAGAACACCTTGCACGGCGGCCCGAAGGGGTTCGACAAGGTGCTGTGGACGGCGAAAGAGGTTCCGAACGGGTTGGAGCTGACCTATCTCAGCAAGGACGGCGAGGAAGGCTTCCCGGGGAACCTGACGGCGACGGTGGTCTACACGCTAACCGACGACAACGAGCTGAAGATGGACTACCGCGCGATCACCGACAAGGACACGGTGGTCAACCTGACGAACCACGCCTATTTCAACCTGGCGGGGCAGGGCGAAGGCGACATCCTCGGGCACCTGATGATGATCCACGCGGACCGCTTCACGCCGGTCGATGCCGGGCTGATCCCCACCGGCGAGCTGAAGCCGGTGGCGGGCACGCCGTTCGATTTCCGGAAGCCGTACGCGATCGGGGCCCGCATCAACGACCAGGACGAGCAGTTGAAGCTGGGCGGAGGCTACGATCACAACTTCGTCCTCAACCGGAAGGGCGCCGGCATGGAGCTGGCGGCGCGGGTGGTTGATTCGAAAACCGGGCGCGTGCTGGAAGTGCTGACTACCGAGCCGGGCATCCAGTTCTACTCGGGCAATTTCCTGGACGGCACGCTCACAGGGAAGGGCGGCAAAGTCTACCAGAAGCGCTACGGTTTCTGCCTGGAGACGCAGCACTTCCCGGACTCGCCGAACAAGCCCGCGTTCCCGTCGACGGTGCTG
>Ga0187866_1003974_pt1 | contig 10676 bp, 11 predicted proteins | sample June2016WEW_11_1_3_FD_133013 | JGI IMG/M metagenome (GOLD analysis project Ga0187866, IMG submission 133013) | Peatland microbial communities from SPRUCE experiment site at the Marcell Experimental Forest, Minnesota, USA - June2016WEW_11_150 | ecosystem: Environmental > Terrestrial > Soil >... | reverse complement strand
AAGCCGCCCCTTGGAACCCCCAGCGCTCTCGCGCAATCCCCTTCCACGTCGGGCGGGCGGGGACTGGCTCCAGGCCACCCGTCAACTGTCTTTATTAAATTAGACATTCAAACTTGAAAGTTACGGTGATTTTAATTAATATAGTGGTCCCTGCTGGGAAGTCGTCCAACGGCAGGACTCATGACTCTGGATCATGCAATCAAGGTTCGAATCCTTGCTTCCCAGCCAATCTTATTTTCGCCTTTTCCCCTGATTCTTATGAGTTTTCTTTTTTTTCGTCTTTCAATCATTAGCCCGTAGTTTCAGCGCTTTTCAACCGATTTTGGCACACCGGTGGCACACGGGGAGAGGTCCGCTTGAAACGGAGCAGTGGACTCTTAATCCGCGGGTTGTAGGTTCGAGTCCTACACGGGTCATTTCGTTTTTTATCCTGCTTCCCCAAGAAAATCATGCTCTTATCCCTCTAAGCTTGGATCCTCGTGCTGTCGCATCTTTCTACAATTTTATGCGGTTTTCAGCACCTTAATTGCACAATCATTGCACAGTCGCGAACATTCAACGAAATCGGGCAGAATGGATTAGGAAGCCAATGGACCTTCGCCAGGAAAACCATGATTCCAGGCAGGCGGACGAATCAGACCTTAAGCACGTTAAGTCGTTTTAAGTGGGCTTTTGTTCCAGAAACGGCAGGGAATCTGCCAATTAAAATGCCTAGTTCGATATAAGAGGAATCCTGATTGTTTGACAAGCCATATATCTGAGTTCGTTGTCAATTGAAGTTCACTCCGATTTACGAATCAGAAAATTGAATTCACAAAAACAGGCAGAACCTCTGACCGGCGTTCCCGGCCTCGTATACAAATTCGGAGTACAAGATATCTACAACATCGATAATAAACATTCCGGGGCCGGCCATCGCCTTGACGATCTCAGATTTTGTATCGAGAGTCAGGATGGTATTAACGGCAAATACAGGAATGATCAAACGTTCATGCAAAATGTCCTTTCCGAACCAGTCTGTTAGCACCTGCCCCGCACGCTGGAATTCTTCCGGTATCTTTTTTAGATCGAAGCCGGTGTTTTTGGCCTGATAAAAAAAGACAGGCCCTTGACATAATCTAGCTAGGAACAAAAAGCCATCGGCTCCAAGATCGCCGGTTGGCGAATATTCCGGTCTGAAAAAGTCTCCTCGTTCCCAATCTAAAAGACGCTCGCGAAATGACACTACGGCAGCGAGCAACCCGGGTTTCATCTCACGAGGATCGCCGACACAGATAGCCTCGCCGCCGAGGATTTTTTGAGCAGCCTTGAAAGCCATTATTTCGAACTGTTTTGCTGTTTTGCTCCCAATTCCTACCATCCCACTTATTTCGGCAACACGTGCAGCAATGTCCTTTTTCCCCGAGAGGATTTCTAGGGATGTTCGGCTGTCAGATACAAAGAACGGATAGTCTAGTCCTCGTTGCCTAAAAGCTCGCTGGGCATAATTTTCGTACGTGGGAAGTACGCTAGCAATATCATCCATTTTTTCAATCGTGTCTACTGAATGGCCCATAAAAGGGGCTTCATCTAGTTGAACATCTTGTTTTGGATCCAACGAGAATTCTAGTAAGCTACGTCCTCCACTAATGGCATCTACCTCAAGGGGACGGGATTTGTCTATAAATGAAAAATCCCAATCTGACAACATAAGGGCAATCCTCTATTTCTTCCGTTCTCTTTCGGTATATCTCAACAGTATTTCAAATTGTTTAATTGCTTCTAAAAGGCCTTTGTAAATTTCTCGGACCTTTGACAAACCCGCCTTGTCGACATCCGAGAGACTCGCTCCGGCCTGTTGGACTGAACGTTTTGCTCGTTCCAAATGGGCGGATATATTAGCCCCTGCAGCCTCAAGTTCTTCTTCTGCCTCCGCAAGGGATGCCCCTGATTCGAGTGCTCGTATCGCGCGCTCATTTCCGAGACAAAGGTCCAAGGCACGTACGTCTCGTATGCTCGAAATAACCCTAGGCCGCCTCTCCTTTGTACTGCCGAATATCCACGTTATCAAGTTTTCGAACTTAGATTGATCATAAGAAGGAGGACTTAAAGGATCCGGGTTCTCTTCAAGCTTTAGGTACTTCTTTGTCCTGGTCCGCCTAATTACGTCGCCCAGATACCAGAAAAACATTTCAGTATCTGCGCTTGGTTGTGGAATTTCAAAGCCTAAGTTAAGAGCCTCTCCGAACATCCTACGAGTTAACAAGATTAAGCGAAGAGCTTGAGGAGAAGTATTAGTTAGCCGGCTTGCTTCCTGAAGTTGGAACCCTGATTTTAGAAATCTTTCTACAAATGCACCCTGCGCGCTCGTGCTCCAGTCCTTTGTTTTTGAAAGGTGCCGAAGACCGAGATAGGCTAATAATTCCTTGGGCTCCCCCGTAAAAATAAGACATGGCACATGACTAAGGCCGTGCTTTTCAAATGCTATATTTTCTTCCGGGTCGTCAGACTTCTGCATCGATCGAATGGCAGCAAGCCGTCGATTTCCCTCGATCACGATATACTTTGAACCCTCTTGGCGTACAATAAGAGGCTCATAAGGAATATAGCCATTCTCCATGAACGAAGGTATGAGTTCCCGAGCTTTCATGGTAGAGCCCACAAGCCAATCCTCTATCTGAGCTTGGGTTGGCTTCTTTTCGACATAGAATTCGCTAACGCGGGGGTTTTCTGGATCGAATCTCAAGTCGTCAATTGGAATCGTTTTTACTTCACGGAGAGTTTTAAGCTCTAAGGCTGGCTTCCCCGAATCGTTTTCCGCCCTAAGTGCTTTTTTCTCCATTGTTTTCTCCCTTTCCTTGGAATTGCTTTCTGAGCCCGTTGAGACGTGCATAAACAATCTCACAATTGTCCTTCACAACATCGCATGCCATGAATCGCATATGTGAGGACGCCGCTTGGACTACTCCAGTGCCCGAACCGGCGAAAGGATCAACATACAGGAGATTTGGAGCTCCGCTAATCTCTATGATGCGTTTGAATAATACTTCAGGCAGCTCGTTGGCGGACCTATACTTATGGTTCGCGTGTCGAACTGGGCTTAAGTCGTCCCAAAAGTCACTAAGATTAATTCCTTTTTGCTCAATTATTTTGCGATAACCGCCATAGTCCTTAATATATTTCTGGCAATGCCGGCATCGCTTGGGTTCAATGCGGGGTCTTTTAAAGTGAGCAGGTTCACCCTTAGTAAACATCAGAAGCGCATAATGGGCTGGATAAAGCCATTTGCCTCTCACAAAGGAGCTCTTCATTGAAACCGCAATCCAATGCCGGAAGCTCAGATGAGATTCAAGAAAGGCGGCGAAGTGTATGGCCCATTTAGGTAAATGATAAAGATAGAGAGTGCCACCTTCATCTAAGATGCGAACAGATTCCTTGAGGACTTTTTCCATCCAAAGACGATAATCAGCAGGAGGCTTCCTATCAAGAGAAGGATTGTGTGCGCTGTATGTTTTGCCCAGGTTAAACGGTGGATCCAAGAAGACAAGTGATGCCGAACGCGACTTAATTGTGCGCAGAAAATCAATAGCGTCTGCTTGGATTATCGACCCATTCAGTATTCTCCCGCGATATCCTTTTATTTCCTTTACATTGGCCATAGATATCTAATTGTCTATCGAGCGATCGTCGGGCTCTCCCAATTTTACTTTAACCTCGCCAGTGGCGCAACGGGAGAATTCCCCCGCCGGCTGGAGGGTTTACGGCTGCCACTCATGGACTTATTATGCACAACCTTCCAGGGGTGGCGATTTCAAGTGACGGGATCCTTGGCGGGAAAAACAGGATAATGAGAAATACTGGGAGGACGCGCGTCTTTTATGAAGAGGCGAGTTTCCGCCAACGGCGTCCATTTTGAACTGGGGCCCGAGGTTCAAACCCGGGCCCAGTCGCCTCATTCTTCCCTTGAGCGGCTTTCAGCATGGCCAGCTTGCCGATACATCAAACTCGACCAATTCCTTCTTGGAATTACGCTTTCGCACGGCCCGAATGCTGACGTTGGAGTACCCAAGCATTCGGAGCATGTCCGCGTAGTATTGTTCAGTCGGAAGCAGGACTCCGTAAAACATCGAATTTCCTACGATGTAATGGATCTGAGCGCCCTTCTTCAATATTTGCCGTAATCCTCTAAGATGGAGCCATATATCCTCAAAGTATTTGCTTACATAGTTGGACAGCAACTTTCCATTTGCATTGTCTTTGTGGGCGATCTTCTTTAGCGTCGTTTCAAGCTCTTTGGGCCAGTATGTATCTATTGCCCGTTCCCATTCATTAAGCCGACTCGTCGCTACTCCCCACGTCCCCCCTATGGACCTCCAATCGAGCTCGCCAGCCTCCATTCCATTTACGAGATAACCCAGCCAATACATATAGGGTCTCAACTCCCGAATATATGACATCCTATTTGCATAAGGGGGTGATGTGATGACCAGGTCAAACTGCTCCTTTATTAGCTTCGGAAGAGCCCTGGCATCCCCCTCTATCACCTTGCATGACCCTATTGGATTGTCTTTTGCACCGTCTAGAACGAACCGTACGTCCTCGACATACAGTTCGCCCAAATCGAGATCGGCTTCGAAAAGACTCTGTCCCGTAGGACTCTTGAAGGACATCGACTGATGATTAAAAGCAGCATTCGACAACCTGATGAGCGTCCGGCAAAAAGCAACCTGCAATAGCGTCCGTTCGGCCGATTCTTTCTTCGTCACAGCATCTATTGCCGACGTTAATAGGCGCAGGAAACTTAATGAGCGAGCTGACCACCAGCGCTCAATATTATGAATGGGAGGAGCGGATGCATGCGATACGCCTTCTCGCACAACGAGCGCCGTTGCCGCCGTGCATGCATGCTGAGTATCCAGAATATCCTTTTGTGTGTAGAATCTTGTTTTTGCCCGCGCTACCCACACTAAGAACGGATTAATTTCTATCGTCGTCGCTTCGTACCCGTGATAGGCTGCGCTTAACCCTGTCGTAGCAGTGCCGCAGAACGGATCGAGGACTTGCACTGGTTTCTCCACAGTCCCGATCAATTCTTCGACGACCTTCACTGAATAGGCAGGCGTCAGCCTAAGCCATCCGTGCCGTCCCGTTCGGGCGTTATACTTATGTGTATAATCCGCTCGTTGCCGTAGCCCTTCCGGGATTTCTATTCTCATTTCGTTTCCGGCGTTAGTATTGCGCGCAGGATTCCGTCGATCTCCTTATGAAGTTTCACGCTATTCCTCTCAAAAAAAGCGGCCAGGTCGTAGCCAATCACGTCCTTCATGAAATCATAGGTAGAAAGAAGAGGATTGTTTTCACCCAAGAGTCCCGTTACTATTGCCCACTTTGCTGCTCGGTAGCGAAGAAAGATATCGCTATCGATTTGCGCCGACAAAATCACTGCACAGGGTAAGTATCCCTTTGTGTAGGCCGTCGCCGCGTTTGCGAGATCTGCGTTTTGCCGCTTGGAATCCTTACTCTTGTATCCCTGACGCACCTCGAACACCGTCCCCACCAGTGTTGAAAATACCCGCCTATCTACGTCAAGCGATTCAGCCGAGCGGCGCATCCATTCATGAAAACGCTGGCGAATAGTGGTGTCCTTTATCTCGGGTAGCGGCACTCGGCCATCGAGGGATAATGTGCGCGTCCGCCCACCGGGCGCCTGGACTTGATATGACCATCGCACCGATCGCGCCGACAGTCCAAGACTATCCTGCAATATACGGCGGAATAGCGCCTCGCATCCGATCCCAATTTGCCGATAAACGCTCGTCATGCCTCCAGCGGCTTTATGCGCCGCATACATCAAAGGGTTATCAAGGCCGAACCAACTATAAAGGGGATCTGCACGATAGAGTTTCTGAAATTGGTGAAGCGATAGCCCCCCGCCACTGATGCCTTGGCCGAACCTTGGCATGTACTTTGCGCAGATATAGATTGGTTCCAGCACGATCTTCAGGTACTGTTCATCAGCCACAGACATATACTCGCTCTCCCTTGGCCCAATTCTACTCCAGCATCATCAACGACGTAAAGGGAGAATTCACAAGCAGCCCTGAGTGTTTACCCACAGCGACTCGACCCTTATATGGACTCGCTGTGCAGAAATCTATCGTGGACTAGAAGCCTTGATGTCGACAATCGTGACGAGGTGGATCCGGTCGCCTGGGATTACGCGGACGGGCGCTCTCAGCCCGGCGAGAGTCAGAGGTTAGGCCTTCCGTCAGGCTCATAAGCTTGAAAATCTCGTTTTAGGGGTGGTACAGTGCGTGGGGTTAGCTAATTGGCCAAAAAGGTCTGAATTATCTAATAACAGAATATTGGATCAACGGTGTGAAAAAGGATTTCATCGACCTCTCATCGAGAGAAGTTAACGAACTACTGCCAGACAAATGGAATATTAGTCTATTCAAATTTGCTCAGATATTTGCTCATGGGGCCAGTGACTGGGCCTTGGAAATCGAAAAACCTATAACGAAGCGAACAGCGTTGAGCGTTTCAAAATCCTTATGCGCCTTAAGAAAGCACATTTTGAAAACGATGATTAATATTCAAAAGAGCCTTCGGACTGGTCTTGATAAGAACACATCTGAGGAAAGGCTAATAGAATCCTGTCAGCTTCGCCCTTTTTTTGATCATTTGAGTTTGATGGATAGGATATATGGTGGTCGAGAGCATGGGTTCCAGGAAAAAAAGGGGGCTCGCCTAAAGAAGAGAAATAATATTGTCGCAAGTTGGGGGATTCTTATAGAAAAAAGCGGGGGTGCAATTGATTGGGACTTTGTAGCAAAACTCTATGAGTGGTTCTGGATGAAGCTCGAAAACTATGATTATTATAAGCCCTTAAAGCCTCCTAAAGACGATCCAGTTCGTCAATTCAGCACTACGTTTCATCGGCATAAAAAGAACTGGTTCTGTCAAGCCTCTGCTTTATCTGGAATGGATGAGGACATTACTATATTCTATCCAACCGGAACTTCGTGTACGCTTTCGCATAATTACATTTATCATTTACTTAAAACTGAATATAACAAATTGATAGTGCCGCGTGCTTATCAAGAGCCTTCTCGATATTTGGGGAGAACAGGTGGGGCAATCCCCGGGACTAGGAATGAAGAGATGAAGTCATATTACCGCTATGCAATCGAACTTTTCCTAAGATCAGGTGTGGATTTAAGGAAATTGCCTCCGTTGATTATCTTCCCTGATAAGTCGTACTTTAGCACAGCCTTCTAACACGCCTCCCGGTTTCACAATTCTTTCGGACAATTTCTTATTCTGAAATTAACAAGTGTAGAAATTGCGCTCAAATTGATACCGAATAAGGAAGGCATGAACGACTAAGGAAGATTTGAAGATGGCGATTGAAAGACGCTGGCTAAGGGTTTCAGAGGCAGGGGAATACTTAGGCCTCCATCCGAAGAGCATATATCGGGCATGCTGCCAAAGGAAGATACCGTTTTCCAAGGTTCCCGGAATTGGCGTCCGCATTGATAAGCGAAGGCTCGATGCGCTGCTGGAACGGGAAGGGGTCAATCCGCGGGAATTCGGCAAGGCGCTTAAAACCAAGAAGAATGATGCATAACTTGGCCTGCGCCAGTCGGGGCGCTGCATCGGTTTATCGATGAGGTAAACAGCTTGAACGATAAGAGAAAGTTAGTTGGCTTCCGGATGTTCGATCCGGGAGAAAAATTAACGCGGCAGGTTAAGGTATCCATGCCGATAAACTACCTTCGGGAAGTAGATTCCATTGCGAAGGACCTTAGAATGCCCAAGAGGTTTATTTATTGGGGTGCAGTAGCGAATTACATCGACGTTTGCCGGAGGGGCGGCAAAAGAGGCCAGGGGAATTAAATGTTCTTTGCCCTCCATGCTGAAAAATGGCTCTCTGGCTCGACCAGGACAGAACTATCACCGGATGAACGAGCCTGTTTTATCGACATACTGGCAAGGGCAACGCTCATAGGGGCTGATGAGCCAGGAGAGATCCGCTTTGTCAACGAAGAACAGCTCGCTATTGAGGTCAGAAACACACACGAACTACTCTTAAGAACACTTGAAAAATGCAAAAGGTTCAAAAAAATTAGAATTCATGAAGATCGGAAAGAAAAAATTCACGTCCTAAGAATATTGAATTGGAAGAAATATCAGCACGTTTATATGCATCAAAAAGCTTATCGCCAGAGGCAAAAGGCTCTGAGAGAGAGGCAGGAAGCTGGGACCAATAATGATAACCGAAAAATAACCGGAGATAATCGGCGTATAGCCGGTTATGGGGATAGGATAGGAGAGGATAAGGATTATGAAAAGGATAAAAGAAGGGATAGGGATAACCTGTCCAACAATCCATCCAAGAGAAACTTTCTTGCACTATTGGAAGAATTATCAAAAGACCCCAAAACTCCTTACCCCTTTAATCCCGTCCTAGATGGGGCGCTGTATGATCAAGCCCGCACGTCCTGCCCTAATGCTAACCTTCAGGCCGAAGTCGAAAAAAAGTTCATTCATTGGAAATCGGATAAGCCGGAATATCCAATGGTCCCGGAGAGAGCTCGTAGGCAGCTGCTTGCTTGGTTAAAAAAAGAAGAAGAATTCCAAGAGAAAGAGCATGGTTGGTCTAGTTCGTCAGATGGAAACAGCAAACCGGGGGAGGGCAGGCACCTGGGGCAGAAATCGTGACAAAAATAAAAGCGATAAAAAAATACTGTTTCGATTGCTCCGGCGGAACAAATAAGGAAGTAACGCTCTGCCCAGCGTTCGACTGTCCGCTATGGGAATACCGGACGGGTTGCCATGTATCTTCGGGCATGTATAAGCGCAGAATTGAGGCCGCATTCAAGAATTATGCGGCGGATTTCGAGGAGATGTCGCGGGAGGGCCTAGATTTGGCCGGTTTCCGCGCTCCAGGACGAGCTACATCGAGTTCTGGAAGCAAACGAAGAGCCGTAGCCACTGGGGCATGGAAAGCAGAGGATAACCCGCAAAAGGGGCTTTTTTGATTAGGATCGCGCGCTAGCTTGCTAGCATTTAAAATAGAAATATCTGATGAAACGGCTAGAGGATCAGAAAAAGGGTCCGGAAAAGCGAGTATCAGAGTGAAACAGGCGCTCCTCACCGCAAAAGAAGCGAGCACCTACCTTTGTGTACACCCTAAAACTATCTACAGATGGACGGATGAGGGCAAAATCCCCTTCCTCAAGCTCGACAGACTCCTTCGGTTCAACCCTAGAGAGATCGAGAAGTGGCAAAACAGCCATGCGTGCCGTATTCTCCCCTTCCCGGAGGCCTCCCCCAAGCTTTCCTTCCCTCTCGCACACTATGATAGAATGCACTTGAAAGGAGGCAAGAGCGCTTTGGGCAAAGACTCAAAGCGCTGGAACTATGGCTTTGGTGCCATCTATCTGAGAAAGACGAAAAGGAAAAAGGACCGCTGGTACATTGATTTCAATGACGGCCAGGGAAGAAGGCAAAGGCAGGTGGTCAGGGACGCCCAATCCCGGGGGGAAGCGCTGATAGCCCTTCAATCCAAGGTGGCTGAAGTTTTTGGCGGAAGATTTAGTGCGAAAAGAAAACGTGAGCCTATGACATTCACTGAGCTAGCCAAAACCTACATTGAGGATTATGCCCAGGCGAACAAAAAGAGCTGGAGATGCGACCACTACTGCCTGGAAGCGCACCTAAAGCCCTGCTTCGGCCGCCTTGGGCTTGAGGACGTATCCCCTCTTCTGATCGAGCAATACCGGACTGAGCGGCTGAAGTCCGGCGTCCGGAAATCGACGACCAACCGCGAATTGGCATTGCTAAAGAAAATGTTCAACCTGGCCATCGATTGGGGCTTTGCCGCAACGAACCCGGTCCTCAAAGTCAAGCTGTTTTCGGAAAAGGACAACGTTAAAGAACGTATCCTGTCAGAGGAGGAAGAAGTCCGGCTTCTGGCCCAGTGCGCTGCCTACCTCAGGCCGATCGTTCTTGCCGCTCTTAACACAGGGATGAGAAAAAACGAAATCCTGACCCTGAAGTGGGGCGATATCGACCTCAAACAGAGGGCGATTCTTCTAACCAAGACCAAGAGCGGGAAGCGCCGCACGATCCCTATTAACGGCACGCTCTTAGAGATCCTGGAGGAACTCAAGGCAGAATCCGAAAGCGAGTACGTGTTTCCGGGGCCGGGAGGCAGGTGCCTGGCAACTGTCCAAAGAGCCTTCGAGAGCGCTTGCCAAAGGGCGGGGGTCAAAGGTTTGAGGTTCCATGACCTGAGGCATACGTTCGGCACGAGGCTGATCCGGAGAGGTGTGGATATCGTAACCGTCCAGAATCTTCTCGGCCACTATAGCGTCACAGTCACCCAAAGATACACGCACACAGGCGGCGAGCAGAAGGAGGAAGCGGTCGAGCTCCTCACGGCTCAAGCGGCCAAAATCCCCGAAAATCTGTCACACAGTTGGCACACGGCGAAGGGCGAAGGAAGCGAAGTCCGTACAACTCCTCCATTTTCAACGAATTAGAGATGAAGACTTTGGCTCGCGGGTATGACTCTGGATCATGCAATCAAGGTTCGAATCCTTGCTTCCCAGCCAATCTTGTTTTCGCCTTTTCCCCTGATTTTTCGTGAGTTTTCATTTCGTTCGTCTTTCAATCCTTAAACCGTAGTT
>Ga0187866_1003970_pt1 | contig 10690 bp, 10 predicted proteins | sample June2016WEW_11_1_3_FD_133013 | JGI IMG/M metagenome (GOLD analysis project Ga0187866, IMG submission 133013) | Peatland microbial communities from SPRUCE experiment site at the Marcell Experimental Forest, Minnesota, USA - June2016WEW_11_150 | ecosystem: Environmental > Terrestrial > Soil >... | reverse complement strand
GGCAACCGCGAGGAGGGCGCGCCACACGCCCAACCGGGCGAGCGCGTCGTCGACTTCGGCTTGTGCCAGGATGCGGTCGGCTTCGGCCACCTCCACGATGTTTCCCAGCCCCGACCTGTACCTCGCATCTGCCTGTTGCACGCCTGCCCGGGCAGCTTCCAGTTCCGTTGGGGTGTTTCTAGCAACGCGCTGCGCGCCGGCAAGCGTGGCGCGGGCTTTTTCCATCTGTCCGTTCAAGTCCTGGATGAACTGATCATATTTGTCTGTTTCGCGCAGTTCGTTGTGAAGCTCAATTTCCTTGCGCGCCTTGAGAGATGAAAAGTCAAATGCAGAAAAAGTTACCGTTATTCCGATCCCCCAGTTCTGAATGTTGGGCCCTAAACCGGAAGCAGCCCCTCCCGTCGTGCCGTCGGGGCTGATACCCGTTCCTCGGGCATAGCTCGTGCCCTGCAGGTCGAATCGTGGAAAGTACGAACGGTCGAGCGTTTTCTCTTTCGATTTCACTTCGGCAATCGCAGCGGCTTGCGCGAGCGCAAGCGGATGATTAGCCGGGGCAAAAACTCCCGGTGTCTGTTCGGGCGGCTGCTGCAACAGCGGTCCCGGTTGCACCGACAAATCGTGCGGATCGAGACCGAGCAGCTGTGCCAGGCCTGCGCGCGCAACTTCGGCAGCCTGCTCCGCCTCGATCAACTGATTCTCCGCGAGTGCGATTTCCGCATGCGCGCGCGAGGCATCGGCTCCGGGCTTCAAATCACTTTTTACCAATGCGTCCACGATGCCGCCGAGGACGCGCGCCCGCTCGACGGCTGCCCGGGCTGCCACGGCGCTTTCATCGGCGGCCAGGATCGTGAGAAACGCATCGGCGGCGGCGGCGGCCACCTGAAGCCTGGTGACTGCGACCTCCGTGCCGGCGCGGTCGCGCGCGATCTGAGCTTCCGCCACCAGTGCCCGGCGCAACCCGAAATCAAAAGGTTCCCAGGCGACCTGCACGCCTACCGCGGATCCCCAGACGCTGCCGAGCGAATTGGTGCTCTGCACCGGCCCGGAAATCGGCGAGATCACCGGCTGAATAAGAAGCATGCCAAATTCGTTGTTGTGTGTCGCACGGTTTACCTGCCCGATGAAATCGGCGCGCGGAAGGTAGCTCGTGCGCACCAGTTTGATCTGAGCCTCAGCCGCTAAGACCTGTTCGAGCGAGCTCTTGACTGCGGGATATCTGTCCGACGCCTGCTGGACCGCTTGCTCGAGGGTGAGAGGAGTTTGCTGTGCCAGTGCGACGCCACCTGCCAATGCCATTATCGAAGTTGCAATCAGCTTGGTCATCGTCGGGATTCCTTTTTGCTTTTGCCTCCGCCCAACATAGAGAACACACGGATACCATCATGATCCTGGTGGAAATCTTAGGCAAGCGCGCAAGGATTTGCGCATGCTTGACTGGGCGGATAATCATGGCAGCAGTCTTGCAAGAGGATCTTGCAGCATCGCTTTACTGCCCGAGCCTCCGAGATCTGCCGACGGAGCCCCGGCAGGGGCGAAAGGGTTATATGTGCACTTTTTTTCTGTCGCCCCTTCTGGGCTCGGCTGGCTGCGTTCCCTAACCCCGGGCTGCGCTGCGCTTGCCCGGGGCTACTATCTCGCTGCCCCGCCGGGGCAGCGCGCAAAGTAGCCGAGATTCGAACTGCCCGTTCGGGGCAGCGCAGAAGACGGCCAGCGACAGAAACTCGTTAGCGATTGATGGCTTGCATGCCGGCGGGTTGGTAGCGCTCACCCGCCGCCGCTCCCAGCGGGAAAGCATTATCCAGCCTGCGCATCTCGTCCTGTGTGATGTTGACTTCGATTGCTCCCAGGTTTTCTTCCAGGTAACGAACGCGCTTTGTCCCTGGAATGGAGACAATGTCTTCGCCCCGAGTCATCAGCCAGGCCAAAGCCAGCTGTGCCGGGGTGCACCCCTTCTCCTGAGCTATGAGCTGCACAGTGTCAGCAAGATGCTGATTGCGATTGAAGTTTTCGCCTTCGAAACGAGGATGACGCCGGCGCCAATCATCTTCAGCCAAATCATCGATCTTTTTGAAGCGGCCCGTGAGAAAACCTCGGCCAAGCGGGCTATAGGCGACAAAACCCACACCGAGTTCACGGCATGTGGGTAGAATCTCGCCTTCCGGATCGCGGCTCCACAGGGAGTATTCGGTTTGCAGTGCGGCGATCGCATGAACAGCGCAAGCGCGCCGCAAAGTGGAGGGCGCGGCTTCAGACATCCCCAGATATCGGACTTTCCCTGCCTCCACCAGTTCCGCCATAGCGCCGACCGTATCCTCGATCGGCATTTTGGGATCTACACGGTGTTGATAGTAGAGATCGATCACATCTACGCCGAGGCGCTGCAAGCTTGCGTTGCAAGCCGAGCGCACATATTCGGGGCGGCTGTTCACGCCTAGAAATTCGCCGTTCGGTCCGCGCACGTTGCCGAACTTGGTGGCCAAAATCACTTGATAGCGGCACCCGCGCAAGGCACGCCCGATGAGTTGCTCATTGCGCCGTGTGCCGTACATGTCGGCGGTATCCAGGAAATTGCAACCGAGATCGATGGCGCGATGAACAGTCGCGACAGATTCGGTTTCATCGGCATCGCCGTAAAACTCCGACATTCCCATGCAGCCCAGGCCGATGGCTGAGACCTCAAGATCCTTCCCCAACTTGCGTTTTTGCAGATCGACTCTCCTTGTGGCATCTATCGAGGCACACCGCGCATCCGTGGTATGTGGTCCAAGAGCCAATGACGGGTTGCCCAAATGGCAACCCGGTGTCATAAATTATACAGTTGTCAGAATGACTAAGATACCTGCGGCAGGAGTCAACGCTTGCAGCATGACAATTCCGCGATGTGGACTGGACCGCTGAATCAACAATCAGAGCGGGCTGATGTTGCGTGAATCCCGATGCAAGGGCGGAAGGACATAAAACGTAGAAAGGTGATGGGGGCGACTGAGTTGTTCCGGATGCAGCAGCCCGGCGGCAAGATCGGGCACGCCGAAATCGGCATCGGAAACTCTCGCATTATGCTCGCGGACGAATTCCAGGAGATGGGCTTCCGCGGTCCCCAGGCGCTGGGAGGCACGCCGGTAAGCATGCTGATCTACGTGCCGGACGTGGATGCCGTGGCGGCCCGGGCTGTCGCCGCCGGCGCAAAGCTCATCCGCCAGGTGGAGGACAAGTTTTATGGCGACCGCGCCGGCACCTTTGAAGATCCCTTTGGGCACGTTTGGACGATCGCGACCCACACGGAGGATGTGTCGCCTGAAGAGATGCAGCGGCGAGCCATGGCTGCGTCCGGCAGTTGATCGCGCCGGGAAACCCGTTTACATGGCGCCCTCGTCCGCGGAAGGTCCGTAGATTGCCGGTACCGGTATGTTGTTCAGCCGGAGATACACGCCGAGCTGAGCGCGGTGATGGACGCTGTGATTAAAAACAAAGCTCCGCAAAACTGCAAATCGCGGCAGCGTAAGCACGGTTTTGCCTCCGTGCAATAGGGTCCACGGCTTGCTCAGATGCTTGTCCGTCGTGGAGGAGATGATCTCACGCGCGGAGGCGGCGTTCTTGTCGAACATCTCCAACAGTTCTTTCCTGGATTTGATTTCCGGCGGACGATACGGCGGCGCGCCTGGAGGCGCAATGTCGACAGAATCCTTCGAAATCGTCTCGTTTACCCAGGACGGAATCTGAGCCAGGTGCAGGGCAAGCCATCCCATGGTTCCGGATTTCTCATGCGGTTTCCAACCGAGTTTATCCTCTGGGACGCGCTCCAGGCTCTTGCGCGTGAGCGCCGTTTCGGCGTCGAATTCCTGCAAAAAGACTTGTTTCAGTGTCATAAATTCCTCCATTCTCCCAGCGCGTGAGTTTTGCGAATCACCATGCTGATTCAAAAACAATAACAGAGGAACCATTCTTGAGGAATGGCAAGCTGCGACGCCCTGTGTAATGCCTGGCGTGCCTGCGGAATGAGAAAGGCGGAAGCCGGGGGAAGCAGGGATTTTGCTGGAGGCGCCGAGCGGATTCGAACCGCTGCATAAAGGTTTTGCAGACCTCTCCCTTAGCCACTTGGGTACGGCGCCCCGCGTGTTGATGCGGTTAGATTTTATGCGCTCATGCTGCTGATTTTCAAGGGATTTCACCCTTGCCATCGCGTTGGCGCTTGGAATAGTCCATAATTCAGGAGAGGTTGGATAATGTCAAAGCGGGCAGCATCGCAGGCAAGAAACCTCGTTATTCTCCTGGCGATCGCTCTCTTTCTGGGGGCGGCCGTTTCTCTATTCCTCAATCTTCGGAAAGTGGATTCCCAATATCTGGAACTGGCACGCATCGTCGGCCGGACCACCTCTGAGACCCTGCTTGCGATGCGGAATTGGAACACTCAACATCAGGGTGTCTACGTGCCGCTGTCTCCGGATGTGCGTCCCAATGAATACCTTGTGGATCCGCTGCGAGATCTGGTCAGCACTCAGGGGATACAACTCACGAAGATCAATCATGCACAGATGACACGAATGGTCGCCGATCTGCTCGATCAGGAAAGGGGAATCCACGTTCATCTGACGAGCCTGACTCCGATCCGGCCCATGAATGCGGCGGACCCATGGGAAAGAGTTGCCTTGGCGGGTTTTGCAAAGGGCCAGAGGGAAGCGTACGAGCTACAGAGCGATACAACGGGCAAAGGTTGGTTTCGCTATATGGCGCCGCTGAAAGCGGAAAGCTCCTGCATGGCTTGCCATCATGAACACAAAAGCGTGGACGAAATCCGAGGCGGCGTGAGCGTTTCTTTCAGTTACACGTCCTTTGAGGGTCTTATAGATCAGAGCAAGCGCCAGATCTGGTTGTTACACATCTCGGGTCTGTGCGCCTCTCTGGTCCTGATCGTCTTTCTGGGCCGCAAGCTGACACAAAACGTCAGCGCATTGCAGGCTACACTGCTGCGTGTGCGTCAATTGGAGGGGCTGGTGCCGATCTGCGCGAGCTGTAAGAAGATTCGCATCAAAGGCGCCGAGGCGGATAATCAGACGTCCTGGGTGCCGGTCGAAAAATACATATCGGAGCGAACCGACGCGGAATTCAGCCACGGAATCTGCCCGGACTGCAGGGAGAGACTCTACCCCGAACTGTCCTCCCGCCGGAAAACCTGATCGGGAAATGCTGCTTTTTGGAGCGGGAAACAGGATTCGAACTTGTACCCAGGCGCCGCAATCAGTTCCCGGACTCCCGGGTGCCCGGAAAGATCTTTAGAAACCGCCGAACGGATCGTGGCTGCCGGCGCCGAAGTAGTTGATGACGTTAACCGATCGAACCACCTTTGGGGGCATATCGACTATGTCGAGAACGTGGCCGGGACAGCCCAGTTTCGCGCAGACGCGAATCTTATTTTTGCCGCCGGGCAAAATCAGCTCGATGCTCCAATCGGATCCGCACCCTTTTTGCGCGCACGCATGGCGCTCCAGCAAGTCCACGTTACAGTAAGGACAGTAGGCCTTGACGAATGTAGGTTCGTCGCTGGAAAACTTTGGAATAAAACTAAAAAGTTTGGCGTGACTTCCCCAGAAGGCATCGACAAAAAGAAGGCCGGACTCGTCATTGATAACGACCTTCAATTTGATCGCGGCCTCATCGTGGATGCGCACACTGTCAACGATCAAGTTGTGACCATTGGGACAGAATAGCGATTCCACCAGGAGAAAATCGTGGTTCCTTTTCTTGATCAACCGAAATCCTCTGGGAATTGTCTGGATGAAAGCATCCGGAACCTTTCGTGCGGTGAGCTTCATAAAGTCCTCGCATTGATGTTGTGGTTTTCCGTGTGCCGCAAAGTCCTATCTTAGCGTATTCAGGAAAAAGGTGACAGGCACCTTTATTCGCCCGGAATATCTCCTTGAATGGAATCGCGCCCCGCGAAAAAAGGTGCCTGTCACCTTTTTCTCGCCTGTCTTGCCTGGGGAGGCGCCAATGGGGCGGCAACGCATCCAAATTCATGGTAGCGCATCTCGTTCAGGGCTCCTAAAAAAGCGAGGTTCAGAAGTCGAAACTTCCAAGGAAAGCGCGCACCACGTATTCCTTCGGCCCGCTCGAGTTCGTATCCACTCTGCCGAAAAAGGTCGCCGATCGTGGATTTGGTGAAAAATCGCAGATGGGTTCTGTCAAGAATGCCGGATTCTTGATACTCCCATTGGCCGTGAAGCACGAGATCATTGACGATCTCGAAGTAGCGAATATTCGGTATGATCGCCACGACTCGTCCCGACGGTCCTAGCTTGGATCGAACCCGGGAAAGGACCAACCATGGGTTTTCGAGATGTTCGAGTACATCGTTGAAAACGATGCAGTCGAAATACTGGTCTGGTAACTGATCGATGGCCTTTTCTATCGTAGTATTCAGGACATGCTGGAGCCGAAGCGCAGCTTTTTCGGCTGCAGGCTGGTGAGGTTCAATTCCCCACACCTCGCAGGGTTGTCGTTGCTGAACGGCAGCTCCGAAGGCTCCGTACGCACAGCCAACGTCGAGGAGAACCCGGATGTGCGACGGAACCAGCGCAAGAGCCGGTGTTCGAGGATTATCAGGATAAGGATAGATACCATGCGACGACTCGTTGGGTGGTTCCATATCCATCAGGAGCTCCTTGCCATTATCCCATCTCGCTCTTTCTTCTGAGTCCGTCCCCCAGCCATGTTACTCGCAATTCTATTACTCAACATCTCGATATCCCAACGTGGCTGTGCGATACAAGGATCCTAGCATGCGGAAAGGAGTGTGCACGGTGACAAATAAAGTCGTGATCTGCAGTCTGAGCCTCATGATTGCCGCAAGCTCCTGTTCAAGACCGAAGCAGGTGCAAGTTCCGGCGCCGGAACCTAAGACGGCCGTACCGGCAAGGGAGGAGAGAATCACTCTGGTGCTGTCCGTTGGAGGAAGCAGGGGACTGACCCATATAGGAGCCATTGACGCCCTCAAACAAAAAGGTGTCAAGATACACTCTGTTTTCGGAAACAGCATGGGTGCGGTCGTTGGAGGGCTCTACGTCACTGCTCCGAACTCTGATCTGACGGGGCGCTATCGCGCACTGATCGCCGCCTACCAGAAAAGGACTGAAGAGAGTACGCCTCTTTATCGAAAGGTAGCCATCTGGCTGAGGCTCACGGAACTCTCATTCGAAAACAAGCAGTTCGAGACCGCAATGGGAGATTTGTTCACCCATGCAAAGATCGAGAATTTACCGATAAAATTCGCCACCAGTTACAAAGCCATGGAAGGCGGTACATTAAGAGATGTGGATCGGCTCAGCGGAGATCTTGCCGAGGCCATCGCACGAAGCTCGAACAATCCGTTCATTTTTAAGAATGCGGAGCTGGTTTTTATTGATCCGGGGCTGGACCGGATTTCCGCTGTGCCTGTAGAAGACGCATTCCGGGCGTTCCATCCGGATAGAATCATTGCCGTCAATGCGACCGGGGATCCGATATTTCAGACGAAGGAAGTCACCTGCAGCGTCGACGAGGTGAAACTCAATATTCCAGAGTTCACGCCAGGGGAGGAATTACGCGGCGCCGGCAAAAACTTCGATTGGCTCTACAAAATTGGATTCGACGGAATGACGGAATCTCTGTCGCGGATCCCGCGAAAATAGCGGTCCGCAGCTCCCATAGGAATTAGTGGCGAGAAAATGTTGTCTTAAATCATGACGGGATCTGCACTAAGGTCGGCTTGCGGAACCAGGTTTCGTACCCGATGATAAACCATCCAATGGGGAACCCCCCTTCATGGGTGATCACGACTCCAAGTTCATGAGCTTCCGGGGGCACTTCAAAGGCGCGAGTAGCTGCAATCGATTCCTGTGGCTCGAGCATGACGTTGAAAGGGATGTCGGACTTTTCTGGAATCGGGTCGTAACGTTGGCCACGATTATCGGTCAAATAGACGACTACTCCATTCTCGCGCTGGGATGCTCGACGGGCACGGCTTGAGAGTCTCAGGGTCACGGAGATGCCGGGGCGCACCGGAGTCCGGTTGACGTTTTCCACGCTGATGCACCAGTCGTCAAAACAAACCGGCTCGCCCACATTCACCACACGACGTGGAAGGATTACGGACGTGAGCGCAACGATTCCCAGATAGATTCCCACGCAGATGCCATACGCCTTGAGGATGCGGAGGGCTCGAACGCCTCGCCCACGAATTGCGACGACCGCTGCAGTGAGGGTGGTTACAACACTCGCAAAGAACACGGCAATGAACAGCAGATCGAAAATATTCATCTACACTCCTCGATAGTGAAGTACTTTGCATTGTAGAGTACTCTCTATTACCATTGCAACCACTTTGCGCCATATGAATGGCGTTACCACCGACTCATTGGAAAAATCCGCAAGCCAGGCGCAACCTGGATCCGGATGAATTAGGACTTCATTTGTTCTGTTCTGGTAAATCATTGTGGGATTTTAGGTTATTTGGAGCGGGAAACGGGATTCGAACCCGCGACTTCAACCTTGGCAAGGTTGCACTCTACCACTGAGTTATTCCCGCTCCGTGCTTGAGGCGGAGAGATAGTAGCAAAGGGCACAGACGGGGGTCAACGGTTTTACGGCTTCAGAAGGCATTTCGATAGAGGGCGATCTCCTGGCCTTGAGTGTCCGGCGCAATTACAGCTATCACGTCGAAGCGGTATGCGTACTGTCCGAGATCGTAGCGTGCGATGAATTCGTCGGCCGCCGATTGCAGACTCTGCTGCTTTTCCCAGTCCACGAATTCCCAAGGATCTCCGAACTCTTTCGACGCGCGGGTCTTGACCTCGATAAAGACAAGAACGCTTCCTTCCAGTGCCACCAGATCCAGCTCGCCGCGGCGCGCATGGAATCTGCGTGCCAGGATGTCGAAACCCTGCTTCATGAGGTAGCGGCAGGCCGCACGTTCCCCTTTGCGTCCCATGAGCAGATGAGGAGCGGTCATACCCTTGGAATTTGTGTGTGGGGTTCTTTTTTTCTAAAAGACTAACCTCGAAGGCTCGAAGACTCCAAGAGTCTCTAAGGGTTATTTCCGACGAAGTGGCCTTGTGATCAGCGGCGACGTTTCCACCGGACACCGTCTTTTGTGTCTTCCAAATGAATTCCCTGGGATTCAAGCAATTTGCGAATCCGGTCCGCTTCGGCGAAATCCCGGCGGCGGCGCGCCGCCTGGCGCTCCTCGATCCGCTTCGTGATCTCGGCATCCAGCAATTCCGGCTGGGTCCTCAGCACCGCAAGAACGCGATCGACATCCTTGAGAAAATCGATGGCGGCGCGGGCGTCACCCGGCCCGAGCGTGCCCTGCTCATCCAGCTGATACGCGGAACGGACAAAATCAAAGACCGCTGCGAGCGCGGCGGATGTATTGAGATCATCGTCCAGCGCGGCGATGAAGTTCTCTCGGGTGGCCGAAACACCGGCTGCAAAGTCGGGGCTTGGGTCGCCGGGGCCGGCCTTCTCGGTCATGCGCAGCAAGAAATCTTCCAGGCGCCGGACGGAAGCCTCCGCCTGGCGCAGTCCATCCGCTGTGAAGTTCAGCTGTCGGCGGTAGTTGACAGATAACAGGAGATATCGAATCGCCTCGGCGGAATGTCCGTCGGCCAGAAGGGAGCGAAGGGTATAATAATTTCCCTTCGACTTGGACATCTTCTCCCCTTCCACGAGCAGAAATTCGGAATGCGCCCAGTATCGTACAAATGGCAGGCCCGTAGACCCTTCACTCTGTGCGATTTCGTTCTCGTGATGCGGGAAGATCAAATCCACGCCACCGCAATGGATGTCAAATGAGGAACCAAGGTACTTCATGCTCATCGCGGAGCACTCGATGTGCCAGCCGGGCCTGCCCGGCCCGAGCTCCGTTTCCCAGTAATCCTCATCTTCCTTGCGTGCCTTCCAGAGCACGAAATCTCGAGCATCGTCCTTTTTCTCATACTCGTCGCTGTCGACCCGGCCGGCCGCCTGCATACCGGAGAAGTCCTTCTTGCTCAGTTTTCCATATTCCGGGAAAGTTGCGATGCTGTAATAGACGGAGCCATCCTTTACATATGCGTGGCCCTTTTCCTCCAGGTCGCGGATCAGACTCACCATCTCAGGAATGTGGTCCGTGGCCCGCGGGAGCAGCGGCGGCAGCTCAATGTGCAGAACCTTGGCATCCTCAATAAAAGCCTCGGTGTATTTAACGGTGTAGTCTTTGAGGCTCATTCCCTGTTCGCGCGCGTTCCGGATCGTCTTGTCGTCGACGTCGGTGATGTTCATGACATGGATGACGTTGTAATTACGGTAGCGCAGATAGCGGGTCAGAATATCCTGGAACACGAAGGTGCGAAAATTTCCGATATGAGCGTAATCATAGACCGTGGGGCCGCAGGTGTAGACGCGCACCACGCCCTCTTCCAGCGGATGGAACTCCTCCTTGTTTCCGGTCAACGTGTTGTGCAGGGTGAACATAGTCGTCTCCGGATCATCGCGGGACGCAGGTTACTCTCGCCCGAGTGCTGAGTCAAGAATCGGACTCGAACCCGGCTTATACAGAACGAATTGTCATTCAGGCCCGGCCGTAAGGCCGGGATAGGGGTTGCGGAGAGACGGAGCGCCGAAGACGCGGCACCTGAAAATTCAATAGTGCCGCGCCTTCGGCGCTCGATTTTTCATC
>Ga0187866_1003962_pt1 | contig 10703 bp, 11 predicted proteins | sample June2016WEW_11_1_3_FD_133013 | JGI IMG/M metagenome (GOLD analysis project Ga0187866, IMG submission 133013) | Peatland microbial communities from SPRUCE experiment site at the Marcell Experimental Forest, Minnesota, USA - June2016WEW_11_150 | ecosystem: Environmental > Terrestrial > Soil >... | reverse complement strand
GGTACCGCGCCGGTGGAATGCGCGGGGATACCGCGCCGGTGAAATGCGCGGAGGTACCGCGCCGGGGGGAGAGCGCAAGTGGCAATGGATGACAGGAACAGGGATCGAGACCGGGGCCAGGGCGAGTTCCTCGAGAAGCTCGTCAAGCTCAACAGGGTCGCCAAGGTGGTCAAGGGGGGCCGTCGGTTCTCCTTCTCCGCCCTCACCGTGGTCGGCGATCGCGCCGGCCGGGTGGGCTACGGATTCGGGAAGGCGAACGACGTGTCGGACGCCATCCGCAAGAGCATCGAGAAGGCGAAGAGGAGCATGGTCCGAGTCCCCATGAAGAAGGCAACCCTCCCGCACCAGGTGATCGGAAAGTTCAAGAGCGCGCAGGTGCTCCTGAAGCCCGCCGCGCCCGGGACCGGAGTCATCGCCGGAGGACCTGTCCGCGCGGTGATGGAGGCGGCGGGAATCCACGACGTCCTGTCAAAGTCGCTGGGCTCCTCGAACGCGATCAACACGGTGAAGGCCGTGTTCCAGGGACTGGATTCGTTGATGGATCCGCGGGTGATCGCGGCAAATCGGGGCCGGACCCTGAAGGACATGTGGGGGTGAGCGTCATGAAAGAAATGCGCGGGGTACCGCACCGTGCTGGGAAGAAGCTGCGGATAAAGCTCGTGCGCAGCACGATCAGCTGCGTGCCCGCCCACCGGGCGACCGTGAAGGCCCTCGGCCTCCGGAAGCTCAATGCCGTCGTCGAGCACAATGCGACGCCGTCCATCGTCGGGATGGTCCGCGCCGTGTCGTACCTGCTCGACGTGGAGGAGATCAGCTGACATGGAAGGCTTCAACATCCGCGCGCCGAAAGGCCAGAGGAAGAACAAGCGCCTGGGCCGCGGGGTCGGGTCGGGTCACGGCAAGACGGCGGGCAAGGGGAATAAGGGCCAGAAGGCACGTGCGGGCGGCGGCGTCCGCCTGGGATTCGAAGGCGGCCAGATGCCGCTGTTCCGGCGCATCGCGCGCCGCGGTTTCTCGAACTACCCCTTCAAGAAGGAGTTCCAGGTCGTCAACGTGTCGGACCTCAACAGGTTCGCCGAGGGCGATGTCGTGAATCCGATCAGCCTCGCGGCGCACGGCCTGGCGCGCAAGAAAGGCGTGGCGGTGAAGATTCTCTCGTCGGGTGAGCTCACGAAGAAGGTAGTCGTGGAGGGCGCACGCGTCTCCGCGTCCGCCCGGCAGAAAATCGTCGCCGTCGGCGGCGAGGTGCGGGATATCCCCGATGGTCAAGGCACAAGGGCTGGCGAGGCGAAATAATGGCGAATCCGCTTGTAGATATCTTCAGGGTCAAGGAGCTCCGCGACCGGATCCTGTTCACGATCGGGATCCTCGTGATTTATCGTCTCGGGACGGTCCTTCCAGTTCCCGGCATCAACATCGCCGCGCTCAAGCTCCACTTCGATGCCATGGGCAGCTCGGGGGCGCTGGGGATCGAGGACTTCCTGGACTTCTTTGCCGGCGGAGCATTCAAGAACTTCTCCATCTTCATGCTCACCATCATGCCCTACATCTCCATGTCGATCATCATGCAGCTCCTCACGATCGTTTTCCCGAAGCTGAAGAAGATCCAGGAGGAGGATGGCGGAAAGAAGAGGATCAACCGCTGGACCCGGTACGGCACCGTCGTGGTGTCGCTGATCCAGTCCTACACGGTCACCGTGTACGCGAACAGCATCCCGGATGCCATCGCGATCGGGCGCCTGCCCTTCGCCCTGATGGCGATGCTCTCCATCACCACGGGCACGATGTTCCTCATGTGGCTGGGAGACCAGATCACGAGGCGCGGAATTGGCAACGGCATCTCGATGATCATCTTCGCGGGGATCGTGGCCCGCATCCCCGGCGCCCTGTGGACCCTCTTCGTGCAGATGGGCCAGCGGACGCTGAACCCCGTGTTCGTCTTCCTCGTCCTCGCCCTGTGGGTCGTGGTCATCGGCCTGGTCATCATGGAGCAGCAGGGGCAGAGGAAGATTCCCGTGCACTACGCGAAGCGCGTCATCGGGCGCAGGATGTACGGCGCGCAGAACACGTACCTCCCGTTCAAGGTCAACCCCTCGGGGGTCATCCCCGTCATCTTCGCCTCTTCCCTCCTGCTTTTCCCCGTGCAGATCGCGAATGGCCTGGGAGCGAGGATCGCGTGGCTCTCCCGGTTCGCCGCCTGGATGAGGCCGAACGGGTTTGCCTACGATGTCGCCTACGCGCTCCTCATCATCTTCTTCGCCTACTTCTACACGCAGGTGACTTTGAACCCGGTGGAAATCTCCAAGCACATCAGGGAGAACGGCGGTTCGATTCCGGGCATCCGCAGCGAGAAAATGGAAGAGTACCTCTCGCGAATCCTGTACCGCATCATTCTCCCCGGGTCGCTGTTCCTCGCGTTCATCGCGATCATCCCCTCCCTGGTGCAGAGCCTGTTCGGCTTTCCCCAGGTAGTGGCGTACCTCATGGGAGGCACATCGCTGCTGATCCTCGTCGGGGTGGACCTCGATACCATGTCCCAGATCGAAGGGTACCTGAGGATGCACCACCACGACGGCATCGTGAAGCGGGGCAAGATACGCGCCCGCAACCTGTAGGCATATTCTTGAGAGTGGAGCCGGGAACGGAGGCCATCGTATGAAGGTACGCGTCAGCGTGAAACCGATCTGTGACAAATGCAAGGTGATCAGGCGCCGGGGAGTCGTGCGCATCATCTGCACAAACCCCAAGCACAAGCAGCGCCAGCGGTAGGCCTGTGACGGGACGCGAAGCGGGCAGGCGCATTCTAGGAGGAGACTGAATGGCACGTATTGCGGGCGTGGATCTTCCCAACAAGCATGTGGACGTCGCCCTGACCTACATCTTCGGGATCGGCGTCACCTCCGCGCGGAAGATCTGCGCGAGCACGGGCGTCGACCCTGAAAAGCGGACGAACGATCTCACCGCCGACGAGGTGAACAAGCTCAGGACGGTGATCGAGAACGAGTACCGTGTGGAAGGGCGCCTGCGTACAGAGGTGTCGCTCAACATCAAGCGTCTCATGGACATCGGCTGCTACCGCGGCATCCGGCACCGCCGAGGGCTGCCGGTGAGGGGCCAAAGGACGAAGACGAACGCCCGCACCCGGAAGGGCAAGCGGAAGACCGTGGCAGGGAAGAGGAAGAAGTAGACCGGCGACTGAGCGCGAAGCGCTCAGGCGCATTTGTCGGCGACTGAGCGCGAAGCGCTCAGGCGCATTTGCTGCCGAGGGCTGCGAGACACCGCGGGTTCCCGCGGGAGGCAGCCGGACGCACCGAGCGCGGGATTGCGCGCACCAGGAGGAAAGACCTTGGCAAAGACCAAGCGGGAGAAGAAGAAGAAGAATATCGCGGAAGGAAAGGCCTTCATCCAGGCCACCTTCAACAACACGATCGTGACCATCACCGACCTCATGGGGAACACCATCTCCTGGGCGTCGGCGGGGGCCCTCGGATTCAAGGGAGCGAAGAAGTCCACCCCGTTCGCCGCGCAGACCACGGCGGAATCCGCGGGCTCGAAGGCCCTGGAGCAGGGCCTGCACGAGCTGGTCGTGTTTGTGAAAGGCCCCGGAGTCGGCAGCGAGGCGGCGATCCGCGCCTTCGGCGTGCTGGGCATCAGGGTGCGCTCGATCAAGGACGTCACTCCGATACCCCATAACGGGTGCCGGCCGCCGAAGAAGCGGCGGGTGTAGGGAGGAAGAGACAGTGGGAAGGAATATCGGTCCCCAATGCCGGCTCTGCAGGAGCCAGGGATACAAGCTCTATCTCAAGGGAGACAGGTGCAAGGGACCAAAGTGCCCCGTCACCCGGAAGAAGGGAGCCCCCGGCAAAGGGCCCCGCAGCAGGACCAAGAAGATCTCCGATTACGGCGTGCAGCTGCACGAGAAGCAGAAGCTGAAGAGAATGTACGGCATGCTTGAAGGGCAGTTCCGCCTGTTCTTCGGCAAGGCGGTGCGCCACAGGGGCATCACTGGCGAGAACCTCATCCAGATGCTGGAAAGGCGGCTGGACAACATCGTCTACCGGCTCCACCTTGCCCCGTCCCGCAAGGCGGCGCGGCAACTGGTCCTTCACGGTCACATCTCCATCAACGGCCGGCGCGCCTCGGTCCCCTCGCAGCTCGTGAGGGAGAACGACGAGATCGCGGTACGGGAACCCAGCACGAAGCTCACCGCCATCAAGGAAAGCCTGAAGGAGTACTCCCGGTCGGGGATCGTTCCCTGGCTAGAGATCGATCCGGACCGGATGGTCGGGAAGGTCCGCGCCATCCCGCGGCGAAGCGAGATCTCGGATCTCGCGGACATCAAAGAGCAGCTGATCGTCGAGCTGTATTCAAAGTGAGGTGTCCCGCATGGTGCGTAAGAACCTCTTGAGGGGCTTCAAAAAGCCCAAGGGCATCACGTTCGAGCACAGCGAAGTGGAGGCCAACTACGGCCGCTTCGTCGCGTACCCCTTCGAACGCGGCTACGGTGTGACTATTGGAAACACGCTGCGGAGGATCCTGCTGTCCTCGATCCAGGGCTATGCCATCTCCGCCGTGAAGATCACGACGTACAAGGACGACGGCTCGCCCCATATCATCGCCAGCGAGTACGAGCCGATCCCCGAGGTCGTGGAGGACACGCCGGACTTCATCAACAATTTGAAGCAGGTGCAGGTGAGGCTCGCCGGTGACCTGGAAGAGAAGACCATCGTCGTGGAGTCCAAGGGCGGGGGGAAGCTGTCCGCGCGCGACCTCGCCGTGGACTCCGACGTGGAGATCATCAACGGCAGCTTCCACATCGCCTCCCTCATGGAGAAGGCGAACATCGAGTTCGAGATCCAGATCAACCTGGGCCGCGGATACGTGCCGGCGGAGCGCAACGAGAAGTACATCGAGGTGATCGGAACGATCCCGATCGACGCGATCTTCTCGCCCATCCAGAAGGTAAAGTACAGCGTGGAGAACACGCGCGTGGGCCAGCGCACCGACTATGACAAGCTCATTCTGGAAATATGGACCGATGGCACGATCACCCCGGATGACGCCCTCGCGGAGGCGGCAAAGATCGCGAAGGACCATTTCACGATCTTCATCAATTTCGACGAAGCCGAGGCCGGCGGGGACGACGAGGTGGACGAGGACGAGGAGCGCATCCGCGCCCTCCTCGACACGCCCGTGGAGGAGTTGGAGCTCTCCGTGCGTTCCAGCAACTGCCTGCGGAATGCGAACATCCGCACGATCGGCGACCTGACGAAGAAGACCGAGGAAGAGATCACCAAGACGCGGAACTTCGGGAAGAAGAGCCTCCAGGAGATCCGGGACAAGCTCCAGGCACGCGGGCTGGACCTCGGGATGAAGGACTACTCGGCCCTGAAGAAGCAGCTGAAAAAGCAACTCGCCGGTGAGCTCCCCGGCGGCGTCGTGGCGGGCGCGGCGGTGGTGAGTGCCGGGGACGACGACGAAGGGAAGGAAGGCAATGGATCATAGGAGCAGCATCAACAAGCTCGGGAGAAACTCGGCCCACCGCAAGGCACTTCTGAAGGCGCAGGCGAAGGCGCTTTTCCGTTATGAGAGAATCCGCACGACCGTCTCGAAGGCGAAGGAAGCGCGCAAGCTCGCGGAAAAGCTCATTACCCGTGCCAAGGTCGACTCCGTGCACAACCGGCGGATGGTCGCGCGCGCGATCGACGACGGCCGGATCCTGGACAAACTGTTCAAGGACATTGCTCCCCGCTATGCCCAGCGACCAGGCGGATACACTCGGATCCTGAAAATGGGCAGGCGTTTCGGTGATGCCTCAGAAATGGTCATTCTGGAGCTTCTTGACCGCAAGGAGAGGGAACGCAAGCGCAAGAAAAAGGAAGCACAGGAAGGCGCAAAGGAAGCTTAGTCGCCGCGAAGCGTCGTGACACCGCTCGGGGCTGAAGCCATGGAGGGCAGAGGCCCCACTCTGTGGGGCGATGCGGGGGGGGCGCCTATGGCGGATGCCCTTTATCGCCGATACTGGGGAAGAAGGTAAATCGTTCTCCCATGCGACAGAGCCTCAAGATAGCTCTCAGTCTCCTCGCCTCACTGCTCCTGTTCGCGGGATTCGCCGTGCTGGCGTTTTCGGGGCTCTTCAATGTCCTGCAGGCGAGCTTTTTCCTTCCCCGGATCGAGCGCGTGTACCTGTCAGAAATCGGCACACTTGCCACCTTTATCAAGCATTACCACGACGCCAACTTTGAATCGTTCAGTCGCGTTGCAAGCCCGGATATCATTGCTGCTGCTTTCTCCACGAAGCCGAGTGACGCCTTGAGAAAGTTGTTAGACACGAAGACTCAACTTGGCCTGACTGGTATCAGGCTGCTCGGGTCAGACGGCCTGAGGATCCAGTTCAGCAGCTTCGGTTCTGACGTGAAAGAGCAGGCGGCCGACCATGTCGCCTACAAGAACTACAACGAAGACGGCAAGGCCCGCCCCAAAGAGGATCTCCTGGTCGTTCCGAATGACCCCCCCCGGGTGCTCATCGACGGCGCACAAGGCGTGTTCATCTACTGCGTGCCGGTATCCACGGGAGCTCAGGAAGGTCCGAAGCAGACGGGCACACTCCTTTTCTACTTGTCAGTCAACGACCTTGCGGGCAAGCTCGCCTTCTCCGCGGGTTTCTCGGTGGACCAGGTGTCACTTGTCGGGAAGGAGGGCGTGCTGATCAACGCTCCCGCGGGATCGAAGGACGTCGTGGATCCCCTTGTTTCCTCCATCTGGGAGCGGAACCCGGGTGCAGATAAGTTCGTGGCCTCTCTCCCACTGACGGCCGACGGGAAGAACGTCGGCTACCGGGCGTTCAGCCAGAGGCTCTCGCAGGGTGGCGTGGCAGCCATGCTTGTGCCCAGTAGCCAATTCGAGATGACCGACCTCATGAAGGGGCTCCTCCTGGCCACCTTCTTCTTCACCGTCTTTCTTCTCCTGTACCTTCTGCTGAACCTGCGCTCGGATCCGCTCGAGGTGCTTCGGCAGCGGGTGAAGCGCTTCCAGATCCAGCTCATCACCGAGCTGGTGGAGAGTCCGGGCGGCGCTGACTGGGGCAAGTGGCGCCGCGAGATGGAGGCGCGCAAGGACGAGATCACCTGGCAGATCCAGCGCGGCATCGGGAGGGTGCCGCGCAGGAAACAACCCATCATCGACGAGTACATGAACAAGAGCTGGGGGGAGATCATCGACCTGATCTCGCGACGGGTCGAAACACCGACGCCTGCCGTGGCGGCGATGGACTTCTCACGCCTGGAAGCCTTGATCCAGACGGCCCTTCAGAACGCGAACTTCGTGCTGCCCGCCCCGCGGCCGGCTGCTGCCCCAGGGGGCCCGCGAGTGGAAGAGATCAGCGCGGCAGAGGTCGTCGAAGAACCGCAGGAAGCCGCCGCTGCCTCACCGGAGCCGATTCGCGCGAAGGCACCATCGGTCCGGCCCCCGCAGGTGCTTCCTGCGGAATCCGAGGGCGAAGCGGAAGACCTGGAAGAAGTAGAAGCCGCCGAAGAGGCTGAAGCAGTTGAGGAAGCCGAGGCGGTCGGGGCGGCGGAGGATGTCGAAGAAGCCGAGGCAGTCGAAGAGGCCGAAGCGGTCGAGGCAGCTGAGGCAGTTGATACCGAACCGGCCCAGGAAGCCGAAGCAGTTGAGAAAGCCGAGGCTGTCGGGTGGGGCGAGGATGTCGAAGAAGCAGAGGCAGTCGAGGAAGCTGAGCCTGTAGAAGAGGTCGAGCCAGAGGAAGCTCTCCCGATCGCCGATGAAGTGAGCGCGCCATCAACCGCGTTTCCCGAGGCACTCGAGGGGTTTGAGCCCGCAAAGAAGGCGGGCGCGGCCGCGTCGGCTTCGGGCCGACAGGCGCGCGAAGTTCAAGGCCGAGGGCTGCTGCAGACCGCAATTACGGATTTTCTGGAAATTCGGATCCCCGGCGGCGATGCCCGGGGAGCGGGCGATCAGACGGGAGCCGAATCCCCGGAAGTGAAGGAAATGGGCGCCGCCGAAAGCGGATTTGGCTCCGCCGAGCAGCTCGAAGAGCTCGTCCCTCTGTTCGAAATACAGCCGCTGCCTCCCTTGGCGGTCGAGGAAGGGCTCGAGATGCTCCCGCCCGCCGACCAGGTCGAGAGGGCAACATTCGCAGCGGGAGAGGCGGCGTTGATCATGGGGAGTGACGAGTTTCGCGGTCCTGTTCACGGCGGCGGGGAAGAGCCGGAGGAGCTGGAAGAGGTCGAAGAGGCCGAAGAGCGAGTGCAGACGCCGCCTGCCATCGAGCCTGCGGAAATCGAGGAGCTCGAGGCTGTTGAAGAAGATGTCGAGGAGCTGACTGCGGCACCACGCGCGGGAGAGTCCGATGCAGAGCGGGAGAAGGAGCTCGAGGCCCTTTCCCGGACGGGTGCCATCAAGGCGTGGACGATCGAAGACTTGAGCAGGATGGTCGAGGAGGGGAAAACCGCCATCGTGATGGAGAACGGTGTCTTCCGGATCAAGGAAGAGGTCTACATGGCAGGGGAGAGAGAGCTGGAGAAACGTGAAGCAAGCCCCCTGCGCGAGATCGCCGAGGAAGTCGTGCGTCACGAAGTGAAGGAGATCACGGAGCATGCGTCAGTGTTGGAGGAACCGGCCGAGGAGCCCGGAACCGGAGGGATCGGAGATCTGCTCCCTGACGAGGACACTCTGGACCTCTCGAAAGTCGTGTCCGGGGAGAAGGGCCCGGCAACCGAGGAGGCTCTCACGATCGACCGGGAAAAGACCAACCCGCTTCGACTGAAGCGCAGCGGCCTGGATTACGACGAGTTCCTCTCCTCGTATCCGCGCTCGTTCACCCTTACCACCCAGATGAAGTCCCTCGTGGAAGTGTCGCGGCGGGTGTCCGCGGTGAGCGCCGGCCTGCTCTTGAAGAAGGTCCAGGGCTTTTCCCCGGACCTGACGGTCGGCTTGAGTGACAAGTCCGTGCAGAGCTTCGTGTTTCAGTCAAACGAGCCCTTCTCGATCGGGTTCCTTCAGACACGGAAAGCCGTGGCAATCGACAAAAACCCTGCTGATATCCGGTTCCTGAGCGCTCGATTCGACCCGGATGATATTCGCTACATGAAGAGGATTCTCATCATTCCTGCCGTCTTTAGAAGCCAGGAAGCCTTCCTATTCCTTTCATTTTCTAGCGAAACTGATATCGCAATGAACGTCATGCTTTCCAACCTTATCGTCAGATAGGCATTTTGATACTCTTTACAGCCAATAATAGTTTCAAAATACGGCAAACCGTTGCCCTTGACAAAGCATGTATTCTCATTTAAGCTATAAATGATTATTCAACTCTAGTGGAGGAAGGAAATGAGCACACTATTGTACTTCATTCTTCCTCTCGCTGGTGTTTTTCTAGGTTGGCTAATTCGATGGCTGTTTGCACGATTTCAGCTTTCATCGGCCGAACAGAAGGCCTCCCGGATTGTAGGAGAGGCCATCCGGGAAGCGGAAGCGAAGAAAAAAGAGGCGATACTTGAGAGCAAGGACCAGTTGTTGCGTGAACGCAACGAACTGGAGAAGGAGACACGCGAGCGCAGGATCGAGCTCCAGCGCATCGAGAGACGCCTCCTTCAGAAGGAAGAAAACCTAGAGAAGCGCGTTGAATCGCTTGAGAAGCAAGAGAGAGCGGTCAGCAACCGGGAGAGGACAGCCGCCGAGACTGAGGCGGCGCTGAAGCAGGAAGGCGAGCGGGTAGCCGCGGAACTGGAACGTGTTTCTGGTCTCAGCAGGGCGGAGGCGAAGAAACTTCTCGTGCAGAGCCTCGAGAACGAGGCGCGCCACGACGCCCAGGTGACGATCAACCTCATCGAGCAGGAAGCGAAGCTCGCCGCGGACAAGAAAGCCCGCGACATCCTGATCACGACCATCCAGCGGCTGGCCACGGACGTCGCCTCCGAGGTCACCGTGACCACGGTGAGCCTGCCGAACGATGATATGAAGGGCCGCATCATCGGCCGCGAGGGCCGCAACATCCGGACCCTCGAAACGCTGACGGGCGTCGACATCATCATCGACGACACCCCCGAGGCGGTGGTGATTTCGTGCTTCGGTCCCATACGCCGGGAGATTGCAAAGACGGCCCTCAGCCGCCTGATCTCGGACGGGCGCATTCATCCCGCGCGGATCGAAGAGATCGTCCAGAAAGTCAGCAAGGAAATCACCCAGACGATTTACGAGGAGGGCGAGCGGGTCCTTTTCGAGGTGGGCATCCACACGATGAGCCCCGAGGCCATTCGGACGCTCGGCCGCCTGCACTTCCGCACGAGCTACGGACAGAACGTGCTCGCGCATTCGAAAGAGGTCGCGCTCCTCGCGGGGATGATTGCCTCCGAGGTGGGCGCGAACGTGGAGCTTGCCAAGCGCGCCGCGCTCCTGCACGACATCGGCAAGGGCGTGGAGGCCGACGGGGACGGCAACCATATCGAGGTCGGCATGGACCTTGCCCGCCGCCTCGGGGAGGATCCCAAGGTCCTCAATGCGATCGGTTCGCACCACGGGGACGTGGAGCCGGAGAGCGTGGAAGCGGTCATCGTGCAGATCGCGGACGCCATCTCGGCGGCGCGGCCCGGCGCGCGCAAGGAAACACTGGACAACTACCTCAAGCGCCTGGAGAACCTGGAGACCATCGCCGAGGATTTCGACGGCGTGGACAAGGCCTACGC
>Ga0187866_1003960_pt1 | contig 10705 bp, 5 predicted proteins | sample June2016WEW_11_1_3_FD_133013 | JGI IMG/M metagenome (GOLD analysis project Ga0187866, IMG submission 133013) | Peatland microbial communities from SPRUCE experiment site at the Marcell Experimental Forest, Minnesota, USA - June2016WEW_11_150 | ecosystem: Environmental > Terrestrial > Soil >... | reverse complement strand
GTTCAGGGCGCATTGACACTGATAAATCTTCGGCGCACACTCGAAGTTATGGCTCTACTGGCTGAAGAAATTGTCGAAGAGTGGTTGAACCGCGATGGCTGGTTTACGATTCGTGGCATCAAGATCGGCGTCGATGAAATCGACATCTTAGCGATCAGGCCCAAGACAAACGGAATCCAGTGTCGCCACCTGGAAGTCCAAGCCTCGTTCAACCCGGTGAGTTATTTGACTAAAGTTCCGAAAGCACGTCGCCAACCCGGGCAGGGCGCAGGCAGCGCAAAGCATCGCTCAGATGAAGAATTACTAGAGTGCGTGCGGGAGTGGGTGTGGCAGAAATTTGATCACCCCAAGAAGGTGAAACAACGGAAGCAGTTATTCGACGGTTCTTGGACTCGCGAACTTGTAGTTCACAACCTCAAACATCCCGAGGAGTTGGATTTAATTCGCGAAGCGGGAATCAAAATCCATAATTTGAGCGAAGTCATTGCCAGTCTCCGGCGAGATGACACGGTTGTTTCAAAGGCAGCGGGCGCAGACTTCGTTGAATTGGTCACTGGTTTCGATTTGAAAGATTAAGATACGCGACATAAAACTACATTTGGACCAATAATCTTCAATCGATTGTGAATCTCGTAAAGGACACTTGCCCTGAATTGCGGAAGGAATGGCATCCATCCCGGAACGCTGGAGTTAATTTTGATGAGCTTCGTGTAAGATCCGGAAAGCAAGTATGGTGGCTTTGCAGCAAGAATCCAAAACACGAGTGGCCCGCTCGTGTTAGAAATCGCGCGATTGAAAAGAATGGTTGCCCTTATTGTTCGGGGCGGAGGGTTTTGCGAGAAGATTCATTTGCAGCGTTGTTTCCCAAAATCGCGGCCGAGTGGCATCCAACGAAGAATGGTTCGCTTGATCCTTGGGCTATTCGACCGCAAAGCAACAAAGATGTTTGGTGGCAATGCCAAACACCTTTCAAACACGAATGGCGAACGGCCGTTGATACGCGCGTAAGGCACAACTCAGGTTGCAAACAATGCAATCGTATCCGCACTCCTCTATCAAAAGCATTTCCAGAGTTGGCCAAGCAATGGCATCCAACGAAGAATGGAAAACTGACGCCAGATGAGGTTTCAGCCGGAACGAGACAGAAGGTCTGGTGGCAATGCAAAGCAGACCCCACCCATGAGTGGCAAGCGAGCGTATATGGACGGACCATAGCAAAATCCCATTGCCGATTTTGCGCTAGAAAACACCCCCCGAAACCTCTGCCCAAACTGGACATCTCGTTCCCAGAGCTTGCCGCTCAGTGGCATCCAACAAAAAACCATCCGCTCCGGCCTTCGGATGTTTATCCAAGCTCGCAAAAAAAGGCTTGGTGGGTTTGCCCGGTTGATCCCAATCATATTTGGGAAGCTTCAATCCGAAATCGCGCGAAGCTCAAGCACGGCTGTAGGTTTTGTGCTTCGAGAAGCAAATACGTTTCGCCAGGGCGTTCCTTTGCAGACCGATTTCCGGAACTTGCAGCGGAATGGCATCCCGCAAAAAATGGCGAACTCAAGCCATCGGATGTCATGCCCGGAAGTTCAAAACGAGTGTGGTGGCGCTGCAAAACCAATCCGGCACACGAATGGGAAGCTACTGTCACCGTAAGAACGCAAAAGAAGTCGCGCGGTCTTTGTCCGCATTGCTCCGGCTACTATGTGAGTTCCGCAAACTCACTCCAGGCCAAACGTCCAGACATTGCCAAAGAATGGCATCCGACAAAAAACTCACCTCTCACCCCTGACCAAGTCAAGAAGGCCAGCGGCAGAAAGGTTTGGTGGCAATGCTCACGGAATCCAGCGCATGAATGGCCGGCCATTATCAAGAACCGCACAATTCTGGGAACAGGATGTCCGTTCTGCTCGTTGTTCCATTCGGTTGAGTCCAACACGAACTACATTGAAACTTTCAAGAATGACATTCGTGTTTTGCGCGCCCTGTCAAAGCAAAAACCTGCCGAGTCTGCTCGTCTGAGACAGGCATTCTTGAGGATGCTCTACTCTTCCGCCATCACGGCAATGGAAACTTATTTATCGGACGCTTTTTACCAAACGGTGATTAAAGATGAAGCGTTGATCGAGCGACTGATGCTCACGACGCCAGAGTTCAACGAAAAGAAATATAGCCTGTCTGAGCTGGTGGAATGGAGAAAGCAGACAAAGGAAAAAGTCAGCGATCACTTGTTCAATATCGTTTGGCACAATTTGGCAAAAGTGCGGTGCATGTATCGGGATGTTCTTGGCGTGAAGTTCCCGGATGATTCAACTGCTGTTCACGTGGCTGTTGTAATCCGGCATGACATCGTTCATCGCGGCGGTAGAATGAAAAATCGAAAGGTTCACAATTTCAGAGAAGCAGACATCGAAAGACTTTTCGCGGTGATTGAATCTTTCGTGGCTGAAATCGACAACCAACTCAATAACCGGACATTTGCCAAGGGTTCGTGAAAGATTCGGGTCGTATAATTGGCTGGTTTGGCCGCGTAAAGCTGCGCCACGTGTCAAAAATCTGTGTTTATCCGTGTTCATTCCGCCTTCGTTCCACTACTACGGCGCGACAAGTCGTGGTTTCCGTCTTCGCTGCGCTTCCGCCTTCATCCGTCTTCGCGTTGCTTCGCCGAGACAAGTCCGATTTCGGCGCGACAAGCCGACGCGACAAGGAAATTCGTTGTGCCTTTTGTCCACCCTCCGTAGCGAGGCTACTGCGGAGGACGGGCGCTTTTTTTGCGGCAACAGAATTGGTGTTGATTCGTGTTCATCCATCCTTCGCAGTACCTGCTTCGGAGGACAGGTCCGCGGTTAAGATCGTCGCAGGTTCGGTTTGACAAAAAAGATTTTCTTCGCATGTTTGGCGCGCCCGGTGTAAAAGCGCGGGCAACAAATGAGCAAAACTCTCATCATTGCGGAGAAACCGTCTGTCGCCGGCGACATCGCCAAGGCGCTCGGCGGGTTCAAGAAGCACGACGACTTTTACGAAAGCGATCATTACGTCCTTTCGTCGGCGGTCGGTCATCTGCTGGAATTGGTCCCGCCCGAAGGCGTCGAGGCCGCGCGCGGCAGGTGGTCATTCAAGCATCTGCCGGTCATACCGCCGCATTTCGATTTGCAGCCGATTGAGAAAACCAGGAACCGGCTGACAGTCCTCAAAAAACTCATCAAACGCGACGACGTGGATGCGCTGGTGAATGCCTGTGATGCCGGGCGCGAAGGCGAATTGATTTTCCGCAACATCGTCAAGCATACGAAAGCCAAACAGCCCATTAAACGCCTCTGGCTGCAATCCATGACACCGGCGGCCATCCGCGAAGGATTTGAGCGGCTCCGCGAGGATGCGGACATGCTGCCGCTGGCCGACGCCGCCTATAGCCGGTCGGAGGCCGACTGGCTGGTCGGCATCAACGGCACCCGCGCGATGACGGCGTTTAACTCGAAGTCCGGTGGTTTTTTCAAGACAACGGTTGGCCGGGTCCAGACGCCGACGCTGGCCGTCGTCGTTGAGCGCGAGGAGAAAATCCGCAAGTTCGTCCCGCGCGATTTCTGGGAGGTCATTGGCACGTTTGATGCCGCCGCCGGCCAATACACCGGGCGTTGGTTCGATGAAAAATTTGCCAAACCCGACGACAAGGACGGCGACGACCAGCTCAAACCCGAACGTGTCTGGGAAAAAGACAAGGCCGAGGCGATTCGTGATAAATGCCTGGGTAAAACGGGCATTGTCACCGAGGAAAGCAAACCGAGCACGTCGCTGTCGCCGTTGCTCTATGATTTGACCAGTTTGCAGCGCGATGCGAACTCGCGATTTGGGTTCAGTGCCAAGAACACACTCGGTCTGGCGCAGGCGCTCTACGAACGGCACAAGGTGCTGACGTATCCGCGCACTGATTCGCGCGCCTTGCCGGAGGATTACCTGGGCACCGTCAAGGGTGTGATGCAGATGCTGGGCGAAACCCGCTACGCGACGTTTGCCGAAACGATTCTCAAAAGCAACTGGGTGCATCCGAACAAGCGCATCTTCAACAATGCGAAGGTGTCCGATCACTTCGCCATCATTCCCACCAACGTCGCGCCGAAGCACTTGAGCGAGCCGGAGTTGAAAATTTACGACATGGTGACGAAGCGGTTCCTGGCGATTTTTTATCCGGCGGCGGAATTTCTGGAGACGACCCGCATCACGCGCGTCGAGGGCGAGCCGTTCAAAAGCACCGGCAAGGTCATCGTCAAGCCCGGCTGGCTAGCCGTCTATGGCAAGGAAGCGCAGGATGAAGACACAAACCTCGTGCCGGTGCAGCCGAATGAAAAGGTCAAAACTAGCGCGGTCGAAGTGAAACCGAACGTCACCAAACCGCCGCCGCGCTACACGGAAGCGACGCTGCTCAGCGCGATGGAAGGCGCGGGCAAGCTGGTCGAAGACGATGAATTGCGCGAGGCCATGCGCGAGAAGGGCCTTGGCACACCGGCGACGCGCGCGGCCATCATTGAAGGCTTGATTTACGAGAGTTACATTCACCGGAACGGGCGCGAGTTGCAGGCGACGGCGAAGGCGTTTTCGTTGATGGAACTGCTCAACGGCCTGGGCATTGCCGAGTTGACCAAACCGGAGCTGACCGGTGATTGGGAATTCAAGCTGCGCCAGATCCAGCGCCGGCAGAAAAGCCGGAACGAATTCATGTCGGAGATTGCCGACGTGACGCGGCACATCGTCGAGCGCGCAAAAAAATACGAGCACGACACCATCCCCGGTGATTTCGGCGTGCTCAACACGCCGTGCCCTAAGTGCGGCGGCGAAGTCCACGAGAAATACCGGCAGTTCCAGTGTGTCAACGAAAAGTGCGACTTCTTCGTCTGGAAAACGTTGTGTGGCCGGATGTTTGAGATTGAGGAAGTCGAGAAGCTCATCCGCGAAAAACAAGTCGGGCCGTTGCAGGGGTTCCGCAGCAAGGTGGGCAAGCCGTTTGCCGCGGTGCTGAAATTGACGCCGGAGTACAAGATGGAGTTCGATTTCGGCAACGGGCCGAAGGGAGACGGCGACGAGGGCGGCGCCGCCACAGTGGATTTCACCGGTCAGACGCCGCTCGGCCAATGTCCCAAGTGCGGCGCGCGGGTGTTCGACGGCGGGATGAATTACATTTGCGAAAAAACCACCGGGGCGGACAAGACCTGCACCTTCCGCACTGGTAAAATCATTCTGCAGCAAAACATTGAGCCGGCGCAGGTCACAAAGCTGCTGGCCGAGGGCAAGACCGATTTGCTTAAAGGGTTTGTCTCGAGGAAAACCGGGCGCAAATTCGAAGCGTTTCTGGCACTCAAGGATGGGGAGGCGCACTTTGAATTCGCGCCCCGCGAACGAAAATCGAAAGCCAAGGCCGCCCCGAAAGAACCGGCGCCCAGGATTGATTTCAGCGGCCGGGAACCACTGGGCAGATGTCCGAAGTGCGGCGGCGAGGTATTTGAAACCGACGGAGCCTACGTTTGTGAAAAGTCGCAGGCGGACAAGAAGCCGTGCAAATTCAAAATCAACCGGGAGATTTTGCAGCAGCCGATTGAGCGGGCGCAGGCGCAAAAACTGTTGACCGCACATAAGACGGATTTGCTGGATAAATTCATTTCCAAGGCCGGCCGGCCATTCCCGGCGTATCTCGTGATGGATGACGCCGGCAAGGTGACGTTTGAATTCCCGCCGCGCGAAGGGGAAAAGTAGGCGGCAAGTCAGGTTGGCCCGTGGCTGGGAGAGTAAATTGGCCGCCTTGGTTTTGACCGGGCTAAAGGATATTCCGGATTGGACGTCGTTCCGAACCCGAACAACTTCACGGCTTGGTTGGCAATCGCAATGCTATGAGCTTGCCGGTAAATGCTGGTTCGATCATTTTTGGATGAAATCGTTCGTATGACCTATCGAATGCGCCGGCAGGGAGAAGACCTGGGAATCTTTTCACTCGAAGAACTGCGGCGTCGCCGCGAATCGGGGGAATTGACCGGAAGCGAATACATTCAAGCAGAAGGCAAAGCCGACTGGCAGCCATTGGATTTGGTGCTGCAACAAGGTTACCGCGTCGTCCCGCCGCCCCTGCCACCGTCGGTTTCAAAAAGCCATCCCAGTCAGGGTCTCGTCTGGCTTCTGGTTGCCGGCGGGGTGATTTTTTTCATCCTCTTCGCCACGTTTTTCTTTTATCTGGTAATCAACTTTCAAAGAGGTTTTCAAGAGGCCATCAACTCCGGCCGGGCGCAGCAGCGTTTGAACCGGCCAAGCACTGAGGGGGTGGACGCGGCGAGCAAAGCCGTGACGTGGACCACCAACACGCTGACCGCGCTGGACGTTCAAACACGGGCCCGCGAATTCAGATTGCGCCAGTGGCTGGAGGGTTATAAAAAACGAGGCCGGCACAATCCGGCCTCCGACGCCGAGGCGGAGCAGTTCATCCGCATTTATATCGCCCGCCATTACGGCGGTCCGGAGGCAACCAACGCACTGTCGCCGGAAGCCGAGAGCGACCGGCTCGCCCGGAATCCGGATTGCACCGACCCGCTGGTGTTGACTTTGGCCGCCGACAGCAGCATTGAGATATTCGAGGCCATTCACCGCTTCGAACGCGCCATGGATGCGTTTCCGGACTCGCACCATAAGGCGTATCCCAGGCTGTATGCCTCGGTCGGAATAACCCGTTTTTTGAGCGACCACCCCGAACGCATCGCCGCCCTTGACGCATCGTCGCTGAAATTGCTGGGAAACTGTTTTGCCGACGGTAGTTTTCTCCCGGGCGACCAGCAGGAAATCGGGGAAATTTTGGTCGATAGTTGGGGAAGCCGTTTGTTTAAAAGAAATGAAGCCGCAATTTGTCAGATCGTGCACCAGGCCGGCCCCGCCTATCAGTGGCTGGCACTGACGCTGGACGGAGAACGCAACATCAATGAGGCGTGGAAAGCACGCGGCAGCGGTTACGCCAACACCGTGACAGCGGAAGGCTGGCGGGGTTTCAGCGAGCATCTGGCGGAAGCGCGAAAATTCCTCACCGCAGCCTGGAATTTGGAGCCTGACTGGCCGTTGGCCCCTTGTCGCATGATGACGGTGGCGTTGGGCGATTCCGGGGCTGATGAAATGCGCGTCTGGTTTGACCGGACGCTGTCGGCGCAAGTGGACTATCCCGAGGCCTGGTCCGAAATGCGCTGGGGCCTGCGTCCGCGTTGGTACGGCAGTGAAACCGCGATGCTGGCGTTGGGGAGAACAGCCAACAACACCGGACGTTTTGACACCGATGTCCCACGTAAATTTTTTGACTGTGTTGCGGACGTGGAATCGGAACAAGAGCTGCATCCCGGCCGGCACATTTACGGACGCGCGGACATCTGGCCGGAATTTCAGAGGATGTACCAAGGTTACATTGCCGCACCGTCACAATTGCCGTTCCGTAGCGGATGGCGCAGCTCCTATGCAATCGTGGCTTATTTTGCCGGGAAATACGACGTTGCGGCCGAACAGTTGAAAGCCCTGAACTGGAAACTGGAGCCGCAGAACCTGACGGGCTGGGGAACCGATCTTTCGTTGATGCCTTTGGAAGTGGCCGCCCGCACGGGACCGCTTGGAAAAAAAATCGCCATGGCGGAATCCAGCTACCGGAACGGCGGCCTGGCACCCGCCCTGCGCCGGTTCACCGATCTGCAAGTTGCGACCAATGCGGACGAACGGACCCGGGAATTCGTCCAGATCCGGCTGGCCTCGCTCGCGATGGAGCAACGCCTGCAAAAAGGAGAATGGGTGGATTTCACGCCGTCGCAAAATGACGATCCGGGCTGGGTCTGCAGCCGGGGCAAAATCCAGCGGCTGCCGGATGGCGCATTGGAAGTCCAATCCGGACCGGAAGGACATTTTATTTTCTCCCGGGCCAGCATCGGTGCCAATTTTGAAATCAGGGGTGAATTTGACGTGGTTCGTTCATCAACGAAGTATTTTCAGGCCGGATTGGTCATGGGCACGCCCGATGTTGATGCCTACACGTTTCACGCGTTTCGCATCAAGCGGCATCAACAGGAAGGTGACATCGCGTGCTTTGCCCGGGGCTGGGGGCTGCGGCAAATCCAGCAGCGGGTGAAGTTGAATGACGGCTACAACTCTTTTGACTTCCGCCTTGATCGAGGCCATATCACGGCCTCGGTCAACGGGGACGAGGTTTTTAAAGACGCGGTCCCGAAAGAAACCGTTGACACGCCAGACGAAGACATGCGCGCGGGCCTGGGCGCGTTCAACGACACCAACGATACTGTCATCCGTTACCGCCACATTCAAATCCGAAAGTTGGTGCGATAAAAGCCTTCGGGAAACTGTGCGGCCTCACGCCACGGCGGCTTTTTCCGTCCGCTTTTCCCCGCGCGTCCGGAAGAGCACGTCCACCACGTTGCGAAGATATTGCTCGTCGGCAACGCCATCGGTGGCCTCGGCGGGAAATTCGACCTTGGCCCGGAAATGCGCGGCCAGGTCGCCGAACAGTTCCACCCGGGCTATCGGGTCAAATTCCTCCCGCCGCAGCAGCGCTTGCAGGGCGACGTCCGCCTCCGCCGGTGATATCCGCTGCCGCAGGCGGGCGGCCAGATGCGGGTATTGCCGGAGTGAGTTGTATTTGCCGGCGAGCAACTGGTCCAGGTCCGGCTCGGCCACGCGGGGGTTCCGGATGACCACGGTGTTGGCCGCGAGATCACCCAGCCGCTGGCATCGGGAGTTGAGCCAGCACGTCAGGCCGCCGACAAAATAAAACGCGGGCAACGAATCCACAAACCGCAGCAGGTTGCGCACGACAATCTGGTTGAATTGCAGCCGCATCCCTTCCACGTCCATCACGCGCAGGCGGAGCAGTTTTTTGCCGATGGTCTGGCCGCGCCAGGTCCATTCAAAAAAAATCCCGTAACCGATGCCGATGACAAAATAGCTGACCACGTAAAGCGCGACGGCAAAGTTCAAATTGACCAGTCCGAGCAGGTCCAGCAGGAAACCCAGCAATGTCATTGCGGCGCCGATACAAAGCTGGTCTATAAACCACGCAAAAAATCGCGTCACCGGTCCCGCCAGCAACTGTGAAAACACAATGCCTTCGGGCGTGCGAATGAAAAGCGTGCTGGTTTTCATTCGTCCAGATTTCCCGGTTCCGCTTTTTTCCAGGTCCCCGATTTTGCCAGAAACAGGATGAGCAAAATCAATTCGGTGCCGCCAAAGGCGATTTTGGCTTCGTAAGGCATGTATGGTTCGTGATATTGCGAGAGAAACGCCTCGATGAATCCCGCCCAGACCAGCAGCAGGCCAACGCCAAAAATCAGCGTGACGATGTCACCCGAGATTTCGCGCAAGCGGGTCTTGAGCGAAACGCGGCTGCCCCGGCCGATGAGTGCCAGCGCCAGCATCAGGCCGGCCTGGCCGGCCATGAGGATGGCCGGGATTTCCACCACGCCATGCGGCATCAGCCAGCCAAACAAAAATTTCGTCTGCCCGGCGCGGATGTAATCCATCGTGACGGCGCCGAGAATCACCCCGTTGTAAAACAGCATGATGATGGTGCCGACGCCCCACGTCATGCCGAGCGCCAACGTGAAGATGGAAACCTTTGTGTTATGGGTCATCAATTCCACCGAGAAGGTGGTTTTGAAACCCGCCAGCCGGTCACGGGTGGCCTTTTCCTCCTCGGCGACGCGCTTGGCCGGGTCCTGGAGCAGGTGGGAAAACGGCATCAACACCGGCTTGGCGTCGGGGTCGAAGGCGATGGCCAGCCCGCCAAACGCGCAGCCCGCCAGGGTGATGGCCACGGAAAGGTAAAAGGCCCGGATGTGGCGGCGGAAGGTCTGCGGCAGCGTATGGGAAAACCATATCAACGGAAAGAACCGGCGTTGTCGCTCGCGCGTTTCATGGATTTCTCCGTAGGCGCGGGCTATCAGGTTTTCCAGATACCGCCGGGTTTCCGGTTCCGAGGAAAGCGTGGTAATTTTCGCGAGGTCGGCGGCCGTGCGTTCGTAAAGTTGGTGAAAGAGTTGCAATTGGGGGAGTGTCATCCGCAGGTCCGGCTCCGCTTCCAGCCGGTCGAGCATCCGCTCGAACTCGGACCAGAAAGGCCGCCCGGCGGTGATGAAACGTTGCAGGTCAACAATCATAATTCAGTTCCAGGCTCCAGGTTCAAAATCGAACCGGCTCGCGTCCGCAACTTTGAACCTTGAACTTTAAACTTTGAACTCATAACAACTGCCTTTGCTTCACATTCAGGTATTGCGCAACCAGTTCTGCGCTCAGACGTTCGTTGTTGAGCAGTGAAAATTGGACCCCGCGCCGCTGCAGGACTTTTTGCAGCTCGCACAGTTTTTGCCACCGCAAGTGGCCGCCGAGCCGGCCATACAAATCATCCAGGCCGGCAACCTCCGGGTCCGTGAAGAGCGGTTTGACGCCCGGCATTTGCAGCATGTTCACCAGCACCAGATGCTGCCGCCGGATTAATTCCACGTTGCGGACGAAGCTTTCCGCCAGCACCGGGTCGTCCAGCGCGGTCAGGAAAACCAGCAACGCCCGCCGGCGCAATCGCAACCGGATGAACGTGCACAGTTCATCGAAGTCCGGCGTGACGATTTTTGGTTCGAGGGTGTAAAGCGCATCGCGGCAGATGCTGTAATGGTTCTTGCCGTTTTTGGCGCGCGCGAATTTT
>Ga0187866_1003950_pt1 | contig 10728 bp, 11 predicted proteins | sample June2016WEW_11_1_3_FD_133013 | JGI IMG/M metagenome (GOLD analysis project Ga0187866, IMG submission 133013) | Peatland microbial communities from SPRUCE experiment site at the Marcell Experimental Forest, Minnesota, USA - June2016WEW_11_150 | ecosystem: Environmental > Terrestrial > Soil >... | reverse complement strand
CGACCCCAAAGAGCGGGAGAAAATGATGTTCACGGATGTAGGGTACGATAACTGGGAACGCAAAATAATCTGGCCGAAAGGCAGGGGTTACCGTTAACGGTTGAGAAAAAAGGAGAAATGATGAGAATCAACAAATACATGGAAGTCGTCGGCTCACGGCCGCTGCCGGGCAAGGAAAAGGAATATAACGAGTGGTACCACAAGCACATTACCGACCTTTTCGCCTTCGGGGGGCTGAAGCGGGTGAACCGCAGCAAGATGTACAAAGGGGCAGGGCCGAACGGGAAATATGCTCCTTTATACCTGACGATTTACGAGTTCGATAAGCCGGAGGACATTGACGCTTTTTATGCGGACCCGCTGATGCAGGACGCTAAAATACACTACGAAACAGAAGCCCCCAAGTGCGTCGATCTTATCTGGGCGGGCTTTTATGAGCCGGTGGAAACTTACGAGAAGAAGAAATAGCCCTCAACCTCACCCCCTTTAGTTCCCCCTCTCCGTTGGCTACTCTCTTTGGAAGGTGCTTTATGAGAGTAATTAGGTATATAATCCCCCTAACAGAATTGCGAGGGGAGGATAAGATGACCAACAAATTACTTTGGGTGTTGTTATCTATGATTTTGGTAATAATTGGTAGTTTGATTACGAGTTGCGCTGGATTATCTACATCAGATACCTCCACAAATTCACAAAAGACTAGCATATCCACAAGGGGTATTGCAGAAGTAACAGGCATAGACGCAAAAGTGCCAATGTTTGGGTTATTGGTGTGGCTTAAACCTCAAAATGCAAAGGCTAATACTACTTACCTTGTTCAACTCTATGAAAAGGGGCAGTTTAGAGAACAACAAACAATTACTTGGACTCAACCGCAAATAAATGTTAAACAAGAAACATCACTCGCTTTTCACTTCAAACAAGGAGAAGATTCTGTATATATGGATGCCTCTTGGAAGGATAGTAACTGGTGGAAAAGTATATTCAGTGTCAATTTAGAACAATCCACACCCACGCCCACGCCATTATCTACACCTGAACAACCATCAACTTCTTATAGCACATATTCGGATTCTTTCGTTATGACTGGTCTGGCTATTACCTTTACTCCTTCCAGCACTGGAAGCGTACATTTAACCATATGGGGTACAGCCCACATGGATGTAAGTGGGCAGGTACAAGCTTGCTATGGTACTGGGATAGCTCCAAGTAGTGGTGCTGATGCACAAGGTATTTTTCAGGGTACAAAGATTCTTGGACTTATGCAAGGTCAGGTAAATAGCCAAGCACGCATATTTAGTATTCTATCCGATTTGCCCAATCTTACTGTAGGGACAACCTATTGGTTTGACCTACAATTCAAAGCTGTGGGCGGAGGAACAGTTACATTGTCCAACATCGGTTATAACATAGGAGGATTATCAGGCAATAAATGAGTTTTGCAATCGGTTAAAATATGTCTGAGGGAGAGAGAAAAAAGAGGGGGCTTTTGCGCCCCCACTTGACAATTATGTCGGTCATTATATAGTTCAATTATATTCTGTGTTTGCCAATTTCACAGACTTGAGTAAGGCATAGGTAACACAAGAACCCGAAAGTATTTCAGATACAAAAAAAGGCAGGCCTGCACTTCTGGGTGCACCGGCAAATAAATGTTCACTATAAGCCGCTACAACAATAAGAATAACAATAACAAATAATTTTTCGATGGCTTTCATTTTACTAGGTATATTATACCATAAAAACAAAAAAAGGGGCGGGTTCTTACGCCCGCCCCTGTGCTTAAGGCTTAAAGCTAATAGCTTACAGCTTACGGCTTTTAAACCTCTCTAAACTCGCCCTCCACCGTGCCCTCGTCTTTACCGCCCTGTCCCCCCGGAGGAGGAGGCTGCTGCCCGCCGGGTGGCGGCTGTTGACCGCCGGGCGGGGGCGGCTGCTGTTGATAGACGGCCTGGCCTATCTTCTGCATCGTTTCGTTCAAAGACTGCGTGGCGCTCTTAATGGCGTTGGTATCCGTACCCTGTAAAGCGCTCTTGACCGCGGCAATCTTGGCTTCCGCTTCGCTGTTGAGGTTGGCGGGAATCTTTTCCTTGTTATCGCGCAGGGTCTTTTCCGCCTGGTAAGCCATGGTGTCCGCCGTGTTCTTAGCCTCGATTTCCTCGCGGCGCTTCGTATCTTCGGCGGCGTGGGCTTCCGCTTCCTTCTGCATCTTGCCGACCTCGTCCTTGGAGAGGCCGCTGGAGGCGGTGATGGTTATCTTCTGCTCTTTGCCGGTGCCTTTGTCCTGCGCCCTGACGTTGAGGATACCGTTGGCGTCGAGGTCGAAAGTGACCTCGATCTGCGGTACGCCGCGCGGGGCCGGTAAAATGCCGTCCAGCATGAACCTGCCGAGCGTGCGGTTATCCGCGGCCATGGGGCGCTCGCCCTGGAGAACGTGAATCTCCACGCCGGGCTGGCTGTCCGCCGCCGTGCTGAAAATCTGGCTCTTGGCGGTGGGGATGGTGGTGTTCCTGGGGATAAGGGGGGTAGCTACGCCTCCGAGCGTCTCGATGCCGAGCGTTAGAGGCGTGACGTCGAGGAGCAACACATCTTTGACTTCTCCCTTGAGCACGCCGGCCTGGATGGCGGCGCCGATGGCGACCACCTCGTCCGGGTTGACGCTCCGGTTCGGGTCCTTGCCGAAGAACTGCTTGACTTTGTCCTGCACCAGCGGCATACGCGTCTGCCCGCCGACGAGGATGACCTCGTCGATCTGGGCGGTCGTCTTGCCGGCGTCGGTCAGTGCCTGTTTGCAGGGTCCCATCGATTTGTCCACCAGGTCCATCACCAGCTGCTCCAGCTTGGCGCGGGTCAGGGTGATATTGAGGTGCTTGGGGCCGCTGGCGTCCGCGGTGATAAAGGGCAGGTTAACCTCCGTCTGCTGGACGCTGGAAAGCTCGATTTTGGCTTTCTCCGCGGCTTCCTTGAGACGCTGCAGAGCGGTCTTGTCCTTGCTTAAATCGATGCCCTGGTCCTTCTTGAACTCGGTCACCAGCCAGTCCATGATGCGCTGGTCGAAATCGTCCCCCCCGAGGTGGGTATCGCCGTTGGTGGACTTTACCTGGAAGGTGCCTTCGCCCAGCTCCAGGATGGAAATATCGAAAGTGCCGCCGCCCAGGTCGTACACGGCGACGGTTTCGTCGGTCTTCTTATCCAGCCCGTAAGCCAGCGCGGCGGCCGTGGGCTCGTTGATGATGCGCAGCACGTTCAATCCGGCGATGGCGCCGGCGTCCTTGGTGGCCTGCCGCTGGGCGTCGTTGAAATAGGCCGGCACGGTGATGACGGCGTCGGTCACTTTTTCGCCCAGGTAAGCCTCGGCGTCCGTCTTGAGCTTCTGCAAGATCATCGCCGAGATTTCCGGCGGGCTGTATTCCTTGCCGCCCATTAAAACGCGCACGTCGTTATTGGCGGCGCGGGTCACTTTATACGTCTTGCGCTTGGCGTCTTCCTCGACCGGCAGCTCGCGGCCGGCCGGTTCGCCCCACTTCCGCCCCATAAAGCGCTTGATGCTGTAAATCGTATTTTCCGGGTTGATGATAGCCTGGCGCTTGGCGATCTGCCCCACCAGGCGCTCCCCGTTTTTGTTTATCGCTACCACCGAGGGAAACAGGCGGCTGCCCTCCGAGCTGGTAATGACGACCGGCTCGCCTCCCTCCAGTACGGCAACCTCGCTGAAAGTTGTCCCTAAGTCTATGCCTACTGCTTTTGCCATTTTTCTGCCTCCTTCAAGCATCCATCAATTATGATGGAATAAAAACATGATATTGTATGTGACAAAAATCTAAAATTTTGTAATATTATCCGGTTCCTCGGTATCATGCGAGTCGCCTTCGCCGCTCCCCACGATGACGCGCGCCGGACGGAGCAGCTTATCGTGTAATGTATAGCCCTTCTGCACCTCGGAGATGACCATGCCCTCTTTGCCTTTTTCCTGGCGCAAAGCCTCGTGCAGACTGGGGTCGAAGTCCATGCCCAGGGCGCAGATGGGTTTTACTCCCTGACCCTCCAAAATTGTCTTGAATTTACGCTCCACCAGCCTGACCCCCTCCACCCAGTCGTCCTTAGCGTATTCCTCCGGAACGGCGTTAAGGGCGCGCTCCAGGTCATCGAGGACGGGCAGGATGCTGCAGTACAGCGTGGAGTTGGCATATTTGTTGAACTCCATTCTTTCCTGTTCGTTGCGGCGCTTAAAGTTGATAAAGTCCGCCTGGGAGCGCTGCCAGTTAGCCAGGTTTTCCTCGGCCTTTTTCTTCGCCTCGGCTAACTCTTTTTCCAGAGTTTCATTTGCTTCCGGGGCGGCTTCCCCGGGCGTAATTTCGTTGTTCTGTTTTTCTTCCGGTTTTTTCGGCATCATAATTAAATCCCATAAAATAAAATTTAGCTGGACTCGCCGCGGATTTCCTTGCCGTAAAGCCCGCCCACCAGCTGGCTCAACACTGTAGACAGGTAATAGACCGTGGGAATGGTGTGGGAATAGGGCATACGCGTCGGCCCTACTACCGCGATGGTGCCGGAGGCTTCCTCCGGGAGGCCGTAGCGGCAAAGAACCACGCTGCAGTTGCGGATGGCTTCAAATTGGTTTTCTTTGCCGATGATAACATTAACACCCGGCTGGACCAGCGTGGACGGGGAAATGACCTTAAGCAGGCCGCGGCGTTCGAAGAGCTCCATGAGGGTGCGCATCTGGTCGCTGTGGGCGAACTCCGGCTGGTTGAGCATGAAGTGCCAGCCTTCCAGGTACGGCTCCTGGTATTCCTTGCTGTCTTCCGAGTGCATGATTTCCAGGAGGAATCCGGTGGCTTTTTTCTCCAGCGGCGTAAGCTCGGTCTGGCTCTCTTCAATCTGGCGGCTGGTAAAACCGGCAAAGACACCGTTCAGTTTATTGCTGATGACGGATAGCGACGGCTGGGTCACCGGCTCGTCAAAGGTGATGAGCTTCTGCTTGACCACCGTACCTTCGAGGACGACGACCGCCAGGGCGTTGGCGTCCTGCACGGCGATGAACTCCAGGTGCTTCAGCTTGCAGTCGGTGGCTTTGGGCAGGCTGACCACGGCCACGTTCTGCGTCAGCTTGGCCAGCAGTGTCGCCGTGAGGCTGACCCACGCCTCGACCTCTTTTTCCACCTGGTGGAAGGTGTGGGAAATAAGGTATTGCTCTTCGCGCGGCAGAACGAGATTTTCGATCGATTCTACGTAGTAGCGGTAGCCCTTGTCCGAGGGGATACACCCGGCGGAGGTGTGGGGGCGGATGAGATAGCCCTCTTTTTCCAGGCTCGCCATCTCGTTACGAACGGTGGCCGGGCTGACCCCGAGGTTGGCTTTTTCCGCCACGACCTGTGAGGGCACCGGCATCGCATTGGCGATGTACTGCGCCACGATATAGTTAAGTATCTTGCCGCCTCTGGCAGTAATCATTCCCATCTCCGTTCAGCTTTGATTAGCAGTCTCCGCAGCCGACTGCTAACACATATAATTTAACACTTTGAGGGGTTGTTTGTCAAGAGTAGTGACAGCTACAAAACTCGCGGCAGAGCATTACAAAAATATGAAATTTTGCCCGTCTTTCTTTCTGGCTCGAGGGAAAGGGACGGGTCATGATAAAAAGGCTTAATCATTACCCCTCCCAACTACAAACTACTAATTACTAATTACCAATTACTCCCTCTCCCCCTTTTCCTTGACCCCGCAAAGCTAAATGTGCTAAATTGTAAACGTGGACATCACCTGGTTAGGTCACTCCTGTTTCAAGATAAGAGGCAGTCAGGCCATCATCGTTACGGATCCTTTCCCGCCGACCTTGGGCTATACGCTGGGGAAAATCACGGCGGACATCGTTACCGTCAGCCACCCGCACCCCTCGCACTCCTACAGCCAGGGCATCAACGGTGTACACCGGCTGGTCAAAGGCCCCGGCGAATATGAAATCAGCGGCGTTTTAATGTTGGGGATAACCACCTTTCACGATTCCATCAAGGGGCAGACCAAAGGAAAAAACACCGTCTATTTGATGGAAGTGGACGGCGTGACGATTTGCCACTTGGGCGACATCGGGCACGTTTTAACCGAGGCGCAGGTGGAGGAGCTGGGGAAAGTGGACGTCCTGATGGTGCCGGTGGGCGGCGTTTCCACCATCAATGCCGCCATGGCCGCCGAGACGGTCCGCAAACTCGAGCCCAAGATTGTCCTGCCGATGCACTATAAAACGCCTAAAACCTCCCGCGAACTGGACCCGGTGGACAACTTCCTCAAGGAGATGGGGGTAACCATGGCGGAGCCCCGCCCCAAACTGACCGTCAGCAAGTCCAACCTGCCGCTGGTGACGCAGGTCGTCATTTTATCGCTTTAGGTTTCCCCCGCCTTATTGCCGTCCAGGAATTCCGTGAATATCCGCAGGAACTCTTCGTGGTTTTTCTGCTGGTGCGGCGCGTGGCCGTAGCCGGGCACGATTTCCAGCCTGGCGCCGGGTATCAGCTTTTGCGCGCGGCGGGCACACTTCAAAGGCATATAAGGATCGAAGCCTTTCCACATCAGCAGCGTGGGCACCTTGATGCTCTTTAATACCTCGTCGCTCACCCGGTTGTAGTCGTCCCCCTCTTTAGAGAGGAAGCGGGGAAAAGGCTGCGGCCGGCCCAATGCCTTGCGCAGCGCCCAGAAAAAGGTAAACAGGACGCTGCCAAACAGCGACATTTTGCCCAGGCCGGAAGCATCGATGAGGACGAGCCTGCCGATCCTGTCCGGGTAAAGACGCGCCATGTCCAGGCAGACCCTGGCCCCGAAAGAGTGCCCCACCAGCACGGGGTTTTGTATCTTTAGCTCATCGAAAAAGCCGGCGAGAAAATCGGTGAAATCCGAGAGGTAATAGCCTTTCTCATCCCTGGCGCTTTGCCCGAAGCCGGGCAGGTCCGGCGCGTAAAAAGTAAATCGGCCGGCCAGCGCCTGCATCGTGTCCAGCCAGTCGCGCGAGTCGCTGGCGCCGCCGTGAATGAGCACCACCGGAGGTCCTTTACCCGCCTGGCGGTAAAGCACGCGGCGGCCGTTGACCTCCAGGGGCAGGCTTTTTATGGCTGAATAATCAGGGGCGTTATTATCATTCATGTTGTGCCGTCGCTATCTTGATAAAATCAACAAATCCTCCGAGCAGGCGGGAAACGATCCTTTCCTGTCGGTAAACGCAATAAAAGTCACGCGTTAGGTGTAGTCCCCTTACATTTACTTGTATGACCGAACCCTGCGCCAGGCAGTTTTTAATCGCCAGGTCAGATACGAAAGCGATGCCGGCCCCGGTGGCGACGGCGGAGACTACCGACTGCGTGCTGCCCAGCACCATGTTTGGCTTCCATTTGCCGGTATCAACTCCGGCGCGGGCCAACAGGTTTTCCAGGCTGCGCTGCGTGCCGGAGGTGGCCTCGCGGAAGATGAGCGGCTCTCCTTCCAGCTCGTCCGGCGGGATTTCCTTTTTACGGGCGAAGGGATGCCCGGGAAAGACGCTCAGCACGATTTCATCGCCGCCAACCCGGAAAGATGCCAGGTCTTTGCCCTCCGGCGCCACGCCGCAGAAACCAATTTCGCAGGTATTATCGCGTATTCTGCCGATGACCGTGAGCGAATCGGACACGTCCAGCCGGATATCGACGGCCGGGTGGCGCTTTTTGAACTCTGCCAGCAGCGCCGGCAACAGGAACTCCCCGGGGATGGTGCTGGCGGCGATGTGCAGGTCGCCGGAAACATCCTCGCGCAGTACGTCCAGGTCTTTGGCGAGGTTTTCGCGCTCCGCGGCCACGTTCTCCGCAAAGCGCAAGAGGCGCTGGCCGGCCTGGGTGAGCGTCACTACCCGCTGGCTGCGGTCGATCAGGCGGATGCCGAGCTCCTGCTCCAGTTTTTGCACCTGGAAGGAGACCGCCGGCTGGCTGATGCCCAGCTTCCTAGCGACTTCCGAAAAGCTGCCACGCCGGGCTATTTCCCGGAAAGTGTTCAGTTGTTCAATGTTCATCTGTTGTCATTGCGAGACCCGATACAATCGGGTCGCGGCAATCTCCATTTACACTTTTCCTCTGTCCATTTTGGGGTATTGACGTCCCTCTTTCATAAAGAGGGATAAGAGGGAGATTTTATTCATGCTATTCCCGCGGAAGCGGGAATCCAGTGTCCCTATTCCCTCCCCCCTCTTCTCTATAAGTAATTCTTATATTGCGCTAAGAAAATACTTATGCTATAATCTCCCGAGGTTATTTTAACGTATCAAAGCTGATTCATCAAGAAGGAGCAAAGGACTTATGGCTAACGAAAACGAACAAATGTGGCAGGAACTGGGCATCGACCTGAAGCCGCACGGCGCGCTCATGACTGCTCTGGGGCCTATGTTCCAGGAAATCTATCTTTCCCAGCCAAACCGCCCGGCGGGGATGGGGTTTTACGACTTCGTCGTCGGGGATATCCACGGCATCCGGGTAAAAGAGCTACGGGAGCACGCCAAAAACGGCGGCAAAGTGGTGGCTACGTACTGCGTTTTCGTGCCGGAAGAGCTTGTCTGGGCGGCGGGCGGCATACCGGTGGGGCTATGCGCCGGGACGCAGTTTTCCATCCCGATGGCAGAAACCGTGCTGCCGCGTAACACCTGTGCGCTGATCAAGTCGTCGTTCGGCTTTAAGCTGGGGCGGGTATGCCCTTACGTGCAGGCCAGCCACCTCATCGTGGGGGAGACTACCTGCGACGGCAAGAAAAAAATGTTCGAAATTTTAAACGAGTACCAGCCGGTTTACGTGATGGAAGTACCGAATAAAAAGACGGAAAAGAGCCGGCAGCTGTGGCTGGAGGAAGTTAAGGCTTTTAAAGCCGTTATCGAAAAGCTGACAGGCAACAAAATAACGGCGGAAAATCTGAAGCAGGCTATCGCTACCGTCAACGCCCGCCGCCAGGCTTTGCAGCGGCTTTACAATCTACGCAAAACCAGCCCCGTGCCCATCAGCGGCAAGGACGCCCTGCTGGTGACCCAGGTGTCTTTCTACGACGATGTCAAACGCAATACCCAGATGATAAACACCCTCTGTGACGAGCTGGACAAGCGGGTGGCCGCCGGGGAGGGCGTCGCCCCGGCTGATGCCCCGCGCATCCTGGTCTCCGGCAGTCCCATGGCTATCCCCAACTGGAAGCTGCACCATATCATCGAGTCGCTCGGGGCGGTGGTGGTCTGCGAGGAGTCCTGCACCGGCACCCGGCTCTTCAGCGAGCTCGTAAAGCCATCGCCGGCAACACTGGACTCACAGATTAAAGCCATCGCCGACCGCTATATGAACATCCACTGCGCCTGTTTCACGCCTAACGAGGACCGGCTGGATGACATTGTAAGACTGGCCGGGGAATATAAGGCCGACGGCGTGATACACTACAACCTCCAGTTCTGCCATACCTACGCCACCGAGGCCGTGCGGGTGGAAAAGCGGCTGGAAAAAGAAGGCATTCCGCTGCTGCGCATCGAGACGGACTACAGCGACGAAGACGCCGGGCAGCTAAAGAGCCGCATCGAAGCATTTTTGGAGATGGTGAAGCATTGATTTATGCCGGACTGGACGTAGGCTCCCGCACCATCAAGCTGGTTACCCTGGATACCGCCGTCCGGGATGCGGTGGTCATACCCGCGGGCGTAAATCCGCTGCGGCGTTGCCAGGAGCTGCTGGCGGGTAAAAACTATGCCGGGCTGGTGCTGACCGGCTACGGCCGTCACCTGGTGGCGCCCGCCGCAGGCGGGGAGGTTGTCTCGGAGATAAAAGCCTTTGCCGTCGGTGCCCGCTATCTGTATCCCGGGTGCCGCGACGTTATCGATATCGGGGGGCAGGACTGCAAGGTCATCCAGCTATCGGAAAAGGGTGAAGTCCAGAAGTTCGAGATGAACGACCGCTGCGCCGCCGGGACGGGCAAATTCCTGGAAATCATGGCCCAGACGCTGGAGGTGCCGATTTCCGAAATAGGCGCCCTGGCTTTAAGCGCTTCCGGCGTTATCCACATCAACAGTCTGTGCACGGTCTTCGCGGAATCGGAAGTGGTTTCACTTATCGCCAAAGGGGAAGAAATCAGCACGATTGCGCTGGCCCTGCATGAGGCTATCGCCACGCGCATCGAGACCATGGTGAGGAGGGTCGGCATCAAAGGGGAGATAATCTTCGCCGGCGGCGGTGCTTATAACCGTTGTCTGGTTAAATTACTGGAACAAAAAATGGAGCAAAAACTGATCGTTCCGGAATCGCCGCAGACCGTCGGCGCGCTGGGCGCCGCGCTATTGGCCAAATCCGGTAAAATCAGAAATTGATGGAGGGACGCGATATGCCATCGAAAACGTTGTTGATACAATCGGAAACGCTGGGCAGGGGCAATGACGAGCTCGGGACGCTTTTGATGTCCAAATTTTTAGGGACGTTGAGTGAAAGCAAGGAAAAACCGGCGGCGCTGGTGTTCTGGAACACCGGCGTGAAGCTGGTGGCGGAAGGCTCGTGGGCGCTGGCGCACCTGAAAAAGCTGGAGCAGCAGGGCGTGGAAATCCTGGCCTGCGCCACATGCCTGGACTTTTTCGAGCTGACGGGTAAGATAAAAGTAGGCAAGGCGACCAATATGGCCAAGTCCATCCAAACGATGCTAAGCACGGAGATGGTTTGCCTTTAGAAAAATAAAATCTCAAATCTTCCCGATGGCATGCGG